>Ga0209577_10000310_pt1 | contig 49251 bp, 51 predicted proteins | sample GraSoiAngelo_109_FD_185874 | JGI IMG/M metagenome (GOLD analysis project Ga0209577, IMG submission 185874) | Grasslands soil microbial communities from the Angelo Coastal Reserve, California, USA - 14_0903_12_20cm (SPAdes) (version 2) | ecosystem: Environmental > Terrestrial > Soil > Grasslands... | reverse complement strand
ATGTGGAAGGGCCGTTCATTTCAAGAGCAAAAAAGGGCGCGCAATGCGAAGAGTTCATTCAGGACCCGTCGCCGGTCGCGGTGCGGCGACTGGTCCAATATGCAGAAGTAATAAAACGCGTGACGATCGCACCCGAACTGCCGGGAGCGCTCGAGGCAATTGAGACTTTTCACAGGTGCGGCATCAATGTGAGCGGCGGACATAGCGATGCATGGGACGAAGACGCCCGGGCAGCATTCGATTCCGGTATGCGCAGTGTGACGCATACATTTAATTGCATGTCGAGTGCGCGCCGTCGGGGCGAATATCGCGTCGCGGGTTTGCTCGAGTTTGCGCTGATCACGGCAGAGATCAGTTGTGAACTGATTGCGGACGGTCACCATGTTTCCTCCACCTTGATGAAGATGTTATATCGCGCAAAACGCGCAGACGGAATCTGTCTCGTGACTGATGCAACCGCTGGCGCGGGATTGGCCGACGGTTCGGAGTTCTCGCTGTTGGGCAGGGATTGCATAGTCGAAAACGGCGTCTGTCTGTTAGCCGATCGTTCAGCTCTCGCCGGTAGCGCCGCGCGCATGATCGAGCTCGTGCGCACCATGGTGCGCGAGGTGAACGTTCCGTTGGGTGAGGCCGTCGCGATGGCAACGGAAAATCCCGCGCGCGCAATCGGTCTCGAAAGGAAAGGTCGTCTTGTGGTCGGAGCAGACGCCGATCTTGTCGTGCTTTCACCCCAACTGGACGTGATGCAAACCTTCATCGGTGGCGAAGCGGTCTGGTCCAATTGAGACCGCGGCTTTGGCACGCTGTTTTGCGGTCGCTCTGACGCAAAGCCATTTCAATCGCTTCGCCCCACGCTAACTTAACGCTTTAAGCGATCGAGCCTGCTTGTTCACCCTAAGAACCACCATGCACGACAGGTTTATAGCGACATCAGAAATTCCGCGATATCGAGCGCTGCGCGCGGCCGGCTCAAGTTGCTGATGTTGACGGCCCACTCGCGCCATTGTTTTGCGTCGTCATTGAACGCGCGCTGCACCTGCGACACGACTTCTCGCGGCGAATGCGCAACCACGCCTGAATTGGTTTCAACGATTAAGCGGGCGTTTCCTTCCTCCTGACCGGCGACGACGTGATTAATGATCATCGGGCATTTGGCGGCGATCGTTTCCTGTACGGTTGCGCCACCGGCTTTCCCGATAAGCAAGTGATTCTCGTGCATCATGCGAGGAAGCTCGTTCGTCCACCCAACGATCTTCAACGGATGACCATCCGCGGCCGCTTCGATTTCAGACCGGAGTTCATCAGCGCGGCCGATAGTCACGGTAAGATCTACGCCAAGTTTCGCGAGCAGACGCACCAGTTCTGGCGCGCCACGCTTGGCAGCATGAATCATGTACAAAACCCGCCGACTGGAATTGGTGGAAGGCAACGGCCGATCTTCAGCGAAGTCTGCAAACTTCGGACTGACCGGGAATCCAAATATCCTGATTTTTTCGGCGGCGACGCCGCTGCTCCGTAGCACGCCCGCGCTTTGCTCGTTTGCAACGACGAAATAATCGGCCGGACTCCGATACCAGGATGCGTTGATAGTGATCGAATCCGTGACCACCACGACACATTTGCAGACTCTCCCGGCTCCCAAAATCTCCTGGAGCATATTGGCATAGGCCGGAAAAGAGCAGACGACGATGTCCGGCTGAAAACGGTCGAGCACAGGAGCAAACTGAGCCTTCAGCCGTGCCAATCGTTGAAATTCGGTGTTATAATCTGTCTTGCGATCGAGCCAGCGATAAACGAGTCCCCAGGCGCGTGGCGCAGAATTCACTAGTGCCAGATAGCTGCGGCGCACCAGTTCGTTGATCGGCCCGTAGGCTTCGGCAAACAAATCCCGCAATTCCACTATAGTCTGATCCGGAGCGATGCGAGTCAACCCGTCGCGCACTCCTCTTGCCGCGCTGTTGTGACCCTCTCCGAAACCGGCGGTCAGGATCAATATTTTCTTCTTCATCAGTCTTTAGGCGACACTACGATCAAGGCCAGAGCAGATGGAGGCTCGCGAAAGCATTCGGACTTTAATGGATATTTGTGGCCTGCAAAGTAAACTCCTGCGGAATGAAATATCTCAGATTCATTTGGTGCGTTGCGCGCCGGTTGGTATGGGAAACCGCAACTGATAACACAACCGGCATGGCAGCGCAGATGGCGTATCTGCTGCTTTTCGCGCTTGCGCCCGGCACGCTTTTTTTCTGGCATCTGCTCGGGCTGTTTGGGACTGACCCGAGCAAGTTGCACCGGATGTTTCTTCTCTTGAAGAGCTTCATGCCGCCGGACCCGAAAGTGCAGGATATTCTGGACTCTGCCATGGCCAGTGTGGTGGTGACAGGCACAAGCGGATTGCTCGCGAACGCCGGCATTATCCTGGGAATCTATTTCGGTACTATTTTCATTGCTACGGTTTCTCGCGCCTTGAGCCAAATGCATGGAGTCCGCGAAGATCGGCATTGGTGGTCGAAGTATATCATCTCGTTTTTTATGCTCTTCTGGTTTGGGATAGTGATCGTGTTTAGTTTTAACGCCGTCGTTTTCGGCGAGAAGCTCGCCGGCATTGCCGAGGTAAATTGGCAACTGGCGTTTCCGCTGCAGGCCTGGATTGCGAGATTGAATCTGCCGTTGACCGCGGTGGCGCTGGTGGGCCTCGCGCTTGCGCTTTATCTTTTCACCCCCGAGAACTATTTAACCGGCCGTCAAGCGTTGCCAGGCGCGATTTTCTTTGCCCTCGGCTGGATCATCGCTACAAAAGTTTTTCAACTGTACGTGGCGAGATACGATCGTTACAACCCGACTTATCTCGCGCTGGCATCGATTATCGTGCTGCTCACCTGGATGTATTTAACTTGTCTGCTCCTGTTGCTGGGAGGCAAATTGAACGCCATCATTCGGCGTGAATGCGAAAAAATGCGCGTTGACACGCCTCTCGCACCCGCGCCGGCGGCGACCAGTTGAAGAGTCAAAAAGTTAAATAGAGAGAGAGTCATTGGCTCACCTGATTTTTTAACTTTTTTAACAAATCACTCGCAGAGGCGTTGATCGAGTCGCGCGCTCTGTTACTCTCCGTTGCAGTGGAGCGCTTTCGCATTTCGCTCGCAACGGCACTCGCGTCTGGCGCAATCCTCGCCGGTGTCCTCTGTGCGCAAGTCGGCGAACACAAACGGCGCGAGCCGTCCAGCGAAACCGAGACGTCTGCTACGCCGTCTCCAAAACCAAAGAAATCTCCGACCCCTGCAGCAAAAGCAAAGGCGGGAATTCACACACCGAGTGCTTCGCCAAAAACGAAGCGGCGTCATACGCCAACGCCCGAGCCGAAATCAGCGAAAAAGAAGTCGGTCAAAGAAGCATCCGGCAAATCTGCAAAATCAAAGTCCGATCAAAAAGAAGAGGAAACGCCAAAGCCGAAAAAAACACCGCAGCCGCAAGTAGAAAAAGAGCGCACCGCGGGAGAGATCGCAAGCCCGCCACCACGGGCGATTGCTGTACCAACACCAGCGCCCTCGCCACAACCTCAGCCTCCACGCGCCGTTTCAGCGACTGGGCAAGCGCAGGTCGTCATTGAAAAATCCGGCATCGAGGAGGACCAGGGATTGGAACCTCCGCCATCACCGCCGCCGCGCCGATTCGGTTTGTGGCCATGGAGTCGTCCAGTCACCTACCGTTACTTGACAAGCTCCGTAATTGAAGCAATCCGGCGCGCGCCGGTGAAGCGCCGTCGTTGGCAATTTATTGTCGTGCACAACAGCGGCACGCGGCAGGGCAACGCACGGGTTTTCGATTATTACCATCGACATGTTCGCCGGATGCAGAACGGCCTTGCGTATCATTTCGTGATCGGCAACGGCACATCAACCGGAAATGGGCAGATCGAAGTTGGGGATCGCTGGCGGCGTCAGATCAATGGCGGCCACGTGCACAGCGATTATCTCAACAATATCTCGCTCGGCATTTGTCTGGTAGGCGATTTCAATCGCGATCAGCCAACACGCGCGCAGCTAGACGCTTGTGAGGAACTTATCCGCTATTTGCGACAGCGTTGCGGTGGCACCGGGAGAGGCGCCATTCCTGTAAAACCACACCGTGAAATCAATCCGCCGCGCTGGCCGACCGACTGCCCAGGCGACGATTTTCCCTATTCGTGGTTCCGCAGGTTTTAACGTCTCTGTCATTCCGAGTGAAGTCGAGGCTGCAACGCAGCCCCGAAAGCTTTCGGGGCGAGGCCAGGCTTTCAATCCCGTGGCATAAGAGTTGGTGATTTCGCGGGATCTCTCGACTTCGCTCGAGATCCCAGGATTACTTGTGCGTCGCCACGGTTAGATTCGCTTCCTTGTAATTCCATCGGTAACCGAATCCAAACTCGAGTGGTGGCGGATTGGTTCGGTCGAACAATTCGCGTAGCCGGGGTTGATAATGTTGTTTGAATATATCAATAGGTCCGAGATAGACGCCAAAGAAACGCAGGTTCCACTTGTTAGGGTCGAAGTAATCGAGCGGAATTCCTGAGTCGTCCTGCACGATGATGTTGCTATGATCGAGGATGAAATTGCGGATCGTGGCGAAACCATTTTCGAATAACAAATACGATGACGACTTGAGAAAACTCGCGCCGGTGCCGAGACGCTGGCAAAACTTCAAAAAACCCGGGGTCGCCTTGACGCCGCCGTCGGAAATGTCTGTGGTGAAATAAAACAACGTCTGTGCATTGCCTGATTGATTGTCGGTGTACCGGATCCGAACACCCTGAATGCTGCCGCCCCGTTTGCCCGGCGCAGCTTCGTCAAATACGCCACTGCTGCCCAGCGAGCCGAAGGCAACGTTCGTGATCGATTTATCGGCACGAGCCAGGTAAGCGTAGAGAATCGGCAGCACGCCGTTCAGGTTCTGTTCGTGTAGATCGACTTTCATATCCTTGGTGATGAAGTACGTCGTGCTGAGCGAAGACTTCATTGCGTTCTCCAGATTGCCGAGCGCACTCGACAAGTTCGCGATGCGCAACGGATCCGGCGCCGGACCGAGAGCTTCTTTTCCGCAAAGCACATACACGCCAGCTTTTGGAAAAAACTGATCCACGTACAAAAAATCGGGTCCGCTGAACATATAAAACACCACTGGAATTGGCTGAAGTGATTCAGGAAGAGCCGTCTGTTGCCAGGCGTGCAGCTTCTGGAGTTGCCGAAGATTTAGTTTTGAGAATTGCTCTTCGAAAAACGCGGCGTGCGTCTGCCACGCCGGATCGCGCATCAGCGGCGCGAGCGGCGACTCCTCCGGCACAGGCATCCCGGCAAGAAAGCGCGCCACATCATTGGGTCCGGAATTTACGGGGATTGCACGAGGCGCAATTTCCGGATTCTCCTGCGCACACACCATAATGGCGGTGAGCAGACCCAGAATCACCGACAAAGCCGTCCAATTTGTTTTCATGGCGAGCGATCGAGGCGTTTTCCTGCGCAGCAATAGAGCAGCAGGCCCAATAGTGCCGTGGCCAAACCAGCCAGGGATTCGGCCGCATGTGAACGCAAGAGATAAAACATCATCCAAATTGTGATCAGCGAAAATACAATCGGTGGAACGGGGTAAATCCAAACGCGATACGGTCGCGCGAGTTCGGGACGCGTAAAACGAAGCACCATTACCCCTAGGACGGCCAGCAACGAGCAAAGCAACAGACTGAATTGAGTGTAGCGCACCACTTCCCCGAAGCTTTGGGTAAGTAAAAGCAAGTTCACCATGAGCAGTTGCAGGAGGACGGCGTTTGTCGGGATTCCGTGTTTGTTCTTGCGGCCAAGCAGTCGCAGCAGCCAGTGATCTTCGCCCATCGACATCGTAACGCGCGGACCGATCCACATCATCGAACTGATTGCGGCAACCAGCCCAAGACAAATAACTCCACCCGCGAATCGTCCACCGTTTTCGCCAAAAATATGCTTCCCGGCAATCAATGCGACTTGAAGCTGTCCTTTCAATTCATCCGCAGGTGTGGTCGCCAGGAAAACGGCATTTATCAGCACATAAATCACAATCACGACGCTTGTGCCCGCGAGCAGTGAACGCGGCACGTTTTTCTCAGGGCGTTCAATCTCGCTCGTGATGTACGCCGCGGCATTCCAGCCGGAGTACGAATACATGACATAAACGAGCGCGATCGCGAATGCGCCGCTCAGGATCGAGGATTTGTCCCCAGCCGCGGGCAAAAAACTGATCGGCTGCTTCGGTGTTACAAAGAAGCCCGCCCCGATCAGTGCACCGATCAAGAGCAATTTTACCAGCGTAGAAACGTTCTGGAACGCGCTGCCGATCTGCAGATTCCCAAGGTGAAACACCGTGACCAGCCAAACAACGACGAATGACAGCATCACGGGTGAACCTACGCCGAAAACTCCATTGAAATATGTCCCAAACGCCATCGCGGCGAGTGCCACGGGCGCTGCGAATCCCACCGTGGCGGACACGAATCCGGCCATAAATCCGACCGCCGGATGATAAATTTCCGAGAGAAAATTGTATTCGCCTCCGGAGCGCGGCAGTGCGGCGGCGAGCTCTCCGTAGCAGAGCGCGCCGCATAGCGCCGCGATTCCACCGACAACCCAGAGCATCAGGAGCGGGAACCCTGCGTGAATGTCCGTCACTTGAAAACCAAGACTCGTGAAGATCCCGGTGCCGATGATATTGGCAATGACAATCGAGCATGCGGTTACGAACCCGATCGTGCGCTTCAGCGGTGCAGATTTAACAGCGACAGGCTGCGCAAGTGTAGTCATCGCACGATAAAATTCGATTCAGTTTCTTTCGCCAGAATGCCGAAGACCCAATAGTCGACATTGAACGCAAATGCACCGAGTCCGTTGATTTGATGTTCGAGGATGTTCAGCCGTTCGATGTTTCGGCGTTTACGAGATTTTCCTAAGTTGTCAGAACCGCTTCCCAACGTCAGTTTGCAAGCAGCATGAATGCACATCCCAAGCTCTCCGTCGAAACCGCCACTCAGCTGGCAGTTTTCCTTGCAAATCGTCCCGGCGCACTTGCGCGCGTGTGTGAGGCGCTGGCCAACGCCGGAATCAATATCTACGCGCTGGCTACCTCCGATACCGTCGATCACACCGTTGTACGCATGGTTGTGAGCAATCCGACCAAGGCGCTCATGCTTCTGGGCGAAGCCGGCGTGCTCGCTCTGGAGACGGACGTGCTGACGATCGAGACAGCAAGCGAGCCAGGTGTTCTGGCTGAAATCGCCGAGACCCTCGCCGAAGCCGAGGTGAATATTGATTATACCTATCTTGCCGCTGGCCGGGAAGCAGAAAGAGGTCTGATCATCCTGAGACCTTCGGATATCGAAAAAGCGCGGCGCGTGCTCGAGGAGCTTTAGGAAAATCTTTGGCCGCTCCGATCCCTCAGGGCGAATCGCGATGACCTTATCGTCCGCTGTAACTCGCCAGGGTTCCTCGATCGCGCCGCTTAAGCGAAAGCGACTTCGTCACGATTTGTCCGATCCGCCGTTCGTCGTTGCCAGTGTCGCGTCAATGCCTGATAAATGCGCGGCGCGTTTATGACTCCGGTAAAAACCTTTCGCGGTTATTCGTATCCTCTGGGCGCGACATGGACGGGCGACGGCGTCAACTTCGCAATTTTTTCCCAGCACGCTACCGGCGTTGAGCTATGCCTGTTCGATAGCGTCAACAATACAGAAGACAATGTTCGGATTCCGCTCAAGGAGCGTACCGGTCATGTCTGGCATGTCTTTTTGCCCGATGCGCGACCGGGCCAGTTGTACGGGTTTCGCGTCTCCGGTCCGTACGATCCGGAGCGCGGACTGCGTTTCAATAATTCGAAGCTCCTCCTTGATCCATACGCAAAAGCAATCGCAGGAGCAGTGAGCTGGGCCGATGAAATGTTCGGTTATGTCATAGGCGACGAAAAGCAAGATTTGACTCAGGACTTTCGCGATAATGCATGGGGTGTTCCGAAATCCATCGTGATCGATACCGGATTCGATTGGCAGGGGGATAAAAGGCCGGCCATTCCGCTGCACGAGTCGGTGATCTACGAAGTACACGTGAAAGGTTTCAGCAAGCTTTGGCGCGAGATGCCGGAGCAATTGCGCGGTACGTACGCGGGCCTGGGTAGCCAGCTCGCCATCGACTACTTCAAGAAACTTGGCGTGACCGCTTTGGAGTTACTCCCTGTGCACGCGCATAGCGACGACAAATTTTTGGCTGATCATGGCCTAACGAACTACTGGGGCTACAACACAATCGGATTTTTCGCTCCGCATGAGGAATACTCCGGCAGTGGGCAATTGGGCCAACAGGTCGCGGAGTTCAAGGCCATGGTGCGCAGCCTGCATGCGGCGGGCATCGAAGTAATTCTCGATGTGGTTTACAATCACACCGGAGAAGGAAATCATCTCGGGCCCACGCTGTGTTTCCGCGGAATCGACAATCTTGCGTACTACTGGCTGCATCCTGAGAACCCGCGCTTCTATCTCGATTTCACCGGCACCGGCAACACCTTCAATCTGCTTCATCCGCGAACGCTGCAATTGGTGACCGACAGTTTGCGTTATTGGGTGCTGGAGATGCATGTTGATGGATTTCGATTCGATCTCGCGTCCGCGCTGGCACGCGATCATTCAGGATTCAACACGCTGCATCCATTTTTCCAAGTGATCCAGCAGGACCCTGTGCTCTCGCAAGTGAAGTTAATTGCAGAACCGTGGGATATCGGTGAAGGAGGTTATCAGGTTGGGAATTTTCCCGTTTCCTGGTCGGAATGGAATGGTAAATATCGCGACTCCGTTCGCAGTTTTTGGAAAGGTGACGAAGGCCGAATTGGCGAAATGGCCTATCGACTGACGGGGAGCCCCGATTTGTATGAACACGATGACCGGCGCCCTTATGCCAGCATCAACTTCGTCATCGCCCATGACGGATTCACGCTAAGTGATTTGGTCAGCTACAACGAAAAACACAACGAGCTGAACGGCGACGATAATCGCGACGGCGACAACAATAATCTGTCGTGGAATTGCGGGGTGGACGGACCAACCGAAGATCCGCAGATCAACGCTTTGCGCGATCGCCAGCGCCGGAATTTCCTGACGACTTTGTTTCTGTCGCAAGGGGTGCCGATGCTTTGCGGCGGAGACGAGCTGGGGCGAACCCAGAGCGGAAATAACAATGGTTATTGCCAGGACAACGAGATTAGTTGGTTCAACTGGCATCGTGACGACAAGCAGAATCAGTTTCTTGAGTTCACGCGAAAATTGATCCAATTGCGAAAGGAGCATCCGGTTTTTCTCCGGCCGAAGTTTTTGAAAGGTCGCCGCGTTCCGGGCTCCGAGATTCGGGATGTGATGTGGTTCACTCCGGGCGGTAACCAGATGACTGAAGAAGAATGGACATCCCCGTTCGTGCGCTGTCTCGGCATGCTGCTGAGCGGCGATGCGACCGATGCGGTCAATTCCAAAGATGAACCAGTTCGTGATGAGACCTTTCTGCTGCTGATAAATGCGCATTACGAGCCGATCCCATTTGTCCTGCCGGGTCAGGAAAATCTGGAATGGCAGTTGATTCTCGACACAAGCGATCCAGAGGGTTTTTTGACCGAGCCAAAAACATTCGCCTCCGGGGATGATATCAATCTTGGCGGACGCGCCTGTTGTCTCCTTCAACTGGCCAGGGGTACGCAAGCGCAGGCGCGCGAGGAATCCTGGAAAAAGCGGCCCGTGGAATTTCCCCGCGTCACCGCGGAGGAAGAACGCGCGGCGCGCAAAAGCTAGCGTATAGCGTTTCTCCTTGCCGCGGGCAATTTTGGGCAAGCACGAAGTTGCAACGCCGACCGATTTCTTTTATAGAGATAGTAGAGATGTGCGCAGTCGCGCGCCGCCAGTGATTTGCCAATGACACCGACTTCTCTTGTGATCGTCACTGATCGCGGCAGCTTGAAAGCGTATCGAGTGACTGAGACGCCAACGCGAGGACCGAGCCTTCAACTCGTGCAGGCCTTTAACATCACTGACGCGCACGGCAGACTCGTCGATAAACTGAGCGATGCGGCAGGGCGTTTTCCTGTGACCGAGGGGGCGGGCGCGCACCGTGGACCTGCGTCCATTGCCGAACGAACGCAACTCATTAGCGAAATCGATCGGCGAATTCAAAAGGAGTTGGCCGATCAAATCACGCAAATTGTTTTGCGAAACGGAAAAGAAGGCTGGTCGTTTGCCGCTCCTGCGGAAATACACGCGGCAATCGTGGATTCCTTACCTTCTGCTGTGCGGCAACGAATCGTCGAACATGTGAAATCGGATCTGGTGAAAGTGGAACCTGCAAGATTGATCAGCCACTTCCGTTCACTGCAGCAGATTTGAACACTGGCGTGGAATCGAGATTTTTGTTCCCCCAACAGTCAACAGAGCCGTAGTATATAAGGAATTATGCAATTGCCTGTTAAGATATCGTATCGGGGTTTGGAGAAATCTGACCAGATTGACAAAGTCGTTTTGGATTATGCAGCACGACTCGAAAGGTTTTGCGACCACATCAACCGCTGCGATGTCGCTATTGAGCAGACCAATCACACTCATCAAAAGGGAAATCCTTATCGGTGCCGTATCGACGTGACCGTGGCACCACGGCACGAACTCGTGGCCGATGAAAAGCAGATGAATAACGGCACTCATGCACCATTAATAAAGGTAATCCACGATGCGTTCAAAACGATGGAGCGCGAGCTGCGTCGTGTCGTGGAAAAGCAAAGGCGCGAAATCAAAACCCACGCCGACATGCGTTCGCCCAAGTAATCGCAGGGTAATCGAAGCTCGGAAGCGTTGCGGCAAACGCGCTACCGCGCTGGCACGCGAACTCAGTCGCCGTCCTCTTGCCATTTGGGTCTTTTTTCGTGCCAGTAGATCCGTCCGCCGCCCGATTCGCTCTTTTGGATCAGTAAAGCCTGTTCCATGGGTCGGCTTCGACGCTCAGATCGTGCCGAACGAGCCAGGTGAATCGGAATTGACGGTCTAAACTTTTCACGCCGAAAACGGCTTCATCGTTTGACGGAAAGTCGCCACAGAAACGATGCTAGCCGCTGAGTCATGCATATCACTGACATTATGCGAGGGCAGTGTCCGACGTTTTCGTTTGAATTTTTTCCCCCGAAAACGCCTGAAGCGGCCGAGACGCTCTACCGGACGATTCGCGATCTGGAATCGTACGCACCGGATTTTGTCAGCGTCACTTATGGAGCCGGCGGCTCGACGCGTGAGCTCACGCACGATCTTGTCGAGCGCATTCAAAACACAACAAAACTGGATCCGATCCCGCATCTGACGTGTATCTGCCACAAAGAAGAGGAGATCGAAGCGATTCTGCTCCGATATGCCAGGTCAGCCATTGGAAATATTCTCGCCCTCGGCGGGGACAGGCCGCCTGAAATGGCTTACGACAAATCCCGCGATTCATTCCAGCACGCGATTGATTTGATAAAATTCGTTCGCCGCTTCAACGAGTCCGGCGTGCATCCGGACCGTCGCGGTTTCGGAATCGGAGTGGCTGGCTTTCCCGAGGGACATCCCGCCACGCCGAATCGATTGATCGAGATGGAACATTTTAAGGCGAAAGTGGATGCCGGGGCGGATTATGTGATCACGCAGCTATTTTTCGAGAATAGCGATTTCATCGATTTCCGGGAGCGCTGTGCACTGGCGGGTATCCACATCCCGATTATTGCCGGGATCATGCCGATTACATCCATGAGTGGACTCAAGCGCATGGCCGAGCTGGCTGGCGGTGCGCGATTTCCCGCGAAGCTTCTACGCGCACTACAGCCTTGGCAAGATGATGCCGCAATGGTCAGGCGCGTCGGTATCCAGTACGCTTTGGAGCAATGTCGGGATCTTCTTGAAAATGATGTTGCGGGTATTCATTTCTACACGCTCAACCGCTCGGACGCTACGCGCATAATCTTCGATAGCCTCGGCATTTCCCGGCATCGGAACGCGCACGCTTCGAGTCTCTAGCCGGAGCAAGACGATCCGCAGTTTTCCAAGCATTTACCCAAACGGCTGGCGAGATTTGCGCAGACTGCACGACGCGCGCACAATTTCAAGATGCTGAGCGTCCGCCGCGTGATTTCCTGGCAGGCTGCAGCGGTCGTGTGTGCGATTGCGCTTGCGGTGGGGCTCTCCCGTTTTTTTCCGGTTGTCAGTTTTATCGAAGCCTTACAAACGCGTGTCATGAGCTGGGGCGCCTGGGCTGGGATCTGCTATCCCTTGCTTTTTGCAGCCTGCAACATTCTTGTCTTGCCGGGCGGTATTCTGGCTGTAGGGGGCGGCTTCTTCTTTGGTTTGTGGTGGGGCTTTTTAGTCGTGCTCGCAGGCAACATCGTCGCCACAGCGATTTCGTTTGCGCTCAGTCGGTTCGTTGCAAGACGCTGGTTTAAGCGCACGCTATCGCGTAACGCGACTTTGAGGAGTCTAGGGCCTGCGGTGGAACGCGAGAGCTGGAAGATTATTTTGCTAAGTCAGTTGCATCCGCTTTTTCCTACCAGCCTGCTGAACTACTTTTACGGAGTGACGCCAATTCGGTTCAGCACGTACATGTTTTGGGCAACGGTTGGGCGAGTGCCAGGTCTTTTTTTGTACTGCTACATCGGTACGCTGGGTCAACTCGCGGTACGAGTGATGCGAGGTCGAAGTTACCCCCGCATGGTTGAATATTGGATCTGGGGTGGCGCATTCGTCACAACCGTGTTGCTTTTGGCGGTATTGGTCCGCGTGGCCTATCGCGTTATTCAAGCGTCGTCGGCAGGACCCCCTGGCGCAGCCTCAAATGAGGCTGTAGAGCGTCCGATATTATCAAGATAAATACCTCAGGAATAAATTGTTATGGCATATTTCATAAGTGACTACGATGTTGTCATCGTGGGGAGCGGTCATGCCGGGATCGAAGCGGCTTTGGCCGCCGCTCGAATTGGAGTGCGCACGCTGATCTTGACCCAGAATTTGGATACGATTGGTCAAATGTCGTGTAACCCGGCAATCGGCGGCCTGGCAAAAGGGCATATTGTTCGCGAAATCGACGCGATCGGAGGAGCAATGGGACTGAATGCCGACGCGACGGGGATTCAATTTCGAATGCTGAATCAAAGCAAGGGACCGTCGGTGCGCGCTCCGCGAGTTCAATGCGACAAAAAGGCGTATCAGTTTCGGATGAAGGCGATTCTCGAGCAGGCACCGAATCTTGACGTCAAACAGGCCACGGTATCACGTGTGCTTGTCGATTCTGGAGCGATAGTTGGGGTTGAGACCGACTTGGGCGTGGCAATTGGTGCTCGGACCGTGGTCATCACGTCCGGGACATTTCTGCGAGGGCTCTTGCACGTTGGCGAGACAAGCAAGCCCGGGGGACGAATGGGCGACGCCACCTCCGGCCTGAGTACAACCCTGCAGCAGCTAGGCTTCGAGATAGGACGTTTCAAGACCGGGACGCCCTGTCGCTTAAATGCGCGATCCATCGATTTTTCACGTTGCTCAATCCAGCTTGGGGATGAACCGCCTTGCGGATTTGCTTTCCATCCGGAGGAGATCAGCACCGACGCAAACGAAATTTTCACGTTAAATTATGTCGAGGACGCAAAGTTCCACGTGGAACAATTTCCCTGCTGGATCACGCACACGACTGAAACGACGCATCAGATCATCCGTGCCAATCTGCACAGATCACCGCTCTATTCCGGTCGAATTCAAGGGATCGGGCCGCGATATTGTCCCTCCATCGAAGATAAAGTAGTGAAATTCGCGGAGAAGCCGGCGCATCAGCTGTTTCTGGAACCCGAAGGGCGGCACACTGGCGAATACTACGTCAACGGAATTTCAACGAGTCTGCCGTACGAAGTTCAGCTGCAATTTCTCCATTCAATTCCAGGACTCGAAAAAGCCGAGATCATGCGGCCTGGGTATGCTGTGGAATACGATTACTTTCCCCCAACCCAACTTCATCCAACATTGGAAACAAGGCTCCTCAGCGGACTCTTCTTTGCCGGGCAAATTAATGGCACTTCCGGGTACGAAGAGGCGGCAGCTCAAGGGTTGATCGCTGGAGCTAATGCTGCTTTAAAGGTTCAAAATCGTGCGCCATTCGTATTAAGCAGGAAGGACGCGTACGTCGGCGTTCTCATTGATGATCTCGTCACGAAGGGGACAGAAGAGCCGTATCGCATGTTCACTAGCCGCGCTGAGGCTCGATTATCGTTGCGACACGACAACGCGGATCAAAGATTAACGGCGGCAGCATTTCGGTCCGGCTTAGTCACCGAAGCTCGATACGGTCGTTTTCAAGAAAAAATGCACCTATTGCAGCAAGCTCGCATGGTAGCTGCTGGAACGAAGTTGCATGGCATTTCTATTTCTCAACTTCTTAAGCGACAGGAGTTTACTATAGAGCAGCTGCCTCCTGATATACGGTCGGCCGTCCCGATTCCGGTCTGGGAACTGCTTGAGACGGAGTTCAAATGCGAGGGATATGCGGTGCGCCAATCCGAGCAGAATCGACAGCTCGAGCATAGCCTGAAACAGAGGATCCCAAATGGACTCGATTTTGACAAAGTCCTCGGCTTGCGCTCCGAGACAAAACAGAAGTTATCGAGTTTGCGCCCCACGTCGCTTGGCCAGGCTGCACGTATCAGCGGAATCACTCCAGCCGATATCGCTATTATGTCTATCTGGCTAAAGAAAAATGACTTACGCAAGGCATAAGGATGTTGCGAAGTGAATGACAGAAACTCCACATGATCATGTTCATCGTGGTCTTAGCCGGCAGCTATCTGCTGGGATCGATCCCTTTCGGCTATCTCATCGGTCGAATCGCGGGAATCGACATCCGCAAGGTTGGTAGTTGCAACATCGGTGCGACCAACGTCGTGCGTGTTCTGGGTAAAAGATACGGTTACGCGGTATTTCTGCTCGACTTCTTTAAGGGCTTCGGCGCGGTAAAGCTGTCGATGCTTTTGGCAATGCGATCGCCGCCAGACTGGAACTCGCCGGAACTATTCGGGAGCATCGCGGCAGTATCCAGCATCGTCGGTCACTCCTATCCGCCATGGCTGAAGTTCAAGGGCGGAAAAGGCGTTGCCACTTCCGCCGGAGCACTTCTCGCCTTAACCGCCGTAGGTGGGTTAATCTGGTTTGGTATCTGGATCGTAATCTTCTGGCTGACCAGCTATGTTTCAGTGGCTTCAATCACAGCGGCCCTGCTGCTGCCTATTGTGATTTTGGTGATTAGCTGGCGGAGTGAAAGCGCAAAAGTAATCTTTTATTTTTCCGTTTGCGCCGCGGCAGTTGTGATTTGGCGCCATCGTTCAAATCTGTCCCGGCTTATGCACGGCACCGAACCGCGCTTTACTCGAAAGTGAAAATTGCAAAAATAGTAATCATCGGTGCTGGCGGTTGGGGAACTGCATTGGCTTGTCTGTGGGCGGACGATGGGCGCCCGGTGTTCCTTTGGGGCCATAACGCAGATCGGATCGCACGCATGGGAAAGATTCGGCAAAACAGCGATTATTTGCCTGGAATCGAAATTCCTCGCTCAGTCTGCATTACGTCCGAGCTAGGCGACTGCGCGGGCGCCGATCTTGTGGTCCTCGCGACACCGTCAACGGCTTTCCGCGAGATCGCAACACGGCTGCGGAAAGTGATTGGCGACACGCATGCTGTGTTGTTGAGTTGCACCAAAGGAATCGAACATCGCACCGGCATGCGGATGAGCGAAATTTTGTGCGAGCTGTTTCGTGGCAATGCAATCGCTGTGTTATCCGGCCCGAATCTCGCGGCCGAAGTCGCTAAACGCTTTCCTACGGCGACTGTCATTGGTTGCGACGATCGCGGTTGCGCTGCGAGTCTGCAGCGCCTGCTGGGGCATGCCCGATTTCGCATTTACACCAGCCAGGACGTCGTCTCCATCGAACTGGGCGGCGCTCTGAAAAATGTGTTCGCCATCGCCGCTGGAATTAGCGATGGACTTGGACTGGGCGACAATTCCAAGGCGGCGCTGGTGACTCGATCGTTAGCGGAACTCGTTAGGCTCGGCCAGGCAATGGGCGGTAAACCAGGTTCTTTCTATGGATTGAGCGGCGCGGGTGACCTGATTTTGACCTGTTACAGCGAACGAAGCCGAAATCATACTGTCGGGCAACGGCTTGGGCACGGCGAACCGCTGGCGGAAATCACTTCGTCTATGAAAACCGTCACGGAGGGCATTCCGACCACGCGAAGCGCGTGGGAATGCGCGCGCCGATTAGACGTTGCCACTCCTATTCTCGATCAGGTGTACGCGGTTCTATACGAGCAGAAAAAAACAACCATTGCATTGGAAGAACTACTGAAGCGGGAGCCGAAGGCTGAATAGCCTTTGTGACGCGGTTAGCCGGCCTGACGCATCCGGCGATGGAAGTTACAAATTTGCTTCACGATATCTTTCGCAGAGTTCGGCAATTACCGCCGGATACAGCTCGTGTTCAAGGATCTGAATCCGAGAATGCAAGCTTTCGGGTGTATCGTTCGGCAGGATTGTCGCCTCTCGCTGTGCAACGATGCGTCCATGATCGATTTTTTCATCGACGTAGTGCACGGTACAGCCAGTCACTTTTTCGCCCGCCGCCAGAGCTTGCTTCCACGCTTCCAGCCCAGGAAACTTGGGCAAAAGCGATGGGTGAATGTTGATGACGCGGCGGGGAAACGCGTTGAGCATCGGCTCGTGCAGGACACGCATGAAACCGGCAAGAGCAACAAGTTCGACACCGGCACCACGCAACATTTTGACGAGCTGGTCTTCTGCTTCAGGTTCCAGACGGGTGCGAAATCTCCCCGGCGGCAGAAAAGCGTTCGGGACGCCAAACTCTCGTGCGATATCAAGAATCGGCGCATCCAGCACATCGGATACCACGAGGCGCGCGTCCGCAGCGAGTTTGCCTGACCGGATGCCCTCGAGAATCGCCCGCGCGTTGCTTCCTTTGCCGGATCCGAGAATGCCAATTGGCAGCCGTTTCATCTAACTTTTCGTGTTTGTGAACTCCTGGTCTTGCAGATTTCTTCGATCAATCGCGAAGTCGAATAACCTGCCTCAAAAGGAATCAGGCGAATCTCTGCACCCGTCTTAGTCAAAATTGAGCGCTCTTCTTCATTCAGCGTCTCAGGCGTGTAATCGGCTCCTTTAGCATACACAGCCGGTCTGACCGCAGCGAGAAACTGCGTGGCCCGAATTTGTGGAAAGACCGTGACCAAGTCCACGCACTGCAAAGCTGCAAGGATCTCCGCGCGATCGTTCTCGGTCCTGAGTGGACGTCCGGTTCCTTTTAATTCGCGGACTGAACGATCGCCATTGAGACCAACCGCGAGGACATCACCTAACGCTCGCGCAGCTTGTAAGTACCGAACGTGTCCCACGTGAAGCAGATCAAAACATCCGTTTGTGGCTACAATCTTTTTTCCAGCAGCCCGCAATTTTTCGGAGCGATCGGAAAGTTCCTCAAGCTCCACGATTTTTGGATTCATACGTTGGTATCCAAATTTGGAATTGTGCGCCAATTCGCAGTTGGTTTAACTAATTTGCGCGAGGTACGCTCAAAATGGCGAAAAGAAAAGCAAAACGCAACGTGGGAACATCGAAGCTCCATGGCCGTTTCAAAATCTGCCGCGAGCCGGTTGTGCACCTTGGCGCAGCTGTTCAGTCATCTGATGCCGCCGAGAGCGCGAGCATGCCACGGATTTGTGAAGAGCCCCTGCTCTTCGCCATCGCACGCGATGAGCAGACTATTTTTGTCAGCTGGGATATCGATTGGCCGTCTGTTTTCGACAAGGCGATGCCTGTGGATCGACAAGTCCATCTTCGATTACTTACAGGCGATGGTTTCGAACAGGCAAGAGTCGCGGTCGAGCCGATGCTTGGAAGGTTCTACGTCTCGGTGTCGAAGCCGCGCGCGATGTACCGCGTCGAACTCGGTTATTACGCGCCGGATCGCGGCTGGAGATCTGTCGCGATTTCCGACGCAGTCGCGATGCCGGCCGATGCGCCATCCGAAAACATGCAGGTCGATCTCGCAACGGTTCCGTTCCACATCAGCTTCCAAAAATTAGTCGATCAGTTGGGCCTAACGAACGGTGATCCGCTCGTCACCGCTTTGTCGCGCTTGGAAGACCGCATTGTGGCATTCGCAGAGCGCGATCTCGATCCTGCGCCGGCGGATCGCGAAATTCTCCGCGCGTTGGACATGTCGATTGAGGATCTGCGCAGCGGCCGCGTCAGTTTCGCCAAAAGGCCTAACGAGTCGCGACTGCATAAACGCCTCGAAGCCGTTCTCGGCTTCGGTGGACCGAGTCCAACGAGCGGCTCCGGCGCCGGTAGCTGGAGTCAGTGACGAACTCAGTTACAGCAGCCCGTCACGCGTCATCTTGATTCCTTCCGGCATATCCGTCGGCCGTGGGGCGTCGATGTGGCTGTGGCTCTTGCCGTAGCCGAAGTAGAAAATGAAGCCGATGAGCAGCCAGACGATGAGTCGCATCCAGTTCGTCCAGCCTAGTCCGTATATCATGGCGCTGCAGGTGATGATGCCGAGCGTGGCGACCAGCGGCGCGGCGGGAACGCGGAATCCGCGTTCTAGCTCAGGATGCTTCACGCGCATGATCCACACCCCGGCGCAGACGAGAATGAATGCGAACAATGTGCCGATGCTGGTCATTTCTCCGGTCACATCGGCGGGCACAAGCGCGGCGAGCGCGCCGGTGAAAACGAAGAACAGCATGTTCGATTTCCATGGCGTGCGATACCGCGGATGCACTTCCGAGAAGATTGACGGAACCAGTCCGTCTCGGCTCATCGAAAAGAACACGCGCGATTGGCCTAACAACATTACGAGAATGACGGACGAAAAACCGGCGAGGATCGCGACTGTGACCGCGCGCGAAAGCCATTCGTAACCGTGCATGTATTTGCTGATCGCGAACGCGACCGAGGCTTCACGGCCAGCGGCGCGAAAATCTTCGACCGTGGCGACGCCGCTGAGCACGTACGAGAAGAGCACATAGAGAATCGTGCAGAATACCAGAGAACCAAGAATGCCGATCGGCATGTCACGTCTTGGATTGCGCGCTTCCTGTGCTGCGGTCGAGACGGCATCGAATCCGATGTAAGCGAAGAACACGACACCGGCCGCCCCGAGAATTCCAAGAATACCGCCGTAATGATGCGTGATTCCCTGCGCTGTGACGTGCGTCGTCGCCGACGGAATGAATGGCGTGTGATGCGCCGGGTTGATGAATTGCCAGCCGATACCGATGAAGAGCAGTACGATGGACACTTTCAAAATTACGATGAGCCCGTTCACAAAAGCGGATTCTTTCGTGCCACGAATGAGCAGCATCGTCAGGAGAAGCAAAATGAAAAGCGCGGGCACGTTCATGATGCCGTACGTGCCGCCGGGGTCGTGTTCGAATGGCGAATGCGTCCACTGATAGGGGATCGCCATGTTGAACCAGCCGAGCACGCGGTTCGCGTATTCGCTCCATGCGTCGGACACGGTCGCCGCGGCGACGGCGTATTCAAGAATCAAATCCCAACCGATGATCCATGCGACGAATTCGCCCATGGTGGCGTACGAGTACGTGTAAGCGCTGCCCGCGACGGGAATCATCGACGCGAACTCGGCGTAGCACAGACCGGCGAACGCGCAACCGATGCCAGCCACGACAAACGCCAGCACAACCGACGGACCCGCGCGATCCGCGATGGCAGCGGCGGTTCGCACAAACAGACCGGCACCGATGATTCCACCGATGCCGAGCGCAACGAGGTTGACCCAGCCTAACGAACGCTTGAGAGTATGCTCGCCAACTTGCGCGGCCTCGTACATGAGAAGGTCCAGCGGTTTTTTCTTGAATAGTTTTCCCATGACTTCAGATGTTGGTGCCAGTCCGGCTCGGACTGTCGATGTTATCCAGGCCGATCTTGCGATCGCGTGACTTGTTCCAGAAGAAATAAACCGGCACGCCGGTCAACACGATGATTAGTCCCGGCCACGTGGTCGCAGTTTGGTAAATGAAGAGCACGACAAGGATGACGGTCGCGCCAAGGATGTACAAAATGGGAACGACTGGATAGCCGAATGCTTTATATGGCCGTTCCGCATGCGGATCTTTTCGGCGCAGGAGGAAGATGCCAATGATTGTTAATACATAGAAAATCAGCGCGGCTGAAATGACGTAGTCGAGCAAATTGCCGTAGAGATTGCCATACCCGGTCACGCTGCCAGCTGCATCTGTTTTGACTGTGCGTGGCAAAACGAGTGCGCCGGCCCAAATGCCTTGGAAAACGAGCGCCCACGCCGGGACGTGGCTTTTGTTGAGCTCGCCGACTCGTCGAAAGAACAGACCGTCTTTCGCCATGGCATAATAGGCGCGGGCACCGGCAAGAATCAGCCCGTTATTGCAACCGAACGTCGAGACCATGATCGCAACCGCCATGATTGTCGCGCCAGCGCCTGGAAAAATTACGTTGGCTGTTTCAGAGGCGACACGATCGCTGGGCGCATTCTGGATTGCGTTGAACGGCAGCGTCGCGAGATAAGCGACATTTGCGAGCAAATAAAGTCCGATCACCAGGAACGTGCCCAATGCGAGGGAAAGCGGCACGTTGCGCCGCGGGTTCACTACCTCTCCGGCAGTGAAAGTGATGTTGTTCCACGCGTCGGCAGAGAACAAGGAATTCGTCTGTGCCACGCAGATTCCGACGAAGAGTCCGAATACCGTCGCAGCTGTTAAACCTGTGCCAACTTCCTGCAGATTACCGCGCACAGTCCAGAAGTCCCTGAAGTTTTCCGCACCTGCACCGGATTTCAGCCCGATAACGATTCCGAGGACGATCAACGCGAGCAGCGCGCCAGTTTTTGCGGTCGTGAAAACGTTTTGGATAAGCTTGCCGACTTCCAAGCCACGCGTGTTCGTAAATGTCAAAAATCCAATGAGCGCCAGGCCGACAAGCTGTGCCGTCGAAAGCGATAGTGCGTATCCGCCAAACCGAATCGGCGAAATAATGTAATTGCTTTCGGAAATCCATGGGAGAAGCACGCCGCTGTAGCGTGCGAATCCGACTGCGACGGCCGCAATGGTGCCGGTCTGAATCACAAGGAAAAGCGTCCAGCCGTAAAGAAATCCCCATAGCGGCGAAAATGCTTCGCGCAGATACACGTATTGCCCACCGGCTTTGGGCATCATCGCCGCGAGTTCACCGTACGAGAGCGCGGCTGTCAGTGTCAGTAATCCCGTAACGATCCAGACAATGAGCAACCACCCCGGCGATCCAACCTGGCGAGCAATGATCGATGAGACTATGAAAATCCCCGAGCCGATCATTGACCCGGCCACAAGCATGGTGGAGTCCAATAAGCCAAGCCCCCTAACAAGTTTTTCTTCGGCTACAGGTGCTTCGGTGACTGCGCTTGGCATATCGAATCCTTTGGATTCGCGGAGAGTTAATCATCAGTCACGCCTGCCATGCAACGCCAAAAAACTGCCGCAAAGTTGTTTACGGCAAAAAAGTAAGCGTGTAGTCTCCCCGCCACCGTGATGACCGCGAATCATCTGCTCCGGGCGCGACGGTTTCTGTGGGGGAGCTGCGCTGCTATGGTGTTGGTCATCCAGTTGGGTGGCGCGTCGCAGGCCGCTTTGACGCGGGCAAACACTCAGTTCGAGGCGCTGCCGCTGGTACGCTCCCGACAAAATCACCTGCTGGTCCATGCCTTCATCAACGGCAGACCCGCATGGCTGACGGTCGATAGCGGGGCGCCCGTGAGCGCGATTGCCCTGAATCGTCGTGAATATTTTCGGCTCAAGCCGATCACGGCGAAATCAAGTTTGCCTGCGCGCGTTCAAATCAACGGCGCATTCAATAATGTCGCGATCGCCCGTGAACTGCGGATTGGCGGGTTAATTCTCGCTGATGAACCGGTGGTTACGGTCGATCTCGGCGGTTCCGCGCGCGCAGCCCGAATGGCGCACGAGCCGCAGATCGACGGAATCATTGGAGCAGATATCCTTTTCCCGACGCAAGCCGTGCTCGATTGTGAAAGGCAATTACTGGTTCTCAAGATCGACCCGAATGTTGTGGGCAGTTTCCCGGGCTTCAGTCGCCGCGGGTTACGCGCTGTTCCGATTCAAGTCAGCGACGGTTACAACTTGTATGTGAACGGTTCCGTGAACGGCAGAGCGGCAAAACTCATGGTCGATACCGGTTCTTTCACCACTTTGTTACATCGGTCCTTTGTCCGGAGCATGCGAATTGCCACTCGTGAGACGCCATATAGTTCCTCGGCTGTCAACCTGAAAGAGCGCGGGGTGCGTGTGGCGCATATTCGCAAGCTGTCCGTCGGCTCCGTGGACATCGTCGGCAAAGAAGTGGGTGTCATTGATCTGGAAGGACTCATCCATGACGGGCTGTTGGAAGGTTCACCACCCGTTGCCGGCCTGCTCGGCGCGGAAACATTGCGACGTCACCACGGCATCATCGACTTCGGCACCCGCACGCTGTATCTACGGTAGCGAACGCTCCAACAGTCCGTTTGTCATTCCGAGCGAAGTTGAAGAATCTCTCGATTTTCTGCTCGTGAATCACATTACACAGGCATTCGTTCTGGCTGCGGGACTTGGCACGCGGTTGCGTCCATTGACCGAGGAAGTGCCGAAACCGCTTATCCCGATTTTTCAAAAACCGCTCGTGACGTTTGCCCTCGATCACTTGATAAACGCGGGAGTGAACAGATTCGTCGTCAATACGCACCGGCATCCAGAGCTATTTCAAACTTTTTTCGCCCGTCACGAGTATGCTGGCTTTCCGGTTACGCTTGTTCACGAGCCAGAGCTGCTCGAAACCGGCGGCGGTATCAAAAATGTCGAAGGCATTCTTGGGAAAGAACCATTCATCGTTTACAGCGGCGATATTTTGACCGACGTCGCGCTCGAACCGCTGATTGCCGAACATTTCCGAGCCGGTAATGAGGTGACGCTTGGCCTTCGGCGGAATACCGGCCTGGGGGCGGGCGTGGTCGTGCGAGCTGGCCGAATCGTCGAGATTTCAAAAGAATACAATCCCAAGGAAAACTTCGATTACGCCAACATTTCGATTTGGAACCAGGAAATCTTCAACCGCATCCCCGCCAGGCAGAAAATTTCATTTATTCCTGTTTTGATAGATTGGATCCAGGATGGCGGAAGGATAGGCGGCGTGGCGCTCGATGACGGGAATTGGTTCAACATCGGATCGCGCAAGGAGTATCTCGATGTCCATCGCGCGATCTTGAACAAAGACTGGCGACCGGCGTACTTGAAGACGCGCGATTGGGCCGAGCCGGTTGCGAAAAGCGCATACGTCGATCCAACTGCGCAGTTACACGGCTGCACAGTCGTGGGACCAGACTGTCGCATCGGTGCCGAAGCGATTCTGGAAGACACAATCTTATGGCCGGATGCAGAAATTGCTTCCCAAACGCGGCTGGAGGCTTGTATTGTCCGCTCCCGAAAAAAGGTCAGCGGCGTCCATCGCAATATCGACATCTGATTTATGAGAACCGACCTCCTTGTCCGACGAACGCGGAAGCATTTCCCACGATTGGATGTCGCCGAGATAAAGATCAGCCCGATCCAAAAAGGAGGATCAGACCGAAAATTCTATCGCGTCCAATGCTCGGCGGAGCAGGCGCTCATTTTGGTGAAGTACAATTTGGAACGGGAAGAAAACCGGCATTACGTGACCATCGCCAATTTTCTCAGCGAGCACAGAATCCGCGTTCCACAGATTTATTTTCACGACGCAGCCGAAGGTTTAATCTGGCTGGAAGACCTTGGCGAGCGCGATCTTTACAATTATCGGGGAGAAACCTGGCTGGTACGCCGCGCCTTTTACGAATCGGCTCTTGAGCAAATCGCGATCCTGCATGCTTTGCCAGAATCGGTTTGCGTCGAGATGAAGCAGCTTTTGCCCGCCGAATTCAATTCAGAGCTTTATCTTTGGGAGCAAAACTATTTCTTCGAAAATTGCCTGGGCCGTTATTTCAAAATCGACAAGGGAAAGCTCGCACCGCTCGCCGCGTTGCCTGCGCTACAGAAGATTGCCGAGCACCTTGCGTCGTTCCCGAGAGTTTTGGTGCACCGCGATTTTCAGTCGCAAAACATCATCATCCGAAACAGCTACGCGTACCTGATTGATTTTCAGGGGATGCGGCCCGGTCTGGCCGAATACGACCTTGCGTCGTTACTCTACGATCCGTATGTCGATCTTCCGGAAGTGGAACGCTCAGAGCTGGCCGGATACTATCGGCAGCTGCAGATCGAAAGAGGAATCGCGATCAACGGCGATTTCGATCTCAAGTTGCGGCTCTGTGCCATGCAACGCCTGATGCAAGCGCTGGGCGCGTACGGTTTTCTCGGGTTGGTTAAAGGCCATAAACACTTTCTTAAGCACGTCCCTGCCGCGTTGAAATCATTGCAGCGGATTGTAACGGAAACCGACGGCTTGACCCAGTTAGCGAAAACGTTGCGGGAATTGGCGTAAGAGACGAGAAACAGCGCGTCGCTGCAGCCGGCCGCTAGCCGAGGCAGACCCAGGTCCGCGGCGAGTTGCAAATTCGAAGTGGGTACGGGATGCAAGCGCCGGCTGGGGTCGCTCGTTTTGCATTGCCAATTTGTTCATGGTAACTTTTCCTACGTAAATTGGTTTATGCCTCAACTCGATCGTAACTCTCAAAAAGAGAACAGACAGCGCGGGAGCGAACCGAATTTTAACTGGCGCGGCGTCGTTCTCATCGTGATCGCCTTCAGTCTAATCGCGATGGCCATGCTTTTCTACCGGGGAGGGATGCAACCGGTCGAAGACGTGCCGTATAACCGTTTTCTCGAGCTGTTGGAAAACAAACAGATCGTTAACGACAAGAACTACCCGCTTCAGCTGGTCGTCGAGGATGGTCGGCCAACCCAAACCTTGCGCGGTGCGTACGTCCGCCAGGGCGCAGGCGCAGCGCCGTCACAGCCCGTCCCGTTTCACACCACGGTCTATCTGAATTTCACAAATGATCTTCAGAAGAAACTCGCCGACGCTGGGATGCAGCCCGCGATCAAAACAGAATCCAACATGCTGGCGCAGACAGTGGTCGGTTTCCTGCCGATCGCGCTTTTCCTCCTGGTCCTGTATTTCCTGTTTCGCCAGCAAATCCGGATGGCTGGCAAAGGCGCGCTCAACTTCGGTAAATCCAAGGCGCGCATGCTCGCCCGTGACAAGAACAAGATCACTTTTCGCGACGTCGCCGGCGTAGAGGAAGCCAAGGACGAAGTACAGGAACTGGTTGAGTTTCTGCGTGATCCGAAAAAGTTTCAGAAACTCGGTGGCCGTATTCCCAAGGGCGTTCTGATGGTCGGGCCGCCTGGCACCGGCAAGACCCTGTTGGCGCGCGCGATCGCTGGCGAAGCGGATGTGCCGTTCTTCTCCATCAGCGGTTCGGATTTCGTGGAGATGTTCGTCGGCGTGGGCGCCTCGCGCGTCCGCGACATGTTCGAGCAGGGCAAGAAATCCGCCCCTTGCATCATTTTCATCGACGAAATTGACGCGGTCGGCCGTCACCGCGGCCACGGCGTGGGCGGCGGACACGACGAACGCGAGCAGACATTGAACGCCTTGCTAGTAGAGATGGACGGATTCGACACACAAGAGGGCGTGATCATCATCGCGGCGACGAACCGGCCGGACGTTCTTGACCCGGCATTGCTGCGACCGGGACGCTTCGATCGCCAGATCACCGTGAATCTACCGGATGTGAAAGGCCGCGAAGAAATCCTGCGTGTCCACGCAAAGAAAGTGAAGCTCGCTGAGGGCGTTGACCTTGCCGTGATCGCACGCGGAACACCCGGTTATTCCGGCGCGGAACTGGCGAATGTCATCAACGAGGCGGCGTTACTCGCTGCGCGCCGCGGATTGAAAGGAATCACACTGGCCGAGTTGGAGGAAGCACGCGACAAAGTTCGCTGGGGCAAAGAACGCCGGAGCCTCGCGCTGAGCGAGAAAGAAAAACAAAATACCGCGTATCACGAAGCTGGCCACGCGCTTTTGCTGGTGCTTCTCCCGCACACTGAGCCCTTGCACAAGGTCACCATCATCCCGCGGGGACCATCGCTCGGTTCGACCATGTGGTTGCCGGAAGAAGACAAATACACCAATCGCAAAAACGAATTGTTGGCCAGTCTCGCCGTCGCCATGGGCGGCCGCGTCGCGGAAGAAATTATCTTCGGCGACATCACCAACGGCGCGCGCGGCGACATCAAAGGTTCCACTGCTATTGCCCGCCGGATGGTTTGCGAGTGGGGCATGAGCGAAAAAATGGGCATGGTCGAATACGGCGAACACGAAGATTACGTTTTCCTCGGACGCGACATCTCTCGAGCGCGCGACTACAGTGAAGCGACCGCTGAACAAATCGACCAGGAAGTGCGCAGGCTGATCGACGACGCCTATCAACTGGCCAAGCACACGCTCGTTACCAATCGCGACACACTCGAAACCATCGCAAAAGCCTTGCTCGAGTACGAGACCCTGGACGGTTCACAGATCAAAGAGATCATCGATCACGGCCGCCTGATCAATCCGCCGCCCGGCATTAGCTCGACGCCCACCAAGAAACTGCCCGATAAACCGCCCAAGCAAGTCGTTGCACCCGACGTTGCCCCGCCGCTCCCCGGCGCTCTCGGCGGCGCGCCGGCGTAATCCGAGCCGGACTCGCGGTATTCAGAATTGTAGGGCAAGCGCTCGGCTTGCCAAGGCACAACAATTTTGACACCATCTGCGGTGTGTCGCCCTCCATCGCCGCGTGGCTTCCTCGCCCAAGCTGCTCGATCGCGTTCGCTGGCATTTGAGGGTGAGACATTACTCTATCCGCACCGAGCAAGCGTACGTCGATTGGATTCGCCGGTATATTCTCTATCATCGTAAACGCCATCCAAACCAAATGGGCGAGAAAGAAATCACCGAATTTCTCACTCATCTCGCGGTTGAAAAACATGTCGCAGCCTCCACTCAGAATCAGGCCTTCAGCGCGCTTTTGTTTCTGTACCAGCAAATACTCGAGCGAAAACTCGACTTCATCGATAATGTCCAGCGCGTCACGCGCCCGGCCAAACTGCCCGTCGTGTTCACGCCGGCGAAGGCGCGAGCTGTCTTAGCGCATTTGAAAGGTGATTACCGACTAATGGCAGAACTTCTTTACGGAGCAGGCCTGCGGCTCATGGAATGCGTTCGGTTGCGCGTCAAAGATGTCGATTTTGGTTATGGGCATGTCACGGTGAGGGATGGTTCACCCCGTGAGATAAGAACATGAGTTCCTACTTCTACGTTTTTACGCTCATTAAATGACCAAAGGTTCTATGTCGGATTCACGAAAAACCTACGCAAGAGAGTCCAGGATCACACAAAGGGCTTGGTTCCTTCAACTAAACAACGCAATCCATTCGAGCTTGTCTATTGGGAGGGCTGCCTCGACCAAACTGATGCCACGCGACGCGAAAAGTATTTGAAGTCGAGCTGGGGAAAACGATACATCAAAAGCCGCCTACGAAGTTATCTCACGGGGTAAAAGGCTTGCGCGATCGAGTAACGATGTTGCCAGAGAAATTGCGCCGGTCCCTTCAACTTCATTTGGAGCGCGTGCGACAAATTCATCAGCATGATTTGGCGCGAAATGGCGGCAGGTTTTATTTGCCATTCGCGCTGGAGCAAAAATACCGAAACGCGAATCGTTCCTGGCCATGGCAATATGTTTTCCCCGCTGCAAAAGTGTCAACCGATCCTCGATCCGGCGAGCGGCGGCGACATCATGTGGCGGAGAACAATCTGCAAAAAGCGGTGAAAGCGGCAATCGAACGGGCTGGCATCAGAAAAGCGGCGAGTTGTCACACGTTCCAGCACAGCTTCGCGACCCATTTCTTGGACAACGAGCAGGACATTCGTACGGTTTCAGGAGTTACTCGGCCACAAGGACGTATCCACCACGATGATTTACACCCATGTTTTAAACAAACCTGGCCTGGCCGTGCGCAGCCCATTAGACCTCGAACCGCTGGCGAGGAGCCGGCGCCCGAATTAGACGGAAAATTTTCCTCCTAATTCTCGTTAGATGTAGAAACAGCTTTCTATGAGCCGCGTCAATATTCTGCTGTTTGCTTTCCCTGCTGTAGTTCTGCTGTTGTTGCCTTTGCTCTGTTGGCTGGTGGGGTATTGGTTTCAGGAACATGACTTCAGCCTGTATCTGCTGTGTGTGGGAGCGCAACGCAGCGCAAGCATCCGTGCTTCCGCGCTGACGCCGGCGGCTTCGCCGCGTTGAAACGTTGAAGCCCCGAAGGCTTTGGGATTGAAGCACGGGTTCCTGTTGCCGCTTTAACGCTTTAACGAATTACGAATCACGCGGGCTCGTCGCGCCTCTTCTTCTTTCGCGATTGCGGTTGTCCAACCAGCAATGTCCTTTGCATTCATATGGACTCGTTCGTCCAAACGGGCGTCCCGAAATTCCCATTCCAGGATGTCCACCAAATATTGCTTTCGCGACAGCAGCGTGCCGCGACACACGCGATCAGGCGCGGCGGCGGTGGATTCGCTCCGGAGTCGCGCGATCAAATCTTCCGTAATGGCGGCTGGGATATGCGCGCGTTCACCAGGGTAAATGTAGCCGAATAAGATTAAATGGCTGAGTAAGACTCGCCAATCAGGGCCAAATCGGTCAACCAGATGCAGCCAATCGAGTTCGGCTGCGACGCATCGAAGAATGTGCGCGATGTCCGCGCCGTCGAAGCGTTCCCTTTCCATGATGAATGCCTTCATCCAAATCATTTCCTCGGGCGCGCAAAGTTTCACAGGCATATCCAGCAGTTCGTCATGTCGCGCGCGCTCAAACCATGAATCATCGACTTCGCACAATCCGTTTCCGGCCCGAAAAATTAGATCAAGGACGTCTTTTCCATATTTTGCTTTGGCTAACCAGTGCGGGAATGTCAGTTCGGTTTCGTATCCCGCGCGGGCTAACGCGTCGAGCGCGCCGTTCAAATCATTTGGCCGGATATACAGATCGAAATCTTTCGTGCTACGCGACACACCTGCATACACTTCCACCACATACGCGCCGCCGATCAGGAATGGAATCTCCGCAGCCCGCAACACAGCCACTGATCTGCAATGAAACCCGTTAGGGCTGCCTCCAGGCTGCATCCCCCGGATTGCCATCGCTGCAGTCATCACTAGTCATAACGCATGAAAACCGCGTCACGCGTGCATGGCTGGATAGTGCGCTCGGATGAAACGTCCATGCATGACGCCCGTTTCGTTTCTTAAAGCAATGGCAAAACGAGCATTGCGTATCGCTGCGACAGCGGATCTTCATTATGCGAAGCATTCGCGTGGAAAGATGCAGGAGGCATTTGCCGAGATATCACAGAGCGCAGATGTGCTGCTGCTTTGCGGCGATCTCACTGAATACGGGCTTGCCGAGGAAGCGGTAGAACTCGCCGCTGATATTCGCAGCTCGATGAGAATTCCATGCATCGGCGTTATTGGGAATCACGACTATGAATCCGGACAGCCGGACGCAGTCGCGAAGATTCTCGATGAAACTGGCGTGACTATGCTCAATGGTGAAGCCGTGGAAATCGCGGGCGTCGGGTTTGCCGGAATCTGCGGATTTGGCGGCGGATTCGGCCGGCGAATGCTAAACGCCTGGGGTGAGCCGCTGATTAAAGAGTTCGTGCAAGAATCGATCAGCCACGCCATTCGTCTCGAGCAGGCGTTGGTCAAGCTGCAGACGGAGCGGCGGATCGTGGTCCTGCATTACTCCCCGATTCGCGCCACGTTGCAGGGCGAAGATCCGGAAATTTATCCGTTTCTCGGCTCCAGTCGATTGGAAGAACCGATCAATCGGTTCAAAGTGACGACCGTTTTCCACGGTCATGCGCACAATGGCGCCCTCGATGGGACGACTTCAACCGGTATTCCCGTTTACAACGTCTCCGCGCCGGCACTGCATAAGAGCGGAAAACCGTACCGAATCGTTGAGCTGTAGAGCGCAAAATTTTGGTCATCCCGAGCGAAGTCGAGGGATCGCGGTGCAAAACGCTCAGGTAATTCCCCGGGCTTCCTCGACTCCGCTGCGCTCCGCTCGGAATGACGAAAGTTCTGTTACGTAATAACCCGCCAACTCTCAACATCCGCGCGGGACTGCGTAGGTGAAACGCAGCGCACCGCTTTAATTCTGTCAAAAGTGATCTGGGAGAACGGTACAACAATCGATGCGGCGAGCTCGCGCCGGACCGCAGGTTCCAACTTGTTGTAGAGCAAGCTCAAGTGCGGTTTCAGGTCGTACTGTGAAGAATCCTGCGCAGCGTCGCGAATGATCCCCTTCACGTGGCATAGTTCTGCGGTCAACGCGAATTGCACAAAAAGCGTTTTGACGAATTCGGCGGATTCCTGAATCCCAAGTGGCTTGAGCTTGATCGGTGTGTATTCACGCTCGGCCTCCGCGAGGGTTGCATGGGCCGAATCAGCGCGATCTGCTCCCACATGAAGTGTCACATGCGGCTCGAAGACAGGCGCATCGAATCGGCGCGCAAGATCGTCGATGACTCTGTGGAAAAACGTGTGCGCCGGCTCCGCAGGTATTAGCCAATAGGCGATGACGGCTCGCCGGGTCACAAACAGACTAACTCGCCGCGGTTCAACTCCACCTCTGCAACTCTACGATGTTGCCTTCAGGATCGCGCGCATAAACCACACGAAGCAGACCGACACCTTTTACTTCGGCCTCGGCAGTTTCTCCCACTGCCCCGCCGCCAGCGGCGATCACTCTCTGCAATGCCTGATCGACGTCGTCCACTGCGAAGGCGATGTGTGCGAACCCGCACTGGTTAGACTTCGGCAGTTCGCCTTCGATCACCTGATCGTAGCTGAAGATCTCCAGAGTTGGCCCATCCTCCCCATACCCGGGCAAGCGCAGATGAACGCCGCGAAGATGCGCATTTGGAACCGCGTTCACTTTATCGAGCCACTCGGCACACAGGTCGCGCTCGGGACCTTTGCGTTCGCATCCAAAAACGTCGCAATAGAATCGGACGAGTCTCTTCCAATCTCTGGCAATCAGATTTGTATGCACGTACTTTGCGCGGATTGGCATTCGGTCCTCCTCTAACAAATATCACATTTCATCTGCCGGTGTCATTCTGAGCGGAGCGAAGCTGCAACACGGCCCCGAAAGCTTTCGGGGCGAGGCCAGGGTTTCAATCTCTGATTTTTTTGGATCACTCGATTACAACAACCTGAGATGTTTCGCTTCGCTCGACATGACAGCAGGAGTTACACTTGGCTAAAGGTGATTATGCCGACGAATGTTTTGGGAACAGAATTGAAATGTTGTTGTCGCGACCCAATGACCGGCTTTTATCGTGACGGTTTCTGTCGCACAGGGCCGGAGGATGTGGGTCAGCACACGGTTTGCGTGAAAGTCACGCAGGAATTTTTGGATTTCTCCGTGCTGGACGGCAATGACCTCATCACGCCACGCCCGGAGTGGGGTTTTCCCGGATTGAAGCCCGGCGACACGTGGTGCGTGTGTGTTACGCGCTGGAAAAGCGCGCTTGACCACAATCGCGCCGCGCCGGTCGATCTCGAAGCAACCCATGCTTCCGCGCTCGAATTCATCACGCTCGAAGAGCTAAAGGCGCATGCCCTGAAGTAATAGATTTCAAATAGCTCCCGGGAACCAGCCGCGGTTGAATTCAAGTGAGTTTGCCGCCACGCTTAGTGCGAATTGAAACTGCCGTTTAGTCTTTTCCTGGCGTTCCGGTACTTGAAGCCGAAGCGCACATTTCTGTCGATCATCACATTGATCTCGATCATTGGCGTAATGCTCGGCGTGATGGTGCTTATCCTCGTGATTTCGGTTATGACCGGGTTTGATCGGGAGCTGCGGCAGAAAGTAATCGATTTTGACGCCCACATTCTCGTCACTTCGGAGGATGTCATGCGCGATTGGCGAGCGCTCAAGACGAAAATCGACAAGACTCCCGGCGTGGTTGCCACCGCTCCGTATGTGCAAGGCCCCGTGATTGTCGAATTTCACAACCGGCGGCTCGCACCGGTGATTCGGGGTGTCGATCCCCAGCAGGAAGAGAAAGTGATTCCCCTGCAAAAGTTCATCAAAATCGGCAAGCTCGATCTCGAAGGCGAATCGACAGTGCTCGGGATCGAGCTGGCGCGAAAACTCGGCGTCAGCGTAGGCGACAAAGTGACAATTTATTCGCCCGGCAATCTCGGCCAGGTCCTCGACAGCGTTAAGAAACTTGAGAATGCGAAGGGCGACGAAGAAAAGAAAGCGATCGACGAATTGCGCGACGTGATTCTCCCGAAAGAGCTGATTGTTACCGGGATCTTCGAGACCGGCCATTATCTGCACGATTCCGAATTCCTGCTCGTGCCGGTTTATGTCGGGCAGGAGTTATATGGTCTGGAAGACGCTTTGCACGGCATCACCGTGAAGACTGACAACCCGTATGGGGCCGAGCGCGTGAAACAAGAGATCCAGCAATTTCTCGAGCCGCCAGAATACGCGCAAACGTGGATCGACATGAACCGCCAGTATTTCGAAGCGGTTCGGCTCGAGCGCACGGTGATGTTTTTCCTGTTGTTCTTTATCGTCATCGTGGCGGCGTTTGGGATCATGAGCACGCTGATCACCGTGACGGTCCAGAAGCGGCGTGAAATTGGAATTGTGAAGGCCCTCGGGGCCAATATCGGCCAAATCATTTGGGTTTTCCTTGGCCAGGGGACAATTGTCGGGCTTTTCGGAACGCTGACAGGGCTGGGCTTGGGAATGACGTTGATCCGTTACCGGAACGAATTCAGTCATTGGCTGGCATCGACGTTGCACATCGAGATTTTCCCACGCGAAGTCTATCAATTTTCGTCCATTCCGGCCGAAGTCGTTCCGCACGATGTTACCATCATCTGCATCAGCGCCTTTTTAATCTGTTCGTTGGCGGCGCTGATCCCTGCGTACTTCGCCGCGCGGCTCGATCCGGTCGAATCCCTGCGTTACGAATAATATTGTGAGGCGGCCGTGTCTGCTGCGCGATCACGATTGCAGGCGACACGCCTGCCACTACAGGTTTTGGCTTCCTATAAAAGTCTCGAGAGCGCGCAACGCGTACTCGTATCCTTCAGGCCACTCGCTCGCGCGCGGACCGGCAACATTCAGGATCTTGATCTTCTTCGCGCGAACGAAATCGGCGATCAGGCTCGCCGCGTCTTGGGCGCGAATTTTTGACGCGTCAATCAATTCGTGCGGCCGTTGTAGGTCAACGCAAAGCCTAACTGTTTGCTCAGTTCCGCCGCCGATTTGCCTACTGTAAATCACGACAGTTCCATCAGAATCTTTCACGTTCTGCATGGTGCGTTCTGTAAAACCGCCGGCTTGCAGTTCATGAACCGGATAGCGATCCGGAATCCTGCCGAATTCGTCGAGCCGTCCGGCGGGACACCACCCACCGCAAGCGATTCCGTGTTTGAGCGAAACATCGAGAGCGGCGCGATCAACGCCCGTCTGCCCGCCCGAAATAATCTTTGGTGCTTTCACTGTAGCGACGGGCTTTCACCGCCGACGAGCCGCCATCGGACTTCAATCGCCGGTCGGAATGATGTCCGCGCGCTCGACCATCAGGATGACCGTCCGTTGAGGCGCGCGCGTTCGGTGACGCACACCTCTGGGAACAACAAATCCCTGCCGCGGCACAAGCTCAATTACGCGATCTTCGAGATCGATGAGGAACCGCCCATCAAGCACGAAGAAGAATTCGTCGATTTCGTTGTGTTCATGCCAGTGATAATCACCCTGCACCACGGCCATTCTGATAACCGAATCGTTCACCTTACAAAGCGTCTGGTTGTACCATTCGTCGGTGCAAGCGTCAGCCAGTTTCTGCACATCGATAATTTCGAGCGGTCCATGCAGAATGTTGAGGTAAGTTTTGTAAGGAAAATCCTGCGGCGATCTGTCGGAATTCATGATCGTAATTTGATTACAGAACAGCCACAGACAAACAATCTCCTTCGGATAGAGAAGTAATGAGAGAACTAAAAACAATGAAGGCAATCAGGGTGCATCAATTTGGAGGTCCGGAAGTTCTTCAGTTGGAACAAGTGCCGACGCCGCAGCCGGGTCCGGGTGAAGTGCTCGTTCGGATGCACGCTATTGGCGTGAACCCGGTGGAGACTTATATCCGCGCGGGAAAGTACGCGCGACTGCCAGACCTGCCTTACACGCCGGGCAACGACGGCGCAGGCGTAATTGAGCATGTCGGCTCTAATGTGAATGAATTCAAACGAGACCACTGCGTTTACACCGCTGGCTCAATAAGCGGCACGTATGCAGAGCGTGCGTTGTGTAAAGCGGCGCAAGTGCATCGCCTGCCGCCAAATGTCTCCTTCGCCCAAGGCGCAGCCATGGGCACGCCGTACGCGACCGCATATCGCGGGTTGTTCCAGCGCGGACACGCGAAACCCGATGAGACGGTACTCGTGCACGGTGCGAGCGGCGGTGTCGGAACAGCGGCGGTGCAACTGGCGCGCGCTCGCGGTCTGCGCGTGTTCGGAACCGCGGGCAGTGACGAAGGTCTCAAGCTCGCGCGCGAAGAAGGCGCGCACGAAGTGTTCGATCATCGTGCGGATGATCACTTCGCCGAAATTATGAAGGCGACAGGCGGACGCGGCGTTGACGTGATTGTGGAATTGCTGGCGAACCTGAATCTAGGGAACGATCTGACGATTCTGGCGAAAGGCGGGCGCGTGGTGGTCATCGGGAGCCGCGGCCGCGTAGAGATCGATCCCCGGGACACGATGCAGCGCGATGCAGATGTTCGCGGAATGGTTTTGCCAAATACGCCGCCAGAAGAGTTGGCCAGCATTCACGCCGCGCTTGTGGCCGGTTTGGAAAACGGGACGTTGCGTCCAGCGATCGGTAAAGAACTTCCCCTGGCCGAGGCCGGCGAGGCACATCGCATTGTAATGGAATCAGGCGCGTTTGGAAAGATCGTCCTACGGACAAGTGAGAAGGAAAAAGTATGAATCAAGAATCGGGACGTGCATAACGAACCAAGAGATTTGCAGGACAGAACGAAACGTTTTGCGTTACAGGTCATCAGAACGTTTTCGACAATACCGAAGACAACACCGGCTCAGGTGGTGCAAAACAATTGCTTCGTTCAGGCACATCAGTCGGAGCAAATTATCGCGAGGCATATCGGGGGCGCAGTAAGGTGGAGTTCATCGCGAAATGTGGCGACTCGCTGCGCGAGCTTGAAGAGACCGCTTATTGGCTTGAACCGATCGTTGAAGGAAAAATCGTCCCTGCAGAACACTCGCAGTTATCCGGCAGGAATGTGCCGAGTTGATTGCTATTTTCGTAACAATCTTAAGACGATCCAAAGACACTTCTTAATTCTTCCTTGTTACTTCTTACTTTCCGTTGCTTTGCGCCAAATAACATCTTCGTTGTTACGGCGATCAATCAGCGTGTCGACTTTGCCCGTGGAAGCATAACGAAAGAGAATTCGGCCTTCGATACCTTTGCGGAAGAAAATCTCTGACGTTTCCGGGAGCAGCTGCTCTTTTTTACCGTTGCGTTCAACAAACAACCTGTCGCCTTCGGCAATGATGGATCTGGTTTGCCCGGGCGCGAGTTCATACGTGCCGATATAGTCAGCAAATTTTTTGGGGTCGGCTGTTCCGATGGCAGGATCTTCATAGTAGCGATGTGCCTGGCTGGCGATGATTTTCCAATTGTCGTTGCGCCGAAGCCACGTGTCAGTGACGTGATACCGCGCTTTCAGCTTTTGGCCGAAGATTGTCTCAGTCTCGTCCGCGTCATAACTCAGTATTGCTGTGTTCCCAATGATCCGGCTCTGGGCGTTCTCAATCTTGATCGTCCCGGAATATCCCACGGGAAGCGGTGTGATGTCGGCAACCAGCTTTGATTTGTCGAAAACGCGACCTTTCTCGTCCGCGAAGATGCAGTCGTCAGCGAAATATTTTTTCCACGGCGCTTGGTTAGCGAACGCGACCGCATCGTAAAGCTCCTGAGTGCGACGGACTAGCTCTTCCTGCGTAAGCGGAATATTCACCGCGCAGGCGAATGTTGCGGCGGACGTAAATGCAATGAGTGCGAGCAGTTTCATAAAGATGAACTAGGAAGTATTAGTTAAAGAAAAAGGAACTGTCAGGAAGCAAAAGGATACATGACATGACGGCAGAAGAACGTTCGCGGCTTGAATTGCTCGATGCGGCGTTGCAATCGGGCAGCGTGCGCGACCACATTCGCTCCGTGGTGGTACGCGTGAGCGAGGCGCTGGCTCAAAAAAAAGATGCGCTCATGAGTTGGGAGCCGATTCCGTTAGACATTTTTGTAACGACGCTACCGGCTGAGATCCGATCTGCATGGGTCTTTGTTCTGCGCGCGGGCGCGGACACAGGCGCCGAAAGACATCCAAACAGTCACCAACGGATGATGTCGTTCGAAGGCAGCGGTGATTTCCAAACCGGTGAGCCGGGAAAGTGGCAGTCGAATGTTTTGGTTAGCGATCCTGACGCGCCGTTGGAACGGCGGTGGATTTCAATCCCCATGAATGTTTGGCATCGCCCGGTAATCAATAACGCGGCGGATTGGGCAGTCGTTTCCTTTCACACTGTGCCCGCTGAGGAATTGGTTGAAGAGCGGCCGGATGACAGCCGCGAAGCTGGTACGAGGCAAATGAAGTATCTGAAGTCGGACTAATAAGTAAAAACGAGTTCTAGCTTTCTAAGCCTGAGCATTGCAAAGATTCGACGGATTTAGTACGAACGGCAGATTACGATCTATGAAATCCGGAATATGCAGTACACGGCCGCGGAAAAGCTGAATGAAGGAAACGACGCTTCCAAGACATTCATCGAAACAGATGATGCGCCGATTCGGAATGGATCGCTTCTCCATGGTGCAGCTTCTTATTGCACTAGCCGTTCTTCTGATCTGTGCGCCTTTCATCGAAGAACTCGAAGGCGGCCATCTTATTCTGTCCGTTTCGTTTTCGTTGGTCCTGGTGGCTGCTGTGATCGCTGTCGCCAACCGAAGGCGCACGCTCGCCATTGCACTCGCGCTTGCGGTTCCAGCTCTCACGGCCAGATGGATTAATCATTTTTGGCCGGACCTAGTTCATCCTTCGGTTTTCCTCATCTGCGCGCTCCTGCTGCTGGCGTTTGTGATCGCACATCTGTTGCACTTCATTCTGCAAGCGCCTGTTGTAACGGTTGAAGTGTTATGCGCGAGCGTCTCGGTTTATCTCATGCTGGGATTGATGTGGACTGTCGCATACTGGCTTGTCGATCAGTTAACCCCTGGCGGTGCGTTTTCTTTCAACACCAGCCGTGGCTCGCAATCCATGAACGGATTCACCGGGTTTTACTTTAGCTTCATCACGCTGAGCACTGTCGGTTATGGCGACATCACTCCGGTTTCAAGAGCTGCGCGCTGGCTTGCGGCAATGGAAGCAATGACCGGTCTGCTTTACGTGGCAGTCCTGATCGCCCGGCTGGTTTCACTTTATTCGAGCACGAAACAGGACAACTCTTGAGCGAACGCGGGTGATCAGTTCAAACACCATGTTTTTTTCAGTACAGGCGCGAATTTCTCGAGTTGTATCGCAAGAAAATGATCGCCTGCACAGGCCTAAAGTCCTATACGAAAGTTCGTCCACGTCCCGGATAATACTCGTCAAACTGCAAAGCTTATGAAGCCTGGCCACACAATAGGCTCCATTCGCCTGATCGCCGCCGTAACGTGTATCGCCTTTCTTGCCGGCTGTGCGACAGCGCCGCAAACGTCGCACGGTCCTGAATATGCGCCGACCGCGAGCATCATGCGTGAGGCGCGCTCTTTGAGCGTGCCAGTTGAAAAACGGGCGGCCGACTATTTGCAGGCAGCGGCTGTGACTGCCTCCATGCTGGGCAGCGGCATTGGGACACCCGCCTGTGAGACCTACAATGCGGCGTGCGGTGAACTTACCGTTCTGCTGCGCGCCAGTGAAGGCGGCAAACTGTGGAACCATCCGCTGACTCTCACTGGTAACAACAATAGTTATCGTCTACGGCTTGAACCGGCCGGTTCTGCAGTCTGGGCGCCGAACTACTTCACAACGTTTGAGCGCCCGGATCAGGTAAAAGAAAAACTGATCAGGAAGAAAATCATTCAGGAGGGTGTTGGTGGCGCGCTCGTCGGCGTGCGAATCGTCAATCCACCCGAAAAGTTCATGCCGGCCAAGGGAATCACTGCACCGGTCACAGCAACGCTCGATTTTGATGCAACCGATGCCACACTCGCACTTCGGCGTCCCGCGAAGCAACCGATGACGAGTGTTGAAGGGAAGACCTGTCCGGTGGCGGCCAATTTCTCAGCGCCAATCGGTTATTACCAGCCGCCGCCTAATCTCCTGCTCGTGTCGTTGATGGCAATGCTTCGATCCGGTCATTATATGGAAAAGACTGGCTTGTATTTCCTGCAGCCCTACGATCCTGATAGAACCCCGCTTGTTTTCGTGCACGGCCTTTTCTCAACGCCGTTCGACTGGGTGCAAACGATCAATGGACTTCAAGCCGATCCTGAAATCCGTAAACATTATCAATTCTGGGTGTTTGCCTACCCGACCGGCAACCCCATCCTCTATTCGGCTCTTCGACTGCGCGAAGAACTGGCCAGGGCCGATAAACTTTATCCAAATCATCGGCCGTACGTGGTGGTCGGTCACAGCATGGGCGGGATGCTCGCTCACATGCAGGTGGTTACGGCCACTCAGGCGATGTGGGAGAAAACGCTGGGGCAAACCGCGAAAAGCATTTTCCGCCAAAAGTCCAGAGATAGCTTGATTGTCCGCGCCACAATTTTTCAGGCAAATCCCAGGATTAAACGAGTTGTCTTCATTTGTACTCCGCATCGCGGGAGCGAGATGGCCAGCAGCGGTTTGGGTAGATTTGGCATTAGCTTGATCAGTCTTCCACTTAACATTGCCACAAAGATGAAGGACGCGCTTACCAGCGCTGACCTCGTGCAATTGACCGGAAGTTCCAAACGTCTCCCAAACAGCATCACAGGCTTGAAACCGTCGAACCCAGGGTTGCCGGTTATCAACAGTGCGCCGATCAGCGTACCTTATCATTCGATCATTGGTGATCGCGGGAAAGGCGACTCGCCAAACAGCACCGACGGCGTTGTGCCCTATTGGAGCTCGCATCTCGACGGTGCGCAATCAGAGTGCATTGTTCCCGGCCCCCATGGTTCGTGCGAGCTCCCGCAAACGATCGCTGAGCTTGACCGAATTCTACGTTTGAATCTCGGGCTCCCTGGCGTCTCAAAAACGACCGTCGCTCAGACAGCGCCTCGATAGCCGCTGATAGCCTCGGTGGCGCTTCTGTGCGTTGCGCAGCGACTACAACGCCACAGGTTGGCGGAGCTGGAACTGCAGCAAGGTTTTCGGATTAACGACTGTCGTGCCGGCAGTATGCCCATACTGCGCCTGGCGCGCAGTTTGCGGCGGACCATGCGGTTCGACGCTGTTCGTCTTCACCGGAACTCTGCGGCCATTCACCTCGACGAATGTCAGCTCCACAGAAAGTGCCTCGGACTTGCGCGGATTACGACGAGAAGAGTGAATCTTCCCGAATGCTTTTGTTCCGGCTTTCAACATAACGCTACCCTTCACCGAAACGTCCTGGGCAATCTTCGCCTCGAAGCTGCTGCCCACGGCATCTTGCGAGGTAATAAGGCTGACGGTCGTTACCGCCAGAGTCGTTCCAGCGGGAATCGTAGCTGCGTTTGTAAGTGACGCGACAGCACAAACTATGACGATAACTGCAATGATTTTGGTTTGATTCATATTTTTCTCCAGAGTTGTTGGCTGAGTTTTCAATCGGGTGTTTCGTAAGGCGGCTCATCCGTCGCGATGGGCGTGATCTGCATCGCCGGATTAATCATCTGAAAGATCACTGCAGCAAGCGCACCGGCGGCGAAGTTCGCCAGCAGATAGATCCAGATGTTGCCCCAATCCGAAATGCCAAGAATGCAAATGCCCAAAGCAACTGCGGGATTGAACGCGCCGCCCGAAATGTCGCCGACAGCAAATGCGCCGGTCATCACGGTCATGCCGATCGCCAGGCCATAGAATGAATTTCCTGACGTGCCCTCGGCGGTGGCCGCGTTCAATACCACATACACGAGCGCAAACGTGAAGAGAAATTCCGCAAGCAACGCGGGGCCAACATGCAGCGCGATGGGCGTGACCGCGACACCAGCGCGAAGAACTTTGTTTACCAGTAACGCGGCGACGGCCGCACCGGCGAGCTGTGCGATCCAGTAAGGCACTACGTCAGCTGATTGCAGCTTACCGCGGATCAAGATACCGAGTGTCACTGCGGGATTGTAATGTCCACCGGAGATGTGGCCGCCGGCGAAAACCATCACCATCAGCGCCGCGCCGATCGCGAGAGGGGCGATCACTCCCGATCCCGCGCCGATTACCGTGCAGCCAACCGTCAGGACCAGAAAGAATGTTCCGATGAATTCGGCGATATATTTGTTCATGGGTTAGTTTTTTACCCAACACAGCTTCGGAAAAGCAAGACACAATAGTAATTAACTATGGTCTTACGATGGAACACCGAACGTAGAACGGGGAACGCCCTTATGCGAGTGCCGTCGTCAGGCCACCAATTTTATCCAGATAAATAGCAGGATAATCGCGCCGATGATCGACATGATGAAACCGGCCGGATGAAAGGCTGAGCCCGGCTCCGGTTTGGAAAACAAACGCCCGATTAATCCTCCTACAATGGAGCCACCGATACCAAGCAGCGTAGTCAAGATGAAACCGAGCTGCTGCGCACCGGGCATGACGGCGCGTGCAATCAAACCGACGATGAAACCGACGATGATGTACCAGATGATGTGTAGCATAGATTATTTTGGTTTAGCCGCCGAGGCTAACATGTCGGTCAAAGCAGTGTCGATTCTTTTCACGGAAAAATCCGCAGGCCAAGTGAAGCCAGCATTCTTCCTCAGAATGCTGGCAGCGGCGCAGGCCCAAAGAACAATCGCAGCATCTTTTCCTTGCCGATCACGCGCACCAGTTCGTGCGCCGTGCAATACATCAGGATCAGCACAAACAAGATGATCTGAACCGCCCAGAAATGCGGCCATACCATGTCCGCGAGCATCTTCTCATTGCCAGGGACGATGCCGCCTGCCTGCCGGGAGAAATCGATAAGTCGCTCCAAATAGTGAATGACGCCAGCGACTACAAGGTAGATCGTCGTCTTCCAGGCAACATTGTAAGCAAGCGGCTTATCCGGATACCGATTGATCGGTGGCAACAGGTCCGCGATCAATACTGCCTTGCCGAGGATCAGCGACGCGACCGCAATCGAGACGGTGGAAAGAGGTTCGAAATGCGAGCCCTTGGTCATCAACATGCGGATAAACGTGACGATGTGCAGCGCTACGAAGAAAAAGATCGTTGGCGGCAGGATCGCGAAAAATTCTTCCTTAAGCTTCTCGAATATTTTGTGCATGGCATCCCTTTGTTCCTGCTGAATGGCTCATCATGAAATCGACTCAGCGCTACGTACGACAAGGAGCCGTGTCCTACTAAAAATTCACTCCCCCTTGAATAAACGAGATTCCACAACTTGTCAGTCAGCCGCTCATTCACGACGTTGTCCCTTCATTTGATTCGGGCCTGCAGCACTCGCGTGATACGTTCTGTTTTGAGCCCGAAAGGATTTTCCACGTCAACTAAAACTAACAACGAAAGGATGGGAGCATGCGATTCGACACTCGGCACAGTCAGTCGAAAAGGTGATGCATCTTATTAAGCGCGGCCCCCCTCTCCCTGAGCTAGTTGTTTGCTTTGTCTCCCTCTTTGATCGCGTCAGCTTCGCTGACATACTTACCCTTCTTGGTCTTGCCGTAAAAACGCGATCCTTCCTTATGGTAGACGTGCGATTCGGTGTTAACCCACACAAGGCCGTGCCCTCCTCCCGGAGCCGGTGTGGGGTTCCTCGCGCCCCCGGTTTTGGTGGCTTTCGCAGGCGCTGCATTCGCAGGTGCAGGACCGGCTGACGCAGAAGTTTTAGGCTTGAACAAATCTCCGAGATTGAACTTTGCTGGAGATGCCGAGGCAGCCGCACTTGCCGCAGGACTTGCGGCGGCGCCCGTCTTGACGTTCCGAGTACGCTTCGCTTTCGGCGAAGCTGCCGGCGATTCCGCAGCTGAAGCCGTTGTGGGGCTTTGAACGGGCGAAGCTGCCACCTCAGACTTCTTATGCGTGCGGTGCTTCTTTTCCGTCGAAGGAGACTCGGCGGGGGTGGGCGATTGCGCTTGCAAGAGCGAAATCGCCGCAAAGCTGAGGACCGAAACGATGAGGAGAGATTTGGTACTCATGAACACGAGCGTAGGGAACAGATAGAATGGCCGTCAAGATATTTGCCGCCACATTATGGCCGTTCTGGCTAGCTTCGGTTTACCGAGTTTCGACTGCAGCATTACGTTGGGAACCGGCTAACCGCCTTACTGTTCCGCAAACGATCGGAAGTTAACTTCGCGCCACCAGTCGTTCGATCGGCACGTTGAGCCATTCGGCCGTTTCTTGTCGATCTTTGAAAACGCGAACATTGATGGGAGAACCTTGAGTCAATAGAGCATGCAACCGTGCGTAATGAATAATCGTCGAATCGGTAGCAAGAATCGCTGACTTAACCGGCGGATGGCCCGCATAGGAAAGACGTCGGCACAAAGAGACTTGAATGACGTATTTGAAATTGAGTTCAACTTCATCGGCTCCCAGCGTATCTGAGAATCGATTGAACGGCTCCCGCAACCTGGCTTCAAGGTCCTCGAGAATGGAGATGACCTTCTTGACAGCCTGCTCGTTGATCACACCGCGCGGTCGATAAACGAGCAAACGAATATCTTCGTGGAATTCGACGTCTGGAGCCAGCTTCATCGGTCGTCTGGATTGTCACACAACCCATCCGCGAGAACGAGGAATTTTGCTCTTACTTTGTTTCCTCGGTGTTTGATTGTTAGTCAGCAACCAATTTTGGCGCCAGTCGGTCGATCGGCACGCGGAGCCATTTGGCGGCGTCTTCTCGTTCACGAAATATTCGAACGTTAATGGGCGAGTCCTGGGTGATTATGGCATGCAACTGGAAATAATGGCCGATGGTGGGGTCCGTCGTCAGAATCGCGGATTTCACCGGCGGGCGATCGGCGTATGTTAGGACTCGGTAGAGAGAGACCTGAATGACATATTGGTAATTCAGTTCAACTCGATCGATTGCCGACCCATCGGAGAATCGATTGAAAGGCTCCTTTAGCTTTGCCTCGAGCTCTTCGAGGACTCTAAGCACTTTGTCAATCGATGCTTCACTCAGTAAACCGCGCGGTCGATAGATAAACAGACGAATGTCTTCGTGAAACGCGACGTCGGGCGGAAGCTTGATGTTGTTCATGCTATCTGGCTTCCTCGCACTGCGAAAACTCCTTTCGCCGCGCAAGAGTCGCATTCGAAAAGTAACCAAATCGTTACCAGCAGGAAAGAAAATCCGAAGAAATGGGTAGGAATTTTTTCTTGTTTCCGAGCATACTCGCTATCCGTGCGGTATTCGAGCGTAGGTCGTTGGGTGCTCGGTAAGCGCGAACGCTTATTGTGGGGCGCCGGGGCAGCAGTCGCGCTGGCCGTCATTTTGCTTTCCTGCAGCACGACTAACCGCACAATTCTCGCGCCGCCCAATATTCCTGGCGCGGAGTTTGTCGGCTCGGAGGAATGCGCCACGTGCCACGAACAGATCGTTCGCGATTTTCGAACATCCACGCACGCGCGACTGCAGGCAAAAGGCGAAAACGCCAAGAACATGGGGTGCGAGTCCTGCCATGGGCCCGGGAGTTTGCATGTCAAAGCGGGGGGCGGAGCGGGCACGATCATCAATCCAAGAAAGTCCCCCGAAACTTGCTTTCAATGTCACTTGGATGTTCGCGCGGCATTCCAGTTGCCTCACCATCACCCCGTGCCCGAAGGCAAGATGAGCTGCAACGATTGTCATGAGCCACACAAAGGGATCGCGATCAAGGGTGCACAGACAAACATTCAGCAAACGCTCAAGGCCGGCGGCCTCGCATTTCTAAGCAGAAACGAAACCTGTTTCGAGTGTCACACACAGCAACGCGGCCCGTTTGTGTACGAGCATGAAGCAGTTCGCCAGGGATGTGTAGTTTGCCATACGCCTCACGGGTCTGTTAACCAGCGACTGCTGAATGAACGCAACGCCACGCTTTGTCTGAAGTGCCATTTCCAGGAGCAAAAGATACCCGGGCACATTTTCATCGGAGACATCGATCACTCGAATTTTCTGCAGGAGGGGACGTGTTGGTCCGCTGGGTGCCATGAACAACCGCACGGGTCCAACGTCACTCCGTTGCTCAGCTACTGATGCCGATGTTATGACAAACGCCTCTCGCAGATTCCTGGTGCTGGTTTTTGCGGGAACTTTTGCCGCCGCTGGGGTTCATGCCGGTGACACAAGCGACGGCAAAGCGATGACGGCTACGGCTACCGAAGAGCAGCCTGAAGAATACAAGAATTGGATCGAGCTCGCTATGGGCGGAGTTATCACCAGCGGTGATCGGGCGCAGTTCGAGGAACAACACTGGCTGCCAGGCGATCAGCCTTACGGAGGGATCCAGGATCTGCACTTTGAGGGAACTTTTGACAAAAACGGCCTGTTCTCGGTCGATGGTCACGCGCTCTGGGATTTCAACGATTACGACATAAGGGTGCAACTGTCGAAACCCAACCTCGGCTACATCAAGGCTGGTTTTACCGAATTCCGCAGTTGGTATGATGGCAACGGCGGGTTCTTTCCGCACAACGATGTATTTTTCCAGCCGCCGTATCCCGAAATGCACGTTGATCGCGGGGACGCATGGATTGAACTGGGCTTGCGGGCACCAAATTGGCCGGAAATCACGATTCGTTACGACCACGAATTCCGGTTTGGCCAGAAAGATTCAACTGTGTGGGGCGACACAACTCTGACCGGACTGGCAGTCCAGCCCACTCGAAAGATTGTTCCATCATTCCAGAACATCGATGAGAAGCGCGACATATTTTCTTTCGAGGCATCAAAGACTATCGGTAACACCGACGTTTTGCTCGGAATGCGTTACGAGCACAATACGGATGATTACTCGCTGAACATGGAGCGCGGGGCTGGTCAGTTGCCGCCGGCCGTCCCGCCTCCGGGCCAACAGCGCAAGGTCACTCAACAGCAGAATGACGACGTGGACCTTTTCAGCGGCCACGGCATCACTCAGACTCGAATTACGGATAATCTCTGGTTCACCGCCGGATACTCTTACACGACGATAACAAACGATCTCTCGGGTTCCCGCATCTTCGGAACACATTGGGACGAGGCGTTCGGAGAACCGGTACCGACGCTGGATAGCAGCGACCATGCTTTCATCGATTTAGCAGGGACTGCCCGGATCAAGGAGCATCTCTTCAATGCCAATCTTTTTTGGATGCCGTTCGATAGCCTCGCCATTTTGACGGGTTTCCGGTACACCCATGAGGATAACGAAAGTGATTCGACATTTATCGCGGAGCAACCGGTGCCGAACACGCCGCCATTTACTCCGACCAATCCTCAGGGTGGGTTCCACTTCGGAGTGGGATTACCGGCAGAAGGCGCAAGGAACTCCGATTACAACCGCTTTGCCCAAAGACTGGAGTTGCGTTACACCGGCATCAAAGACTGGCTTTTCTACGCCCAAGGCGAGTGGGAAGAGGAATACGGCAGCGTCGATGAGTTTCAATCGATAGACGAAGAGTTGCCTCTGGATAAAAATATCAACGCGCTCGGCCAAAAATATACCCTGGGCGCGAGCTGGTATCCCACGATGAGATTGAATTTCGCCGGGCAGTACTTTCACCAGATCGCATCCTATGGCCAGGATATCTTCACGGCACAATTCCCCAGGTTGGCCAACCAGGATTGGAACGTCGATGACTTTAACATTCGAATGACTTTTCGACCGAAGCTTCCGGCTTGGATGGGCTCGTTAGCTCTGGTGACACGCTACGATTTCGTGCATACATCGATTGACAGCCAGTGGTTCTTTGAGGAAGAAACGCTTGCGGAGCTGCAAACTGGTGAGATCAAACAGCACGTAATAAGCGAGGCGCTGAACTGGAATCCGCTGCCCCGTTTCTTTCTGCAGGCGAACTTCTCCTACGTGCTTAATCAAACGGACACGCCCGCCAATGACATCAACCTAGACCCTCAGACCAGTCCAACGGTCGTGAATTTCAGAAACGATTACTGGACGGTAACCAGCGGCATTGGCTATATCATCAACGATAAGACCGACTTTTACGCCGATTATTACTTCTACTGCGCTAACGACTACTTTAAGAATCCTGTGGTGGCCATGCCTTACGGAATGGGCGCGACCGAAAACGCCGTCTCGGCGACTGTCACGCGCCAACTGACGAAGAACATGCGCCTGCTGTTGAAGTACGGCTACTTTAACTACAGGGATGTGACTTCGGGGGGCCATAACAACTACCAGGCGCACTCCCTTTTCTCGACTCTTCAAATTCGATTCTAAGCAGGCCGGCGGCCCCCGGAAATAGTTTCTTTGCAGCAGGGGCGTGCAACAGTTACGGCAGATGCCGACTGTTCGATCCACAATGAATCCGTTTTCCCACAATGCCCGTTCGGGTTTTTCTTTCTCTCTCGTCGGGAAAGAATTAAAGTAATGAGCTAAGATGGTACGCATCGGGTGCGCTTGTTGGGTCATGCGAATTAGGAAGCATTTCATCGTTTGTCTGGGTTTTTCTGCGTTGCTCGTCAGCTGCGGAAAAAATTCCGAGATCAAGGTTTACCGCGTTTCAAAGGCGCCGTTGGAAGAATCCGCACCACAACAGCAAGACTCGATGCCGACCAACACGGCCGCGCCCCGGATGCCAACCGGTCTCGCGCCGGTGGCGGAAACAGCGGTGACGACACCGCCTAATTGGGAACCGCAACCCCTCTCGCAAATGCGTCAGGCAAGTTTTCTGGTTAAAGGCGACAACGGCGCGGTGGCAGATATTTCATTTGTCAGTCTCGGCTCCGCCGCTGGAAACGTTCTCGAAAATGTAAACCGCTGGCTTGGGCAGCTGGGTCAAGCGCCAATCACCGAGCAAAAACTCGGCGAGATCACACAGCGGCTGCGCACCTCGTTAGGCGACGTGACTATCGTTGATCTTGCAGGACTCCCGGACAACGCTGATCCGGCAAGAGACGGCAGAATCATTGCCGCTACGGTGACGACTGCTGATTCGACGCTCTTTTTCAAAATGCGCGGCAACGCCGAGCTTGCTGAGGCGCAGAAGGGCGACTTCATCAAATGGGTCGCAGCGGTCTGCAATGCTCAGACTCAAACCGGACCGCCGCAAATGGCAGCTGCACCGCCGCAGGCCGTGAACGCGCCGCAGATTAAGTGGAAAAAGCCGGAAGGCTGGACAGAAGTGCCGCCGTCCACTATGCGCTACGCCAGCTTCAGTGCGCCCTCAGAAGAGGGTGGCAAAATCGACATCTCAATTGTGACTTTCCCAGGCGATGGAGGAAGTGATGCTGACAACGTCAATCGTTGGCGCGGGCAAATCGGGCTCGCGCCGATTGATGCAAACACCGTCACATCACAAATCGCTCCGCTGAAAACGGAGGACACAACATTCTCAACCACCGACATTGCCAGCGATAAGACGCGGACCATTGCGGCTTGGACCCGTCGGGATGGACGCGTTTGGTTCTTCAAAGCAACCGGACCGAACACCGCCGTGGGAAAAGAGAAATCGAATTTCGTGAAATTCATCGAATCGGTCCGATTTTAGCAAACATGTTGCATAAACTCCTTGACCTGATCACATCGCTGAAACTGACAATCATTTGCCTGGCGGCGGCAATGGCGCTGATTTTCGCGGGCACGCTGGCGCAGGTCCATCTCGGGATCCACGAAGCGCAGCAGCGTTATTTCCAAAGCATGTTTGTGTGGTGGCCGCCGGACGGGCGCGGATTTCACGTTCCGATTTTTCCTGGCGGCCATCTCATCGGCGCCGTGTTGCTGATCAACCTCATCGCCGCGCATGTAAAACGTTTCCGCTGGACGTGGCGCAAACTCGGCATTCATCTCACCCACGCCGGATTGATCATCATGCTCGCCGGCGGGCTGTTCACCGATCTGTTCGCGGTCGAGAGTCACATGCGGCTGGCCAATGGCGACACGAAAAACTATTCCGAGGACATGCGCGAGACGGAGCTGGCTGTGGTCGATACGAGCAGCGATGATCTCGATCAGGTGACCGCCATTCCCGAGAGCGTGCTGCGACACAACCGGGTGATTGATCACTGGACTTTGCCATTCCAGATTGTAGTCAGAAATTTTTATCAAAATTCGCGTCTCAAGATGTTGAGCCAGGCGGGAGAAGGCGCGCGACCAATCGCCAATCAAGGCCCGGGCGCAATGATTGCTGTTGAGCCTGCGCCGCCCGCGACCGCTGCCGATGAGCGCGACGTTCCGAGCGCCGCAATCGAAATTCTGCCGAAGGACGGTAGTTCGTTAGGCACGTGGCTGGTTTCGGATGCGCTCGGCGCACCGCAGACATTTGCGTGCGGCGGCCGCACATGGATGATCAGGCTGCGGCCGTCGCGTTATTACAAACCTTACAGCGTCACGCTGCAGAAGTTCACGCACGAAAAATACGGGGGTACGGAAATCCCAAAGAATTTCTCGAGTAAAGTTACTCTGATTGACCCCGAGCGCTCAGTGGACCGCGACATTTTGATCTACATGAATCATCCGCTCCGCTATCGCGGTGAAACATTTTATCAGGCCGGATTTCAGCCAGATGATTCGGCGACGATTCTGCAGGTGGTGCACAACCCGACCTTCATTGCGCCTTACGTAGCGTGCGTGATCGTCGCCGCAGGTCTGCTGGTGCAATTTGGCTTTCATCTCGTCGGATTTTCG
>Ga0209577_10000309_pt1 | contig 49329 bp, 58 predicted proteins | sample GraSoiAngelo_109_FD_185874 | JGI IMG/M metagenome (GOLD analysis project Ga0209577, IMG submission 185874) | Grasslands soil microbial communities from the Angelo Coastal Reserve, California, USA - 14_0903_12_20cm (SPAdes) (version 2) | ecosystem: Environmental > Terrestrial > Soil > Grasslands... | reverse complement strand
GCCTGGAGCGAGCGGATCGCCGTCTCGCGCCCGGAGCCCGGGCCCTTGACGAAGACCTCCACCTTCTGGAGACCGTGCTCCATGCCCTTGCGGGCGCACGAGTCGGCGGTCACCTGGGCGGCGAACGGCGTCGACTTGCGCGAGCCCTTGAAGCCCGCCGACCCGGCCGACTCCCAGGCGATGACGTTTCCGTCCTTGTCCGTCAGCGACACGATGGTGTTGTTGAACGACGTCTTGATGTGCGCCTGGCCGATCGCGATGTTCTTGCGGACGCGACGGCGGGTGCGACCGCGGGTCGCTGGTCTCCTAGGAGGCGCCACGCTACTTCGCTGCCTTCTTGCCGCGGCCGACGGTCTTCTTCGGGCCCTTGCGCGTGCGGGCGTTCGTCTTCGTGCGCTGGCCGTTCACGGGCAGGCCGCGCCGGTGCCGGATGCCGCGGTAGGCCCCGATCTCGCCCAGGCGCTTGATCGCCTGCGAGCGCTCGCGGCGGAGGTCGCCCTCGACCTCGAGGTTCTCGTCGATGTAGGTGCGGAGCTTCGTGACCTCCTCGTCGGTGAGGTCACGGACCTTTGTGTCCTTCGAGACGCCGAGCGCCGCGCAGACCTGGCGAGCGCTGGACTGGCCGATGCCGTAGATGTAGGTCAGCCCCACCTCGAGGCGCTTCTGATTCGGCAGGTTCACTCCTGCGATGCGTGCCAACTGGCCTCCTACCCCTGTCGCTGCTTGTGACGCGGATTCGTGCAGATGACCATGGTCGTGCCGTGCCGCTTGATGACGCGGCACCGCTCGCACATGGGCTTGACGGATGCTCTGACCTTCATGCGTACAAAACCGCGCTCGGCGAGCGCGGTGAAAGAGTTTCGAGCGCACACAGAAACGCCCTGCGGCGCCGCGTCATCGTAGCAAAGGGACTGCGCTCGTCGTCAGGATCCGCGGGCCCGCTTCGGTGACCGCGACGGTGTGCTCGAAGTGGGCCGCGAGCGACCCGTCGGCGGTCGAGATCGTCCACCCGTCGTCGTGGACGTGGACCTCCGGGCGGCCGGCGGTGATCATCGGCTCGATCGCGAGGGTCATGCCCTCGCTGAGCACCGGGCCCCGCCCGGGCCGGCCGAAGTTCGGGATCTGCGGCTCCTCGTGGTAGGAGCGGCCGACGCCGTGGCCGACGAGGCTGCGGACGATGCCGAAGCCGGCGTCCTCGCTCACGTCCTGGACGGCGGCGGAGATGTCGCCGACCCGGTTGCCGACCCGCGCCTGCGCGATCCCGGCGGCCAACGCGCCCTGACACGTCTCGAGGAGCCGCTCCGCCTCGTCGGAGATATCGCCGACCGGGAAGGTATACGCGCTGTCGGCGACGAAGCCGTCGAGGGTCACGCCGATGTCGATGTCGACGACGTCGCCCTCCTCGAGCGCGTACGGCCCAGGGATGCCGTGGACGACGACCGAGTTCGGCGAGATGCAGAGCGCAGCCGGGAAGCCGCGGTAGCCCTTCGAGGTGGGCACGCCTCCCCGGCTCGCGATGTGCTCCTCGCCGATCCGGTCGAGCTCGGCGGTCGTGATGCCCGGCCGGATGTGCTCCCCGACCAGCGCGATCGTCTCGGCCACGAGCGCCCCCGCCGCCGCCATCTTCTCGATCTCCTGGACGGACTTGCGAATGATCACGCGACCGCGCCCGCCTGCTCGAGCGCCTGCTGGATCTCGGCGAAGACCTCGTTCTCGCTCCGGTCGCCGTGGATCCCGACGACGTTGCCGCGCGAGCGGTAGTACTCGACGAGCGGCTCGGTCTCCTCGTGGTAGAGCTCGAGGCGACGGCGAATCGCCTCCGGGGTGTCGTCCGGTCGCCCCTCGAGCGTAGCCCGCTTGGTGAGCCGCTCGGCCGCGACCTCGTCGGGGACCTGGAGCTCGAGGACGAGATCGAGCTGCTTGTCGATCTCGCGCAGCATCGTGTCGAGCGCCTCGGCCTGGACGAACGTGCGCGGGAAGCCGTCGAGGATGAAGCCGTGCTCCGTGTCGGGCTCGGAGAGCCGGGCTCGGATCAGCTCGATCATCAGGTCGTCGGGAACGAGCCCGCCGCTGTCGTAGATCGGCTTCACCTTGCGGCCGAGCGGCGTGCCGTCCGCCATCGCGCGGCGCAGGATGTCGCCCGTCGCGATGTGCGGCAGCCCGTACTCCGCCGCGATCCGCTTCGCCTGCGTCCCCTTCCCGGCCCCCTGCGGACCGAGCAACAGCACGTTCACGCTACTTCAGGAAGCCTTCGTAGCTGCGCATCATCATCTGCGACTCCATCTGCCGCATCGTGTCGAGCGCGACGCCGACGACGATCAGGACCGACGTGCCGCCGAGGGCGCGCGAGGTCGCCTGCGAGAAGCCGAAGTAGCGAATGAACAGGCTCGGCGCGACGGCGACGATCGCCAGGTAGAGGGCGCCCGGGAAGGTGAGCCGCGTCAGCACCCGGTCGAGGTACTGCGCCGTCGGCCCGCCCGGCCGGATCCCGGGGATGTAGCCGCCGTACTTGCGCAGGTTGTCGGCCTGGTCGACCGGGTTGAACTGGACCGCCGTGTAGAAGTACGTGAAGACGACGATCAGGAAGCCCTCCAGCAGCAGGTACGTGACGTTCCCGGGCAGGAAGTGAGAGTTGATGAAGGTCTGCGTCTGCGGGAAGAACTGCGCGATCGTCGGCGGGAAGGCCATGATCGCGGCCGCGAAGATCACCGGGATGACGCCGGCCATGTTCACGCGCAGGGGCATATAGGTCGAGCCGCCGGCCGTCTGTCTTCGTCCGACCATGCGTTTCGCGTACTGGATCGGGATCCGCCGCTGGCCCTCCTGGATGAAGACGACGGCCACGATCACGCCGAGCGCGATGAGCGGGAAGAAGAGCTTCTCCATCGGCCCGCCGTTGATCCAGGCGTTGATGCCCGCCGGGGCCGTGGCGAGGATGGAGGCGAAGATCAGGAGCGAGATGCCGTTCCCGACCCCGCGCTTCGTGATCAGCTCGCCCAGCCACATGAGCACCGTCGTCCCGGCGGTCAGGGTCAGGATGATGAGCACGAAGCGGCCGGCGTTCGCGTTCAGCGCGTGCGAGCGCTTGAAGAGGAACGCGTAGCCGGTCGACTGCGCCGCCGCGAGGGCGACGGTCAGGTACCGGGTGTACTGGTTGATCTTGGCCATGCCCGCCTCGCCCTCCTTCTGCAGCTGCTCGAGGGTCGGGATCACGACCGTCAGCAGCTGGAGGATGATCGAGGCGGTGACGTAGGGCATGATCCCGAGCGCGAAGACGGAGAAGCGCGCGAGGGCCGAGCCCGAGAAGAGGTTCAGCAAGCCGAGGACGGTGCCGCCCTTGCCGTTGAAGTACTGCGAGATCTGGTCCGAGTTCACGCCCGGCGCCGGGAGCCAGGAGCCGAGCCGGTAGATCGCGAGGATGAGCGCGGTGAAGAGGACGCGGCGGCGAAGCTCGGGGACGCGCCAGGCGTTCGTGAGCCAGGAGAACATCTAGCTCTTCGCCTCCCGTAGGAGCTCGACGGTGCCACCGGCGCCCTCGATCTTCTCGCGCGCCGCCTTCGAGATCGCGTGCACGCGCACGGTCAGCTTCTTCGTCACCTCACCGACGCCGAGGATCTTCACGTCGGTGCGCGTGTTCTTGATCAGGCGCTTCTCGACGAGCGACTCCGGCGTCACCTCGGCGCCCTCGTCGAAGCGGTCGAGGTCGCGGACGTTCACCGGAACGGTCGAGGTGCGGAACGGCCCGATCGGCATCGCGTCCTTCGACGTCGAGCCGGGGAGCTTGCCGAGGCGCATGTACACCGGCATCTGGCCGCCCTCGAAGCCGGCCCGCATCTTGTGCGAGCCCGAGCGGGCCTTCTGACCCTTGATCCCGCGGCCCGAGTAGCGGCCCTTGCCCGAGCCCATCCCGCGACCGATGCGCTTGCGGTCGCGACGCGAGGCTGCCGGCTTCAGGTTCGAGAGGTTCAGCTCGTCAGGCATTGGGCTCGCTCCCGCCCTCGACGCTCACGAGGTGGCGGACCTTCCTGAGCATACCGGCGAGCGTCGGGCTCTCCTTGTGCTCTGCCGTGCGGCCGATCTTGCCCAGGCCGAGCGCGCGCAGCGTGCCGCGGTGTGCGGGGGACTGCCCGATCGCGCTACGCGTCTGCGTGATCTTCAGCTTCGCCATTGCTCTCGCTCTCTTGCGGCGGCTTGGCCGGAACGGGCAAAACCTGCGCGACCGTGAGGCCGCGGATCCTCGCGACGTCCTCGGGTCGGCGGAGCTGCTTCAGCCCGTTGACGGTCGCCTTCGCCATGTTGATCGGGTTCGTCGTGCCGAGGCTCTTGGCCAGGATGTCCCGGATCCCCGCCAGCTCGAGCACGGCGCGGACGCCGCCGCCCGCGATGACGCCGGTGCCCTCGCTCGCCGGGCGCAGCATGACCCGCGCCGCGTCGAAGCGGCCGAGCACCTCGTGCGTGATCGTCTGGCCGTGCTTCGGCACGGTGAAGAGGTTCTTCTTCGCGTCGTCGACCGCCTTCGTGATCGCGAGCGGCACCTCGCGCGCCTTCCCGTAGCCGACGCCGACACGGTCGACCTCGTCGCCGATCACGACGAGCGCGGTGAACGAGAACCGCCGGCCGCCCTTGACCACCTTGGCGACGCGGTTGATCTCGACCACGCGCTCCTTGAGCTCTCTCGCCTCTGCGACATTGGTCGCCACTAGAACTTCAACCCTCCTTCGCGGGCGCTCTCGGCGAGCGCCTTCACGCGTCCGTGGTAGAGGTAGCCGCCCCGGTCGAAGACGACGCGCTCGATCCCCGCCTTCTTCGCGTTCGCGGCGAGGAGCTTGCCGACCTCCGCCGCCTGGGCGGTCTTCGTGCCCTTGAACGACTTCTTCAGGTGGAGCCAGCTCGCCGCGGCGACGGTGCGGCCCTCGAGGTCGTCCACGAGCTGCGCCTCGATCCCGCGGTTCGAGCGGAACACGACGAGACGCGGCCGCTCGGCCGTGCCGCTGACCTTGCCGCGGACACGCCTGTGCCGGCGGGCGCGGGCTTGGGGCTTGGTGAGGACGGCCACGGCTAGGCCCTCTTCCCGACCTTGCGGCGCACGTACTCGCCCTCGTAGCGGATGCCCTTGCCCTTGTACGGCTCGGGCGGGCGCACCGACCGCACCTCGGCGGCCGTCTGGCCGACCTGCTGCTTGTCGACGCCCTTCACGACGACCTGCGTCGGAGCGGGCACCTCGAACGTGATCCCGGCGCGCGGCTCGACGACGACGGAGTGCGAGAAGCCGACGTTGAGCTCGAGCGAGGTCCCGCGCAGCGCGGCGCGGTAGCCGACGCCCTGGATCTCGAGGCGCTTCTCGAAGCCCTTCGTCACGCCCTCGACCATGTTGGCGACGAGCGTCCGCGTGAGCCCGTGCAGCGCCCGGTCCTCGCCCCGCTCGGTCGGGCGGCTGACGACGAGCTCGCGGTCCCGCTGCTCGATCTGCATGCGCGCGGGCACCTGCTGCGACAGCTCGCCGAGCGGCCCGTTCACCTGCACGCGCCCGGGCGAGAGCGCGACGTTGACGCTCGCCGGAACCTCGATTGGCCTGTTACCGATTCGACTCATCTCTCGCTACCAGACAAAGCAGATCACTTCCCCGCCGATCCCGCGCTCGGCGGCCGTGCGGCTCGTGACGAGGCCGCCCGACGTCGACAGGATCGCCGTCCCCATCCCGCCGAGCACGCGCGGCAGGCGATCCTTGCCCGCGTAGACCCGGCGACCGGGCTTCGAGATTCTTCTGAGCCCGGTGATCACGCGCTCGCGGTTGCGCCCGAACTTGAGCTCGACGACCAGGGTATCGAAGCTCTCGCCCTTCTGGACGCGGAAGTCCCGGATGTAGCCCTCCTCCTTGAGGATGCGGGCGATCTCCTGCTTGAGGCGGGACGTCGGCATCTCGACGGTCTCGTGCATCGCCTTGTTGGCGTTGCGGATACGGGCGAGCATGTCTGCGACTGGATCGGTCAGCATCGCGCGTCTCCTACCACGAGCTCTTCGTCATGCCGGGGATCACGCCCTGGTGCGCGAGCTCCCGCAGGCAGATCCGGCAGAGGCCGAACTTGCGGAAGACGGCGCGCGGGCGCCCGCAGCGGTTGCAGCGCGTGTAGCCCCGCACCTTGAAGCGCTGCGGCCGGCTCTGCTTCACCCTGAGTGACTTCTTGGCCATGCCTGGTTACTGCTCCCTTCTCTCGCCGGCGAACGGGAGCCCGAGACCGCGCAAGAGCGCCAGGCCCTCCTCGTCCGTCCGCGCGGTGGTCGTGATCGCGACGTCGAGGCCGCGCACCTGCTGGATCGAGTCGTAGTCGATCTCCGGGAAGATGATCTGCTCCCGGATGCCGAGCGAGTAGTTGCCGCGGCCGTCGAACGAAGCCGGATCGAGCCCGCGGAAGTCGCGGATGCGCGGCAGCGCGATCGAGACGAGGCGGTCGAGGAACTCCCACATCTGGGCGCCCCGGAGCGTCACGCGCGCGCCGACCGGCATCCCCTCGCGGACCTTGAAGCTCGCGATCGACTTCTTCGCGCGACGCATCTGCGCGCGCTGCCCGGCGATCGTCGTCAGCTCCTCGATCGCCGAGTCGAGCGCCTTCGCGTCGGTCTTCGCCTCGCCGACGCCCATGTTGAGCGTGATCTTCGAGATCGTCGGCACCTGCATGACCGTCGAGAAGGCGAGCTCCTCCTTGAGCCGGGCGCGCAGCTCGCTCCCGTAGAGCTGCTTGAGCCGCGGCGAGTAGCCGTTCCCGTTCTGGTCCTTCGAGCGCTGTCTCGCCATTACTTGTCGATCTCCTGGCCGCAGTCGGCACGGCGGCACACACGGAGGCGCACGCGCTCGCCCTTGATCTCTTTCTCCGTCACGCCGATCCGCGTCGGCCGGTTGCAGACCGGGCAGACGAGCATCACCTTCCCCACCGGGAGCGCCGCCGGCTTGTCGATCACGCCGCCGGGGATGATGGACGGGCCGCCCATGCGGCTCGAGTCCTTAACCGGCTTGGGACGCGTGTGGCGCTTCACGAGGTTCAGGTTCTCGACGACGACGCGTCGCTCGCGCGGGCGAGCCTCGATGACGCGGCCCTGCTTGCCGCGGTCCTTGCCGGACAGGATCTGGACGAGGTCGCCCTTGCGGACTCGCATCGTGGTGGGCATCAGAGAACCTCCGGGGCGAGCGAGACGATCTTCATGAAGTTCTTCTCCCGCAGCTCGCGCGCGACCGGGCCGAAGATGCGCGTCCCGCGCGGATTGCGCTGGTTGTCGATGATCACGGCGGCGTTCTCGTCGAAGGCGATCTGCGTTCCGTCCTCGCGGCCGTAGGCCTTCTTCGTACGGACGACGACGGCCTGCACGACCTCGCCCTTCTTCACCGCGCCCTGCGGCGTCGCGGTCTTCACGGTGCCGACGATCACGTCGCCCACGCGCGCGTATCGGCGCTTCGAGCCGCCCATGACGCGGATGCAGAGCAGCGTGCGGGCGCCGGTGTTGTCGGCGACCCGGAGACGGGACTCCTGCTGGATCACCGGGCGGCCTCCACCACTTCGGCCAGCCGCCAGTACTTCGTCTTCGAGAGCGGCCGCGTCTCGACGATGCGGACGACGTCGCCGACCTTCGCCTCGTTGCGCTCGTCGTGCGCGTGGAACTTCGTCGAGCGGCGGACGACCTTCTTGTACCGCGGATGCGCCTTGATCGTGTCGACCTCGACCACGATCGTCTTGTCCATCGCGCTCGAGACGACGACGCCGCGGCGCTCCTGACGGCGGCCGCGCTCGTGCTCCGGCTTGGGCAGGCGCGTGATCGGCTTGCGTGCCTTCGGGCGCTCGCGCCTCGGCCTCGTGCGGGTGCGCCGCTGCACGCGCGGCAGGCGCTTGCGCTTCGGCTTGGGCTCGGGCTGCGCGGGCGGCGGAGGAGCCTCGGCTGCGGCGGCCTCCGCCTCGACGTCGGGCTCGGGCTCCGCCTCGGCGACCGGGGCCTCCTCGGCCGGAGTCTCGGCGGCCTCCTCGGGTGGCTCGGCGGCCGGGACCTCCGTCGGCTCCGACGCAGGCGGCTGCTCGGCCTGCTCCGGCTCCGGCTCCTCCTCCGCCGGCGCGTCGTCGCCGGGAGCGACCGGCGCCTCGGGCTCGGAGGCGGCCTCCGGCTCGGGGGTCTCGATCGCCTCGGGCTCGACCTGGTTCTCGGGTTCGTCGTTTCGCTTCCGTGCCATCTAGTGCCTTTCCAGACTCGACTCGCGCTCGTGCCTGACCGTCAGGATGCGCGCGATCTCGCGCTTCGTCGTCCGCAGGCGCGCGCTGTTCTCGAGCGCGCCCGTCGCCGACTGGAAGCGCAGGTTGAAGAGCTCCTGCCGCGTGTCGTGCAGCCGGCGCTCCAGCTCGTCGTCCGTCAGATCTCTCAGTTCCCTAGCTCGCAAACAGATCAGCCTCTCGTTTCACGACCTTCGTCTTCACCGACAGCTTCGTCCCCGCCAGCTCGAGCGCCTCGCGGGCCAGTGGCTCGGGCACGCCAGCGAGCTCGAACATCACGCGGCCGGGCTTCACGACGGCGACCCAGTGCTCGGGCGAACCCTTCCCGGAGCCCATCCGCGTCTCGGCCGGCTTGGCCGTCACGGACTTGTCCGGAAAGACGTTGATCCAGACCTTGCCGCCGCGCTTGATCTTGCGCGTCATCGCGATTCGGGCCGCCTCGATCTGCCGGTTCGTGATCCACGCCGCCTCGAGCGACTTCAGGCCGAAGTCGCCGAACTGCACCTGGGTCTGGCCCTTCGAGGTGCCTCGGCGGCGCCCGCGCTGGACCTTCCGGAACTTCGTCTTCTTCGGGAGCAGCATCAGCTCTCGTCCTCGCCCTTCTCGAGCTTCGTCGCGTCCTCGGTCTGCGTCTTCGGCGTCGTCGTGTCGGGTGCGTCGACGACCGGCGCCGGAGCCGATTCGACCTGCGGCTCGATCGTCGGCTGCTCGCGGCCCTCGGCCGAGACGGCTTCCTCGTCGGTGCGCGGGCGCTCGACGTTGCTCTGGCTCTGGCCGCGCGCGCGGTCGCGGGCGCCCGGCCGGCCGCGGCCGCCCTCGCCGCGTCGCTTCTGGCGCACGGGCCCGAGCCCCTCGCGGTCGCCTCCGCGACCCCGACCGCTCTCGCGCGAGGCGCCGAGGCCCTCGGCGGAGCCGCGCCGCCGCCGAGCCTGGTCCTGCTCGCCGAGCCGGGTCTCCTTCTGGGTCATGCCGACGAAGCCCTCGGGCATGATCTCGCCCTTGTTGATCCAGACCTTGACGCCGATCCGGCCGAAGGTCGTCTTCGCCTCGACGAAGCCGTAGTCGATGTCGGCGCGAATCGTGTGCAGCGGGACGCGCCCCTCGGAGTAGGACTCGCTCCGGCTCATCTCGGTGCCGCCGAGGCGGCCGCCGCAGACGATCTTGATCCCGTGCGCGCCAGAGCGGATCGCGGAGGCGAGCGAGCGCTTCATCGCGCGACGGAAGCTCACGCGGTTCTGGAGCTGCTCGGCGATCGACTGGGCGACGAGCTTCGCGTCGAGCTCGGGCCGCTTGATCTCGTTGATGTTGATGTGGACGTTCTTCTGGGTGATCGCGTGCAGCTCCTTACGGAGCGCGTCGACCTCGACGCCCGACTTGCCGATCACGATCCCGGGCCGCGCCGTGTAGATGTCGACGGTGACCCGCTGCTTGTCCTTGCGGATGAGGATGTCGGACAGGCCCGCATGCGACAGCTTGCGGTAGATGTGGTCGCGAATCCGGATGTCCTCCAGCAGGTACGCCGGGAACTCCTTCTTGCCCGTGTACCAGTTCGACTTCCAGTCGTGGATGACGCCGACGCGCATCCCCCCGGGATGAACCTTCTGGCCCATTAAGCGGCCGCCTCCTTCTTCGTCGCGGGAGCGCGCTTGGCGCGCTTCGGCTTCTCCTCCGCCGGCGCAGCAGGCTCCGATCTCGGACGCTCCGCGACGGTCCGGAGCTTCACGGTGATGTGGCAGGTGCGCTTGCGGATCCGGGCCACGCGGCCGCGCGCCCGGGGCCGCCAGCGCTTGATCGTCGGGCCCTCGTCGACGTAGGCCGCCGACACGACCAGGTCGTCGCCGACGAGGCCGTGGTTCGCCTCGGCGTTCGCGACGGCCGAGCGCAGCACCTTCTCCACCTCGCGCGCGACGGCGCGCTCGGAGAACGCGAGCACGGTCCGGGCCTCCGGGACGGTGCGGCCCCGGATGTGCTCGACGACGAGCCGCGCCTTGCGCGGCGAGCTACGAACCCACTTCGCCTCGGCGCGCACCTCGCGTGTCTCCTCAGTCGTCGCCACTAGCGCCCTCGCTTCACCTGCGCCTGGCGGTCGCCGGAGTGCCCGCGGAAGGTGCGCGTGGGCGCGAACTCGCCGAGCTTGTGGCCGACCATCTGCTCCGAGACGAAGACGGGCACGTGCTTGCGGCCGTCGTGGACCGCGATCGTATGCCCGACCATCTCCGGGAAGATCGTCGAGGTCCGCGACCAGGTGCGGATCATTCGCTTCTCGTTCGTGGCGTTCATCGCCTCGATGCGGCTCATCAGCCGCCCCTCGACGAACGGGCCCTTCTTCGAGCTTCGGCTCATCAGCGCTTCTCCTTGCCGCGGCGGCGGCCGCGGACGATCAGCTTGTCGGACTCCTTGTGCTTGCGGCGCGTGCGCTTGCCGAGCGTCGGCACGCCCCACGGCGTGACCGGGTGGCGGCCGCCCTTCGACTTGCCCTCGCCGCCGCCGTGCGGGTGATCGACGGGGTTCATCGCGGCGCCGCGAACGGCCGGGCGCTTGCCCTTCCAGCGGCTGCGGCCGGCCTTCCCGCCGGAGATGTTCTCGTGGTCGACGTTGCCGACCTGGCCGATCGTCGCCCGGCACGAGAGCGGCACGCGGCGCATCTCGCCCGACGGCAGGCGCAGGACGCCGTAGCCCTCGTCCTTCGCGACGAGCTGCACGCCCGAGCCGGCGCTCCGCGCCATCTGGCCGCCCTTGCCCGGCTTCAGCTCGACGTTGTGGACGAGCGTGCCGGTCGGGATGTTCTCGAGCGGCAGCGCGTTCCCCGGCTTGATGTCGGCGCTCGGACCCGACTCGACCGTCGCGCCGACGCGTAGCCGTGCAGGCGCGAGGATGTACGACTTCGCGCCGTCGGCGTAGTGCAGGAGCGCGATCCGGGCCGACCGGTTCGGGTCGTACTCGATCGCCGCCACCTTCGCCGGGACGCCGTCCTTCGTGCGCTTGAAGTCGATCACGCGGTAGCGGCGCTTGTGCCCGCCGCCCTGGTGGCGCGTCGTGATGCGGCCGTTGTTGTTGCGGCCGCCCTTCTTCGTCACCGGCTCGACGAGGCTCTTCTCCGGCTTCGACTTCGTGACCTCCTCGAAGGTGGAGACGGTCATGAAGCGCCGGCCCGGGCTCGTGGGCTTGTACTTGCGCAATGCCATGGCTAGACCTGGGCTCCCTCGAAGATCTCGATCGTGTCGCCCTCGCGCACCTGGACGACGGCCTTCTTCCAGCCGGGCTTCGTGCCGCGGTGGAGGCCGCGCCGCTTCGGCTTCGCCTTCACCTGCGAGACGTTGACGCGCTCGACCTTCACGTCGAAGAGCTCCTCGACGGCCTGGCGGACCTGGGTCTTGTGCGCGCGCGGGTGCACGCGGAACGAGTACTTGCGGTCGGCGATCAGCGAGTAGCTCTTCTCGCTCACGACCGGGGCGAGCAGGACTTCGTTGGGATGGAGGCTCACGAGGCCCTCCCTTGAACGAGCGGCAGCGCCGCCTCGGTGACGAGGAGCGAGCGCGCCCAGACGACCGCCGCCACCTCGAGCTCGCCCGGCGAGGTCACCGCGACGCGGTCGAGGTTGCGGAACGACTTCGCGACCACCTCTTGCTCCGGCGCGGCGACGACGACCGCCGGGAGCTCCTTTCCCCACGCGGCGAGCAAGCTCGCCGCTGACTGGGTCGAGGGTTCAGCCACTGCGTCGTCCGCCAAGACTCCGAAGGTGCCCGCAGCCGCATGCGCGGTTAGCGCGCCGCGGAGCGCGGCGCGCCGCGCCTTCCGATTCACCTTGACGTCGAAGCTCCGCGGGCCGGGCGGGAACGCGAGGCCGCCGCCGGTGAACTGCGGCGCCCGGATCGTGCCCGCGCGGGCGCGGCCGGTGCCCTTCTGGCGCCACGGCTTGGCGCGGCCGCCGGAGACGAGACCGCGGGTCTTCGCGCCGCGCGTGCCGGCCCGGCGGGCGTTCAGCTCCGCGCGCACGGTCTCGTGCACGAGGTGCGGCTTCACCTCGGCGCCGAAGATCTCGGCCTCGAGAGTCACCTGCTTCGCGGCCTTGCCGCCGCCGTCGAGCAAGGGAGCCTTAGGCGCGGCCATGCGCCCTCTCCTCTCGCACCTCGACGATGCCGTTCTTCGGCCCGGGGACGGCGCCCTTGACGAGGAGCAGGTTCCGCTCCGTATCGACACCGTGGACCGTGAGCCCGACCTGTGTGACGCGCTTGCCGCCCAGCCGGCCGGCCATCTTGACGCCCTTGAAGACGCGCGAGGGCGTGGCCGAGGCGCCGATCGAGCCGGGCTTCCGCACGTTGTGCGAGCCGTGGGTCACAGGGCCGCGGCTGAAGCGGTGCCGCTTGATCGTGCCGGCAAAGCCCTTGCCGATCGACACCCCGGAGACCTTGACGTGGTCGCCGGGCTCGAAAGCCTCGACGGTCACCGACTCGCCGACGGTCAGCTCGCTGCCGCCGCGGAGCTCGACGAGGTGCCGGTGCGGCCCGGCCTGCCCCTTGCGCAGGTGGCCGACCTCGGGCCGCGAGAGCTTTCGCTCCGCGACCGGCTCGAACGCGAGCTGCACGGCCTCGTAGCCGTCCGTCGCGGCCGTCTTCACCTGCACGACCGGGCACGGCCCGGCCTCGATGACGGTGATCGGCGTGGCGACGCCAGTCTCGTCGTCGAAGACGCGCGTCATGCCGAGCTTCCTGCCGACGATGCCTTTCACAGCTTGATCTCGATGTCGACGCCCGCCGGCAGGTCGAGCCGCATCAGCGAGTCGACCGTCTTCGGCGTGGGCGAGTGGATGTCGATCAGCCGCTTGTGCGTGCGGATCTCGAAGTGCTCGCGCGAGTCCTTGTCCTTGAACGGGCTGCGAATCACGGTGAACACGTTCTTCTCCGTCGGCAGCGGCACGGGGCCGGTGATGGTGGCGCCGGTTCGCTGAGCCGTCTCGACGATCTGCGACGCAGACTTGTCGAGCTGCTGGTGGTCGTAGCCCTTGAGCCTGATGCGGATCTTCGACTGCGGCATGTGCTGAACCGGCGCCTTTCGCCTACTTGTGGATGTCCGTGACGACGCCGGCGCCGACCGTGCGGCCACCCTCGCGGATCGCGAACCGGAGTCCCTGGTCCATGGCGATCGGCTGGATGAGCTCGATCTCCATGTTCGTGTTGTCGCCCGGCATGACCATCTCCTGGCCCTCCGGGAGCTTGATCGAGCCGGTCACGTCCGTCGTGCGGAAGTAGAACTGCGGCCGGTAGCCGTTGAAGAACGGCGTATGGCGGCCGCCCTCGTCCTTCGAGAGCACGTAGACCTCGGCCTTGAAGTGCGTGTGCGGCGTGATCGAGCCCGGCTTCGAGAGCACCTGGCCACGCTCGACGTCCTCGCGCTTCACGCCGCGGAGCAGCGCGCCCGCGTTGTCGCCGGCCTGCGCGTTGTCGAGCGTCTTGTTGAACATCTCGACGCCTGTCACGACCGTCTTCGAGGTCTGGTCGTGGATGCCGACGATCTCGACCTCGTCGCCGACCTTGACCTTGCCCTGCTCGACGCGGCCTGTGACGACGGTGCCGCGGCCCGTGATCGTGAACACGTCCTCGATCGGCATCAGGAACGGCTTGTCGAGGTCGCGCGTCGGCTCCGGGATGTAGGAGTCGACGGCCTCCATGAGCTCGAGGATCTTCGGCGTCCACTCCTCGTCGCCCTCGAGCGCCTTCAGCGCCGAGACCGTCACTACCGGGATGTCGTCGCCGGGGAACTCGTACCGCGAGAGCAGCTCGCGCACCTCGAGCTCGACGAGCTCGAGCAGCTCCGGGTCGTCGACCATGTCGGCCTTGTTCAGCGCGACCACGATCGAGGGCACCTCGACCTGCCGCGCGAGCAGGATGTGCTCCCGCGTCTGCGGCATCGGGCCGTCCGCCGCCGACACGACCAGGATCGCACCGTCCATCTGGGCGGCGCCCGTGATCATGTTCTTGATGTAGTCGGCGTGCCCCGGGCAGTCGACGTGCGCGTAGTGACGGTTCGCCGTCTCGTACTCGACGTGGGAGGTGTTGATCGTGATGCCGCGGGCCTTCTCCTCGGGCGCATTGTCGATCTCGTCGAACGTCTTGATCGTCGTGTTGCCGCCCTGCTCCGCGAGCACCTTCGTAATCGCCGCCGTCAGCGTCGTCTTGCCGTGGTCGATGTGACCGATCGTGCCGACGTTCAGGTGCGGCTTCGTCCGTTCGAACTTCTGCTTTGCCATCTGGTTCCTCCGGTCTCCTTCCTAGCTTGAGGCGTCGACGATCTCGCCCGCGATCGACTGAGGGACTTCCTCGTAGCGATCGAACTGCATCGTGAACGTGGCCCGGCCCTGCGTCGTCGACCGCAGGTCGGTTGCGTAGCCGAACATCTCCGCGAGCGGCACGCGCGCGCGAACGACCTGGGCGTTGCCGCGCGGCTCGAGGTTCTCGACCCGGCCACGGCGAGCGTTCAGGTTGCCCATGACGTCGCCGAGGTACTCCTCGGGAGTCACGACCTCGACGGCCATGATCGGCTCGAGGAGCTTGGGCTTCGCGCGCTTCATGCCCTCCTTGAAGGCCATCGAGCCGGCGATCTTGAACGCACGCTCGCTCGAGTCGACCTCGTGGTAGGAGCCGTCGACGAGCTTCACGTGCACGTCGACGACCGGGTAGCCGGCGAGGATGCCCGACTCCATCGCCTCCTGGATGCCGAGGTCGACGGGCGGGATGAACTCCTTCGGGACCTTGCCGCCGACGATCTTGTCGACGAACTCGTAGCCCTCGCCCGGCTCGGCGGGCTCGAGGTCGATGACGACGTCGCCGTACTGGCCCGAGCCGCCAGTCTGGCGAACGAACCGGCCGCGCACGCCGGACACCGGCTTCGAGATTGTCTCGCGGTAGGCGACCTGCGGCCGCCCCACGTTCGCGTCGACGCGGAACTCGCGCAGGAGCCGGTCGACGATGATCTCGAGGTGCAGCTCGCCCATCCCCGAGATGAGCGTCTGCCCCGTCTCCTCGTCCGTCCGCACGCGGAAGGTCGGGTCCTCCTCGGTCAGGCGCTGGAGGCCGGTCGAGAGCTTGTCCTGGTCGCCCTTCGTCTTCGGCTCGATCGCGACCGAGATCACCGGGTCGGGGAAGCTCATCGACTCGAGCCGGATCGGCGCGGTCTCGACGGCGAGCGTGTCGCCGGTTGTCGTCGTCTTCAGCCCGACCGCGGCCGCGATCTCGCCCGCGCCGATCTCCTGGCGCTCCTCGCGGTGGTTCGCGTGCATCTGGAGGATGCGGCCGATCCGCTCGGTGCGGCCGGTCGTCGTGTTGACGACGCGGTCGCCGGCCTTGACCTGGCCCGAGTAGACGCGGAAGTACGTCAGCTTGCCGACGTACGGGTCCGACATGACCTTGAACGCCAGCGCCGAGAAGGGCTCGTCCACCTGCGGGTGCCGGACGAGCTCGTGCTCGGTGCGCGGGTCGACGCCCTGGACCGGCGGCACGTCGAGCGGGCTCGGCAGGTAGTCGATGACCGCGTCGAGCAGCGGCTGCACGCCCTTGTTCTTGAACGCCGAGCCGAGCAGCACGGGGGTGACGCTGATGTCGAGCGTCGCCTTCCGGAGCGCGCGCTTCAGCATGTCCGGGGTCACGGACTCCTCGTCGAGGAGGTATGTCTCCGTGAGCTCCTCGTCGTGGTCGGCGACCGCGTCGACGAGCTGGTGGTGGTACTCCTGCGCCTGCTCCAGGAGCTCGGCGGGGATCTCCTCGACCTCGAAGCGCTCGCCGAGGTCGTCGTGCCAGACGACGGCGCGCATCTCGACGAGGTCGACGACGCCGCGGAAGTGCTCCTCCTGGCCGATCGGCAGCTGCACCGGGACCGGCCGGGCTCCGAGCCGGTCGACCATCGACTGCACCGACGCGAAGAAGTCGGCGCCGGTGCGGTCCATCTTGTTGATGAAGGCGATCCGCGGGACGCGGTAGCGATCGGCCTGCCGCCAGACCGTCTCGGACTGCGGCTCGACCCCTGCAACCGAGTCGAAGACCGCGATCGCGCCGTCGAGGACGCGCAGGCTGCGCTCGACCTCCATCGTAAAGTCCACGTGGCCGGGCGTATCGATAATGTTGATGCGGAAGTCACGCCAGAACGCCGTCGTGGCCGCCGAAGTGATCGTGATCCCGCGCTCCTGCTCCTGCGCCATCCAGTCCATGACGGCGGCACCCTCGTGCACCTCGCCCATCTTGTGGGTGCGGCCGGTGTAGTACAGGATGCGCTCGGTCGTCGTCGTCTTACCGGCGTCGATGTGCGCCATGATCCCGATGTTCCGGACGCGGTCGAGCGCCTGACCGGCGCGCTGCGTGCGCGTTGCTGGCGAGGTCACGGCTGCTACCACCTGTAGTGCGCGAAGGCCTTGTTCGCCTGCGCCATCCGGTAGACGTCGTCCTTGCGCTTGAACGCGCCGCCCTGCTGGTTCAGCGCGTCCAGGAGCTCGCCGGCGAGCTTCTCGCCCATGTGCTTCTCGCGGCGGTCGCGCGCGTACGTGACGAGCCAGCGGACGGCGAGCGTCCGTGCACGGCGCTGCGGCACCTCGACGGGCACCTGGTAGTTGGCGCCGCCGACGCGGCGCGAGCGCACCTCGAGCACGGGCGTGACCGTCTTCACGGCCTGCTCCAGCACCTCGACCGGCGGCTTGCCCGTCTTGGTGCCGATCTGCTCGAGCGCGTCGTAGACGATCTTCTCCGCCACGCTCTTCTTCCCGCGCGACATGACCTTGTTGATCACCTGGGTGACGAGGACCGAGTTGTAGACGGGGTCCGGATCGATCGGCCGGACCGAGATTTCGGCGCGGCGTGGCATTACGACCCTCTCTTGGCGCCGTACTTGGAGCGGCCCTGCTTCCGGTCGGAGACGCCGGCCGCGTCGAGCGCCGCGCGGATCACCTTGTAGCGCACGCCCGGAAGGTCCTTGACGCGACCGCCGCGGACGAGCACGACCGAGTGCTCCTGGAGGTTGTGCCCCTCGCCCGGGATGTAGCTCGTGACCTCCATCCCGTTCGTCAGGCGGACGCGCGCGACCTTGCGCAGCGCGGAGTTGGGCTTCTTCGGCGTGTGCGTGAACACCCGCGTGCAGACGCCGCGCCGCTGCGGCGCGCCGGCGAGCGCAGGGGTCTTCGTCTTCGCCTTCTGCGCGGTGCGGCCCTTCCTGACGAGTTGATTGACGGTCGGCATACGCTCCTACGTGTCTTTCCACACAACAACGGTCGGCGGGCGCTCGGCCTCGCCAACCGCGGCGGGCATGGTAGCGAAGCTCATGAGGCCCGTCAAACGGCCGAAACCGCATGGCCATCGCATCTCGCGGCGCCGTCGGCCCGTTGTTCGTGCATGGGTGCGCGCAGGCTTTTACGAGTTGCAAACCATAGCCAGACGCGATTTCGCTGACTACAGTGAGATCTGCTGGGCAGCTCCCAAGTGCGGCCAACCGGGAAGCCAATGTCTGCGCGTCCATGTAGCTCGTCGAGGCGAACCTCGTGACGACGGTCCTCGCGGCCGTCGCCGCATCACTGGCAACGCTCGTCGTCGTCCTGGTCGGCCTGCTCGTCGCGCGCCGGCGGCGCGACGATCCGGAGGAGCGCCTGGCGCTCGCGATGGCGCAGATGAACGATCGGATGGAGGCGATGGCGCGCGAGCTGACGGGCGCGGTCGAGCGTGCCGAGGAGGAGGGCCGGCGGAGCCGGACGCTCGGCGAGCTCGGCGGCTCGATCGACCTCGACGAGGTGCTCTCGCGCACGCTCGAGGCAGCGGGCGCGGTGCCCGGAGCCGACGCGGCCCTCGTCTCCATGCAGGGCCCGGACGGGAAGCCGCTCGTCGCCACGCTCGGGCTCTCGGCCCAGGAGGCCGAGCGGCAGGCGATCACGGGGCCGCCGGACGGGCGGCAGGCGCGGTCGATCTCGATCTCGTACCGCTACGGGGATGAGCTCTCGAACGACGGCGACCGCATCCACTCCGGCATCGCAGTCCCGCTCGCCGGCGAGGGAGGCGAGTTCGGGTACCTCACCGTCTTCAGCCGCTCACCGGCGGGATCCTTCGGCGAGGCCGTCCTGGCGGAGCTCGAGGCGCTCGCAACGCGCGCCGGGCCGGCGATCGACAACGCGAAGCGCTTTCGCGAGGCGCGACAGCTCGCCGACCTCGACGCCCTGACGAACCTCCACAACCGGCGCTACTTCCACGAGACGCTCGCGCGCGAGGTCGCCCGCGCGCAGCGCTACGACCGCAAGCTGGCGCTGATCGTCTTCGACCTCGACGACTTCAAGGAGGTGAACGACCGGATCGGCCACCTCGCCGGCGACTCGGTTTTGGCGGACGCCGCCGAGCGCGTGCGCGACGTCGTCCGCTCCGCGGACATCGCGTGCCGCGTGGGCGGGGACGAGTTCGCGGTCATCCTCCCGGAGTCGACGCTCACCGACGCCGACCAGCTCTACCGGCGAATCCAGTCGGCCGTCTCGACGCGCCCGATCGCCCAGGTCGGCAAGCTCCACCTCTCCGCCGGCGTAGCCGAGCTGCGCCCGGACGACGACGGCACCGCCCTCTTCGAGCGAGCCGACGAGGCCCTCTACCGCGCGAAGAACGCCGGGAAAGACCAGATCGTCGCGGCCGGTTAGCCGGCAGGAGACAAGAACGGCAGGAAGGTCGAGAGGTCGACCGCCGCAGGCGTCGGAAGGTCGTCGCGGTAGCAGATCGTCTGGCGGAGGGCGGCGGTCTGGCGGTCCGCCGTCCAGCGCTCGAACGCGGCTCCGCGCGCGAAGGTCCGGAGCGCCGCGACGATTCCGGGGCGCGCGCGGGAGAGCGGGAGCGCGCCGAGCGGCACCGTCCGTCCGAGCGGCCGGACGACGTAGCTGCCGTCGAAAGCCTGAACCGTGGTCTCCCTTCCCGCCGGCATGCGGAAGAGCGGCGGCGGTGCGAGCGACGAGAGCGCGAGGCCGCTCACGCTCCCACCGAGCCACCACGGCGCCGGCTTCGCCGCCACCGGTCGAGCCAGGAGATCGGGGTACGCCTCGTAGAACGACGCCACGGCAGCCGGCGAGGGGTTCCCGCCGGCCAGGCCGGCCTCGACCCTGATGCGGCGCAGCTCGTCGCCGAGGATCCCTCGCGCGAGGGTCGCGTTCGCGCCCGCGTGCGCCAGCGCGGCGCGATACGCCGCGGCGTTGCGGCCGAAGCGCTGGGCGATCACCGCCCGTTCTGCGCGAAGCACGTCGGAGGCCGACACCGCCGTCTCTCCGCTCTCGACGGCCCGCGCGAAGAGCGCCGTGGCAGCTAGCTGCCGGTCACCGGTCAGCTTCTGGAGCCGCGAGATCCCCGCGGCGGAGACCTGCCGCCCGGCGACGGTGCAGTAGGCGCCGCTCGGCAGCCGGATCTGGCCCTCCGTCAGGGAGGTCACAAAGCCCTGCCCGGCCATCCCAGGGCCGTTGCAGAGCCGGTGGTCCCGCGTCCAGAGGTAGACGCACGCGGCGGCCGGCTTGTCCGGGTCGAGCCCCCGCTGGCCCCAGTTCGCCCAGCCCCACGACCAGATCGTCGAGATGGGCAGCTCGGAGGCGACCTGCCTCGCCGAGAGCGCCTGCCACTTCACGGTCCGGAACCAGGCCTGCGCGGGCTTCAGCCCTTCGCGGCCGCCCTGGTGCGGCTCGGTGTGGAAGCCCAGCATGATCCCGAGCTTCGAGATCGGGATCCCGATCCGCGTGTAGTCGAGGATCGCGCGCCGGAAGGCCGTCCGGAGGATGCGATTTCCGAGGATCGGCCCGGCCTCGTAGATCGTCGGGGCCGGGAAGTAGACCTCCTGCACGATGTCGGCCACCTCCGCCACCTGCTTCCACCACTCGCCGGCGTCGCCCGCGGTGTAGGGACGGCTCGAGACGAGCAGGTACGGGTGTCCTCCCCGCGCCGCCAACGTGTGGAGGTAGAGGAGGACGTTCGCGCGGTACTGGGTGTTCGAGACCGACCACGGGATCGGCAGGCTCGCGCCGAAGAGCTCGTTCTCGGTGACGTAGGGCGTCGAGCAGGCCGACGACGCGACGGCGGCGTCGAAGAGCTTGTTCGCCTTGGCGAGGGTGGTCGCGGAGTCGACGGGTGAGCTCGGCTGGCCGATCCGCTTGTTCAGGTACATGTCCCAGAAGACGGTCTTGGCCCCCGCCGCGCGCAGCTTCGGCGGGAAGATCTGGTTCGACGCCGCGGCGACGATCCCCGGCTTCGCGAACTCCTGCCAGAACGGCACCGAGCCGTCGGCGAAGTCGATCCAGACGGGCTTCTTCGCCGGCAGCGGCGCACAGGCCGTGCCGTCGGCCCGCGCGTGGCCGGGGAAGGCGACCACGGCCGCTGAAGCGACGATGAGAAGGAGGAGCCTCCGCACGACCCGCGCTTACGTGTAGCAGAAAGGGCGGAGACGCGGTGTTCCGCGCCTCCGCCCTTCGATTCGTTCTACGACTCGTCGAGCGGAGAATCCACTTCGGGCACTTCCTCCGCTTCGCCCGACTCGTGCGGCTTCGCCTCGTCGTTCAGGTCGGGCTGGCCGCCGAAGTCGAGGCCGTCGAGGCCAAGACCGTCGGCGCCGTCGGAATCGATCTCCTCGAGCGCCGCGAGCAGCTGCTCCTCGGTCGCCGGCCGCGCGTAGGCGGCGACGGCGCCGTCGACCGGGCCGATGTCGATCATCCGGTAGCGCTTGAGACCGGTGGCCGCCGGGATCAGCTTCCCGATGATGACGTTCTCCTTCAGGCCGAGGAGCCGGTCGACCTTGCCCTCGATCGAGGCGTCCGTCAGCACCTTCGTCGTCTCCTGGAAGGAGGCGGCGGAGAGGAACGACTCGGTGGCGAGCGACGCCTTCGTGATGCCGAGAATGAGCGGCTCGAACGTCGCCCGCTCGTTCTTCTTCTTCTCCTCGGCCACGCGTGCGTTCTCACGCTCGAGCGCGACCTTGTCGACGAGCTGGCCCGGCAGGAGATCGGTGTCGCCGGGGTTCTCGACGCGCACCTTCTTCAGCATCTGGCGCACGATCAGCTCGATGTGCTTGTCGTGGATGTCGACGCCCTGCGAGCGGTACACCTTCTGCACCTCGCCGATGAGGTAGAGCTCCGTCGACGTCGACCCCTTCAGGCGCAGCAGGTCGGCCGGGGCTCGTGAGCCCTCGTGGAGCGCGTCGCCGGGCTCGACGACGTCGCCCTCACGGACGAGGAGGCGCGTCCGCCGCGGGAGCAGGTAGGCGACCGGCTCGATCGGCTCGCCGTTCTCGTCGAGCGTCTCGGGATCGACCGTCACCTTCGGCCCGCGCTCGGTCTCCTCGACGTGGACCTTGCCGCCGAGCTCGGCGAGCTTGGCCGCGCCCTTCGGGTTCCGCGCCTCGAAGATCTCGACGACGCGCGGGAGGCCGTGCGTGATGTCGGCGCCGGCGATGCCGCCCGTGTGGAACGTCCGCATCGTCAGCTGCGTGCCCGGCTCGCCGATCGACTGCGCGGCGATGATCCCGACCGCGTCGCCGATCTCGCAGACGTTCCCGGTGGCGAGGAAGGTGCCGTAGCAGGCCTGGCACACGCCGAACTCGCTGCGGCACTTCAGCACCGTGCGAACGGCGACCTCCGTCTCCTCGGCGGCGTCGCCGAGCTTCTCCGCGATCTCGATCAGCCGCCGGCTCGTGAGCAGCGTGCCCTTCTCGGCCAGCCGCTCGCGCCGTGCGCCCTTCTTGGCCGCGGGAGCGAGGAGGTTCGTCGAGAGCACCCGCCCGGCGAGGCTCTGGTTCAACCCGTCCGCCGTGACGAGCGGCAGGACGATGTGGTCGTCGGTGCCGCAGTCGTACTCGCGGATGATCACGTCCTGCGAGACGTCGACGAGGCGCCGCGTGAGGTAGCCCGAGTCGGCGGTGCGAAGGGCCGTGTCCGCGAGCCCCTTGCGGGCGCCGTGGGTCGAGATGAAGTACTCGAGCACCGAGAGGCCCTCCATGAAGTTGGCCTTGATCGGGCGCTCGATGATCTCGCCCTTCGGGTTGGCCATCAGGCCGCGCATTCCGGAGAGCTGGCGGATCTGGGTGAACGATCCGCGCGCGCCGGAGTTGGCCATCATGTAGATCGGATTCAGCTCGTGGAGCGAGTGCTCGGTGGCCTCCGCCACGGCCTCGGTCGCCTCCGTCCAGAGGTTGACGATGATCTCGTGCCGCTCGTCCTCGGTGATCAGGCCGCGCGCGTACTGCTGCTCGACCGTGCCCACGCGCTCCTCGAAGCGAGCGAGGATGTCCTCCTTCTCGGGCGGGATGACGATGTCGTTCTTCGAGATCGTGATGCCGGCCTGGGTCGCGTAGGCGAACCCCAGCGACTTGATCGTGTCGAGGACCGATGCGATCGCGTGCGCGCCGTAGCGGTCGACAAGCTCGGAGATGAAGTCGCCCATCTCCTTCTTCGACAGCGTCCGGTTGATGAAGTCGTGCCGCGCCGCGTCGCCGTCGCCGGTGGCGTCCTGGAGCGCCCGCTCGACCTCGGAGTTGAAGATCACGCGGCCGGCGGTCGTCAGCACCAGCTCGTCGTTCCAGCGGTACTCGATCGGCTGCTGGATCCCGACCTGCTTCGCGTCGACGGCGAACTGGACGTCCTCCTCGGAGGTGAACCGCTTCGGACGCGGGTCGAGCTCCTCCGCGGTCGCCTTCGTCAGGTCGTGCTCGCAGTAGGTCAGGAAGTAGCCGCCGAGGACCATGTCCTGCGTCGGCGTCGCGAGCGCGCGCCCGTTCGCGGGCGAGAGGATGTTGTTCGAGGAGAGCATCAGGATGCGCGCCTCGGCCTGCGCCTCCGCCGACAGCGGCAGGTGGACCGCCATCTGGTCGCCGTCGAAGTCGGCGTTGAAGGCGTGGCAGACGAGCGGATGGACCTGGATCGCCTTGCCCTCGACGAGCACCGGCTCGAAGGCCTGGATCCCCAGGCGGTGGAGCGTCGGCGCGCGGTTCAGGAGCACCGGGTGCTCGGCGATGACCTCCTCGAGCACGTCCCAGACCTCCGGGACCATCGAGTCGACGTACTTCTTCGCCGCCTTGATGTTCTGGACGGACTTCCGCTCGACGAGCCGGCTCATGATGAACGGCTTGAAGAGCTCGAGCGCCATCAGCTTCGGCAGGCCGCACTGGTGCAGCTTCAGGTTCGGCCCGGCCACGATGACCGAGCGGCCCGAGTAGTCGACGCGCTTGCCGAGCAGGTTCTGCCGGAAGCGGCCCTGCTTGCCCTTCAGCATGTCGGACAGCGACTTCAACGGCCGGTTGCCCGGCCCCGTGACGGCGCGCCCGCGGCGGCCGTTGTCGAAGAGCGCGTCGACCGCCTCCTGGAGCATCCGCTTCTCGTTGTTCACGATGATCTCGGGTGCCCCGAGGTCGAGCAGCCGCTTGAGACGGTTGTTCCGGTTGATGACGCGCCGGTAGAGGTCGTTCAGGTCGCTGGTGGCGAAACGGCCGCCGTCGAGCTGGACCATCGGGCGAAGCTCCGGCGGGATGACCGGCACCGCCTCGAGGATCATCCACTCGGGACGGTTCTCAGAGGTCGTGAACGCGCTGACGACCTTCAGCCGCTTGATCGCGCGCTGCTGCTTCTGGCCCTTCGAGGTGCGGATCGTCTCGCGGAGCGACGCCGCTTCCGCGTCGAGGTCGAGGTCGCGCAGGAGGTCGCGGATCGACTCCGCGCCCATCCCGCCCCGGAAGTAGACGCCGAAGCCGTACGGCGACCCGAACCGGTCCTTCAGCTCGCGGAAGAGCTGCTCGTCGTTGACGATCAGCTTCGGCTCCAGCTCCTTGAAGAGCTGCCACGTCTGCTCGAGCCGGCGGACCGAGTCGACGGCGGCCTCGCGGGCGTCCTCGCGCCGCGACTCCATGTCGAGGTACATCTCGCGGACCTTCAGCGACCACTGGACGATCGCGTCCAGGTCCTCCTTCTGGATCTTCCCGTCCGTGCGCAGGCAGAGGTCGTTCGCGAGCTCCCGCAGCGCGGCCGCGTCGGCCTCCGGCTCGGCCTGCTCGAGGACCTCGCGCAGGAGCCCGTTCCCGAGCTCGCGCGCCTTGTCGACCTGCTTCTTGTCGAGCTTCTCGACGACCGCAGCGTCGTCGCCCGTGACCTCCTCGCCGGCGAGGAGTGCCTCGGTGATGCGGTTCAGCCGCTTCGTCGCCGCGCCCTTCTTCGAGCCGGAGGCCTTCTCGACCTCGGCGCGGACCGGCGCGAGCGCGTCGCGGATCTGCCCTGCCGCGTTCGCGACGAGCTCGAGCTCGCGCGGCGAGAGCCGGCGGTCGTCGCGGATCGCCGCGTTGCGGACGAGCTCGCGGATCTTCTTCGAGTCCTCGGTGGTGATCGTCTTCGCGAGGTCGGCGAACATGCCGCCGATCAGCACGCGGGCCTCCTCGAGGATCGGCAGGCCCTGCTCCTCGGCCCAGTTCGCGAGCCCGCGGGCCCAGAAGTCGTCGTCCTCGTCGAAGTCCTTGTCCTTGCCCTTCGCGAAGTAGTCGCGCCGGCGCGTGAGCCGCTGCTCGAGCGCCGCGAGCGCCTCGTCGCGCTCGACGTAGATCGTCTCGGACTCCGACTTGACCTTGTCCTCCAGCTCGGCGACGTCGGCCTCGCGCTTCTCGACGTCCACCGCGGTGACGATCGAGGCCGCGAAGTACAGGACCTTCTCGAGCTCGCGCGGCGCGATGTCGAGCAGGTAGCCGATGCGGCTCGGCACGCCCTTGAAGAACCAGATGTGCGAGACCGGCGCGGCGAGGTCGATGTGCCCCATGCGCTCGCGGCGCACCTTCTGGCGCGTCACCTCGACGCCGCAGCGCTCGCAGATGATGCCCTTGTAGCGGACGCGCTTGTACTTGCCGCAGTAGCACTCCCAGTCCTTCGTCGGACCGAAGATGCGCTCGCAGAAGAGCCCGTCCCGCTCCGGCTTCAGCGTGCGGTAGTTGATCGTCTCGGGCTTCGTGACCTCGCCCGACGACCAGTCGCGAATCTGCTTGCTCGACGCGAGCCCGATGCGGATCGCGTCGAAATCATTGATGTCGATCAAGTCTCTCCTTCGCCCCTAGATCACTCTTCAATTTCCACGTCTGCGAGGTCGGTCTCTCCGAGCGGCCCGACCTCGGCTTCCACTTCCTCCTCCGCCTTTGCCGCCGGCGAGACCTCGACGTCGTCGAGATCCCCGAGCGCCTCGTCGGTCGGGAGCGCGAGCTCGCCGTCCTGGTCGACGCGCTCCTGGCCCTCCTCGACCTCCTCGGCGGTCGGCTGTCGCGCGGCCGCGCGAAGCGACCCCGGCGAGAGGTCGATCCCGAGCTCCTCCGCCGCGCGGAGCAGCTCGTCGTCCTCCTCGCGCACCTCGACCGTCCGGCCCTCGTCGGAGAGCACGTTCACGTCGAGCGCGAGCGACTGCATCTCCTTGAGGAGCACCTTGAAGGACTCGGGGATCGACGGCTCGGCGATGTTCTCGCCCTTCACGATCGCCTCGTAGGCCTTCACCCGGCCGACGGTGTCGTCGGACTTGATGGTCAGCATCTCCTGGAGCGTGTACGCGGCGCCGTAGGCCTCGAGCGCCCAGACCTCCATCTCGCCGAAGCGCTGGCCGCCGAACTGCGCCTTGCCGCCCAGCGGCTGCTGGGTGACGAGCGAGTACGGCCCGGTCGAGCGCGCGTGGATCTTGTCGTCCACGAGGTGGAGCAGCTTCAGGATGTACATGTAGCCGACGGTCACCTTCTGCTCGTACGGCTCGCCCGTCTTGCCGTTGAAGAGCCGCACCTTGCCGGAGGTCTTCCGGCCCGCTGGCCGCTTCTTGTCGACGACGAACTTCACCGGCGAGTCGGGGTTCTGCTCCGCCCAGCGGGTGAGCGCGTCGTCGACCTCGGCCTCGGTCGCGCCGTCGAAGACCGGGGTCGCGACGGGAGTCGGGTTCGGCAGCTTGAGCAGCTGGTTCTCGCCCGGCCCGTCGCCGTTCCCGTCGGCGAAGACGCCGTGCGCCGCCGCCCAGCCGAGGTGCGTCTCGAGGATCTGGCCGATGTTCATCCGGCTCGGGACGCCGAGCGGGTTCAGCACCACGTCGACCGGCCGGCCGTCCTCGAGGAACGGCATGTCCTCCTCGGCCACGATCCGGGCGATGACGCCCTTGTTGCCGTGGCGGCCGGCGAGCTTGTCGCCCTCGGCGATCTTGCGCTTCTTCGCCACGTAGACGCGCACGAGCTCGTTCACGCCCGGGGAGAGGTCGTCGCCCGCGTCGCGCGAGAACGTCTTGACGTCGATCACCTTGCCGCCCTCGCCGTGCGGGACCTTGAGCGAGGTGTCGCGGACCTCGCGCGCCTTCTCCTTGAAGATCGCGCGGATCAGCTTCTCCTCGGCGGTCAGCTCGGTCTCGCCCTTCGGCGTCACCTTGCCGACGAGCAGGTCGCCGGAGCCGACCTCGGCGCCGATACGGACGATGCCGCGGTCGTCGAGGTCCTTCAGCGACTCCTCGGAGCGGTTCGGGATGTCGCGCGTGATCTCCTCGTCGCCGAGCTTCGTCGAGCGCGCGTCGATCTCGTACTCGTGGATGTGGATCGAGGACAGGACGTCCTCCTTCACGAGCCGCTCCGAGATGACGATCGCGTCCTCGAAGTTGAACCCCTCGAAGGGCATGAAGGCGACGAGCAGGTTCGCGCCGAGCGCGAGCTCGCCCTTGTCGGTCGAGCTGCCGTCGGCGAGCACCTGGCCGGCGCTCACCTTCTCGCCCAGGCCGACGATCGGCTTCTGGTGGATGAGCGTGCCCTGGTTCGACCGCATGAACTTCGTCAGGCGGTACTCGTCGCGAGAACCGCGACCCTCGACGACGATCTGCTCCGCGTCGACGTCGACGACCGTGCCGGCGCCGTCGGCGAGAACCACGTCGCCGGTGTCGATCGCGGCCCGGTACTCGAGCCCGGTGCCGACGAGCGGGGCCTGCGTGATCATCAGCGGCACCGCTTGGCGCTGCATGTTCGCGCCCATGAGCGCGCGATTCGCGTCGTTGTGCTCGAGGAACGGGATCAGCGCCGTCGCGACGGACACGATCTGCGCCGGCGCGACGTCCATGTACTGGATGTCCTTCGGCGCGGCCGTCACGGCCTCGCCCTCGCGCGAGCGGCAGAGCACCTGGTCGTGGAGGAACTTGCCCGTCTTCTCGTCGATCGGCTCCGAGGCCTGCGCGATCGTGTACTGCGCCTCCGCGGCAGCGTCGAGATAGATGATCTCGTCCGTGACCTTGCCCTTGTTGACGACGCGGTACGGCGTCTGGATGAACCCGAACTCGGAGACCGTCGCCATCGAGGCGAGCGAGCCCATCAGGCCGATGTTCGGCCCCTCCGGGGTCTCGATCGGGCACATGCGCCCGTAGTGCGTCGGGTGCACGTCGCGCACCTCGATCGGCGCGCGCTCGCGCGTCAGGCCGCCCGCGCCGAGCGCCGACAGGCGGCGCCGGTGCGTGAGGCCGGCGAGCGAGTTCGTCTGGTCCATGAACTGCGAGAGCTGCGAGGAGCCGAAGAACTCCTTCAGCGCCGCCACGACCGGTCGGATGTTGATGATCGTCTGCGGCGTGATCGTGTCGACGTCCTCCGTGGTCATCCGCTCGCGGACGACGCGCTCCATCCGGTAGAGCCCGACCCGGAACGCCTCCTGGATCAGCTCGCCGACCGTGCGCAGGCGCCGGTTCCCGAAGTGCTCGTACTCGTCGAGCTCCCCGCGGATCGGGTCGCGGTTCAACACGATCGCGTCGGCCGCGAAGTCGCGCGAGTCCTCGGGGACACCGAGCTTCGTCGGCATGTCGACGAGCTTGCGGACGAGCGCGAGGATGTCCTCGGTCGTCAGCACGCGCACGTCCTCGGGCACGCCGACCCCGAGGCGCTGGTTCAGCTTGTAGCGGCCGACCTTCGTCAGGTCGTAGCGCTTCGGGTCGAAGAAGAGCGCGCGCAGGAGGTTCCGCGCGTTGTCGAGCGTCGGCGGCTCGCCCGGCCTCTGCTTCTTGAAGACCTCGATGAGCGCCTCCTCCTCGCGCGTGGAGGGGTCCTTCTCGAGCGTCCCCTGGATGTACATCGAGTTCCCGAAGAGCTTCAGGATCGCCTCGTTCGAGCTTGTGTCGAGCTTGAAGCCGGTCGAGGGATCCTCGTCGGGGAGCGCGCGGAGGAGCGTCGTGATCGGGAGCTTCCGCTTCCGGTCGATGCGTGCGTAGACGACGCCCTTCTTGTCGATCTCGAGCTCGAGCCAGGAGCCGCGCGAGGGCATGAGGTTCGCCGTGAAGACCTGCTTCGTCGGGTCCTTGGGCTCCATCAGGTAGGCGCCCGGGCTCCGGACGAGCTGCGTGACGATCACGCGCTCGGTGCCGTTGATGATGAACGTCCCCCACTCCGTCATCATCGGGAAGTCGCCCATGAAGACGGTCTGCTCGCGGATCTCGCCCGTGTCCTTGTTCACGAAGCGGACGGTCATCGAGAGCGGAGCCTGGTAGGTCAGGTCCTTCTCGCGGCACTCCTTGATCGAGAACTGCGGATCGCCGAACTTGTAGGCGCCGAACTCGACGGCGAGCGAGCCGGTGTAGTCCTCGATCGGTGAGATGTCGTCGATGGTCTCCCGCAGTCCCTCCTGGAGGAACCAGGCGAAGGAGGCCTTCTGGATGTCGATCAGGTTGGGGAGGTCGAGAACGTGCTTCAGGCGTGAGAAACTCGTGCGCGCGCGAGGCGCGGCAACCCGGCTGGTCAAGTGTGGCAGCCTCCCTTAACGGCTAGCGTGGTAGTTCGGACAGGCGAGACAGGCGGAACGTCGGCGCAACCCGCCAGGGTACCTGACCGACCCCTCCCTCCGCAAGGGCAGGCGTAGCCTGACCCCGTGTAACGCGCCGCACTATAGCTAGGGACGCCCGAAAAGGGAAGAGGCGCCCGCCGGACGCCTCTTCCTTTCGGGGCTGGGCCTTGCCTTAGCCGTGCTTCTTCTTCCGCGGGCTGGCGGAGCTGGTGGTCGTCGTGCTCGACTGCGTCGTGGTGGTCGTCGCCGACGTCGTGCTGGACTCGGTCGTGGTGCTGGTGGTCGTCGACGTGGTGACCGAGGACGGGCACTGGCCGCCGGTCGGGAGCACGTCGCCGTGGCGGAGGTGCGCCGGGACGGCGTGGTTGCTCACCCAGATCAGATGCCAGGGCTTCTTCTTCGAATGCGTCCGGTGGCAGACGAGCGTCTTCTTGCCCGACGCGTTCGTCGTCGTGCCGCCGGTCGACGTCGATGTCGACGCCGCGCCGTCGTTTCGTCCCTTGCCCTTGCCGTGGCCCTTGCCCTTGTCGCCCTTTCCGGGCGGCGGGGCGGCGATCGCGAACGACACGACCAGGCCGGCGACGAAGACGGCGACGAGCAGGATCTTCAGCTTCATGCGGGGGCTCCTTAGGGGGGTGGAGACGTCCATGTAGGCCTAGACGCTTCCCTCGGCAAAAACATGCTCCCTGCGGCGAAAAACCCCCTGAAAGGGTTACCTATGCGAAGGGCCGCTCGCAGCGGCCCTTCGCATATCGAATGCACGCCCGAGCCAGACTGAAGTCAGGCACGGGATTCCGTATCGGTGGAGGTGAAGCTACTTCACCTCCACCGAGGCGCCGGCCTCTTCGAGCTGCGCCTTGACCGAGTCGGCCTCATCGCGCGGGACGCCCTCCTTCACCGGCTTCGGCGCCGAGTCGACGAGGTCCTTCGCCTCCTTCAGACCCAGGCCGGTGAGCGCGCGGACGACCTTGATCACCTGGATCTTCTTGTCGCCGGCGCCGGTCAAGACGACGTCGAACGAGGTCTGCTCCTCGGCGGCCGCGCCGTCGCCGGCGGCGGCGGGCGCTCCCGGGGCGGCAAGGGCCACGGGTGCGGCGGCGGTCACGCCCCACGTCTCCTCCAGGGCGTTCTTCAGCTCGACGAGCTCGAGCACGGTCATCTTGCCGAGCTGGTCGACGAGCTTTGCGGTATCGGTTGCCATCTAGCTCTCTCCTTCCTCGACCGGCTCGGCTTCTTCCTCCGCCGGTTCGCTTTCCGTTTCTTGTTCCCGAGTCTCGGGCTCGTCGTCGCTTCGCTCCTCCTCCACCGCGCCGCCCCCCTGCGCCTCGAGCTGGTCGACGCGCGCCTGGAGCACGCCGACGAGATCGCGCATCGGCGCCGCGAAGAGTCCGACCACGGTCGTCAGCGAGCCGGCGAGCGCGCCGACGAGCTGGGCGCGGAGCACGTCCGCCGGCGGCAGCTTGGCGAGGTTCCCGACGTCCTCCGGGCTGAGCGGGCTGCCCTCGAGGATGCCGCCGCGAACCGCGAGCACCCGCGTCGTCCGCGCGGCGTCGGCGAGCGCCTTCGCGACCGCGACCGGATCGCCCTCCGCCTCGAGGAACGCGATCGCGGACGGCCCTTCGAGCAGGCCGAGCAGCACGTCGGCGCCGGCCGCCTCCGCCGCGCGACGCGTGAGCGTGTTCTTGACGACCGAGAACCGGGCGCCGTGCTTCAAGAGCTCGGTCCGAAGGTCGTCGATCTCCGTCACCGTCAGGCCGCGGTAGTCCGCCACGATGAACGTGTCGGTCGTCTTCAGCCGCTCGGTCAGCTCGGCGACGACGCGTTCCTTGTCAGATCTCTGCACTCGATCACCTCCCATCCGCGCGTGCCGCCAAGGCGACCTGCGCGTGTAGCTCGCGGAGGTGCGCCTCGGCTGGGCTTCTGCCTTTCGGCTGCCAGCTGTCTCGGGCGGTCTTTGCGCGTCGTTACGCCGTTACCGGTTCGGGCTGCTCCTCCAGCTCTTCGACGATTCCCCGCGTCCGCGCCGGGTCGACGTGGATGCCGGGGCCCATCGTGCTCGTCAACGTGATGGTTCGAATGTAGCGGCCCTTCGCCGCGCTCGGCTTGGCCCGGAGGATCTCCTCCAGCAGCGCCGTGTAGTTCTCGGTGAGCCGGCGCTCGTCGAAGCTCTTCTTGCCGATCGCGACGTGGACGTTCGCGCCGCGGTCGGTGCGGTACTCGAGCTTGCCGGCCTTCGCCTCGCTGACGGCCTTGCCGACCTCGTTCGTCACCGTGCCGGTCTTCGGGTTCGGCATCTTCCCCCGCGGGCCGAGGATGCGGCCGAGCCGTCCGACGACGCTCATCAGGTCGGGGGTCGCGACGGCGACGTCGAAATCGTCGAAGCCGCCCTCGATCTTCGTCGCGAGGTCGGCCGCCCCGACGACGTCCGCTCCGGCCTCCTCCGCCTCGCGCGCCTTGTCGCCCTCGGCGAAGACGGCGACGCGCACGTCGCGTCCGGTGCCGTGCGGGAGCATGAGCGTGCCGCGCAGCTGCTGGTCGGCGTGGCGGACGTTCAAGCCGAGCCGGAAATGGACCTCGACCGTCTCGTCGAACGCGACGCCGTCGAAGCCCTTGAGCATCCGGATCGCGGCGACCGGCGAGTACGTCTGCTCCCGGTCGATCTGCGCGCGTGCCTGCCTGTATCGCTTGCCGTGCTGCGCCATCAGAGATCGGTCTCCACGCCCATGCTGCGCGCCGTCCCGGCCACGATCTTCATCGCCTGCTCGACGTCGCGCGCGTTCAGGTCCTCGAGCTTCGTCTCGGCGATCTGCTGGACCTGCGCGCGCGTCAGGCGGCCGACCTTCTCGCGGTTCGGCTCTCCCGAGCCCTTCTCCAGGTTCAGCGCCTCCTTGATCAGCACCGCTGCGGGCGGCGTCTTCGTGATGAACGTGAACGAGCGATCCTCGAAGACGGTGATCTCGACGGGGATGATGCGGCCGTTCTCCTGCGCCGTCTGCGCGTTGAACGCCTTGCAGAACTCCATGATGTTCACGCCGTGCTGGCCGAGCGCAGGACCGACCGGCGGCGCCGGGTTCGCCTGCCCGCCGGGGATCTGGAGCTTGATCAGCGTGAGGATCTTCTTGGCCATCAGTCGATCTTCTTCACCTGGTCGAAGCCGAGCTCTACCGGCACTTGGCGCTCGAAGATGTCCACGAGCACCTTCAGCTTCTGCTGGTCGCCGTTCACGTCGACGATCTCGCCGTCGAAGTCGGAGAGCGGGCCGGAGGTTACCTTCACCGACTCGCCGAGCGTGAACTGCACCTGCGTGCGCGGCCGATCGCCGACGGCCGTGCCGGTATGGAGGATGCGGTCGACCTCGGTCTGCGCTAGCGGCACCGGCTTGGCGCCGGCACCGACGAAGCCCGTCACGCCGGGTGTGTTCTTCACCACCGACCAGGCGTCGTCGTTCAGGTCCATGTTCACGAGCACGTAGCCGGGCAGGACGCGCTTCTCGGCCTGCACCTTCTGGCCGTCCTTCGTCTCGATCACCTGCTCGGTCGGGACGACGACGCGGCGGAACCGCGGCGCCTGGTTCATCGAGACGATCCGGTGCTCGAGGTTGGCCTTCACCTTGTTCTCGTGCCCGGAGTAGGTGTTGATGACGTACCAGCGGAACATCGGCGCCCTTACTGCCCCAGGAAGACGTTCTGGACCACGCGCTTCCAGATGAGGTCGTTCGCGTACAGGTAGACCCCGACGATGAGGCAGGCGATGAGGACGACTGCGGTGCCCTGGATCACCTGCGACTGGTTGGGCCACTCGACCTTCTTCAGCTCGCCCCAGGACTCGGCGACGAACCGGCGCGCGCCGCCGCCCGGCGTGCGCCGCTGGCCGCCCTGGCTCTTCGGCGCCTGCGCCGCCGGCCGAACCTGAGCCTGGCGGGCGCGCGCGCGTGCGACCATCTTCGAGTCGCCGGTCGTCTGCTGCTGGGCTCGCCGCGCTCGGCGCTGCTGTCGCGTCTGCTTGGCCATCAGCGGGTCTCCCGGTGCAGGGTGTGCCGTCCGCACCAGCGGCAGTACTTGCGGAACTCGACCCGGTCGGGGGAGTTCCGCTTCGACTTCTGCGTCTGGTAGTTGCGGCGCTTGCAGTCGGTGCAAGCGAGGGTGATCGCGACTCGTACTCCGGTGGCCATCTCTTTCTTTCCGTTCCTAGTCTTGCAGGCGTAGCGAGATAGCGGCGGGTGGATTCGAACCACCGACCTGCGGGTTATGAGTCCGCCGCTCTAACCGCTGAGCTACGCCGCCGAAGGCCGGGTGAGTGTAGCAACGGCCCGCCGCATCCTTCGAAGCCCGAGCGCCGTTGTGCCCATTAGTGATCTCGGACGAGGAGGATGCGCTGTGAGCGCCGCAACGGCAACGGGTGAGCTGGGGGCGACCGGGAGAGCCGTCAAGACGAACATCCCGAAGCGACTCGACCGGCTGCCGTGGAGCCGCTGGCACTGGCTGGTCGTCATCGGCCTCGGGATCACGTGGATCCTCGACGGTTTCGAGGTCACGCTCGTCGGCTCCATCGCGAGCGCGCTCACCGACAAGCACACGCTCGCGCTGACGACGCACCAGGCGTCGTCGGCGGGAACCTTCTACCTCGCCGGCGCCGTCGCTGGTGCGCTCTTCTTCGGGTACCTGACCGACCGCGTCGGCCGGAAGAAGCTCTTCATGGTCACGCTCGGCGTGTACCTCCTCTTCACCGTGGCGACCGCGTTCTCCTGGAACTTCGCGAGCTTCGCCGCCTTCCGCGTCCTCGCGGGCTCGGGCATCGGCGGCGAGTACGCGGCGATCAACTCGGCCATCGACGAGCTCATCCCCGCGCGCGTGCGCGGGCGTGTGTGGCGTTGGCGATCAACGGTTCGTGGTGGGTCGGGGCCGCCGGCTCGGCGCTCGCCTCGTACGCACTTCTCAACTGGATGAGCGCGTCGATCGGGTGGCGGCTCGGGTTCGGGGTCGGCGCGACGCTCGCGCTCTGCATCCTCGCCATCCGTCGCTTCATCCCGGAGAGCCCTCGCTGGCTGCTCACGCACGGGCGCGCGGACGAGGCCGAGCAGGTCGTGCGGGAGATCGAGGCCGAGGTCGAGAAGACGGCCGGCCCGCTACCGGAGCCGGAGGACGCGCCGATCGAGGTCGAGCAGCGCGAGCACATCGGCTTCGTCTCGATCGCCAAGTACGTGGTCAAGGAGTACCCGGCGCGCGGCGTGCTCGGGCTGTCGCTCATGACCGGCCAGGCGTTCCTCTACAACGCGATCTTCTTCACCTACACGCTCGTCCTCACCGACTTCATGGGCGTCTCGAAGACGAAGGCCGGCCTCTTCCTGATCCCCTTCGCGGTCGGGAACTTCTTCGGGCCGCTCGTGCTCGGCCCCTTGTTCGACTCGATCGGCCGCAAGGCGATGATCTCGTTCACCTACATCACCTCGGGCGTGCTGCTGATCATCACCGGGCAGCTCTTCGTCCACCACGTCGTCAGCGCGACGACGATGACGATCTGCTGGTCGGTGATCTTCTTCTTCGCGTCCGCGGGGGCGAGCGCGGCCTACCTCACCGTCTCCGAGCTCTTCCCGATGGAGGTGCGGGCGATGGCGATCGCGCTCTTCTACTCCGTCGGCACCGGGTTCGCGATCCTCTCGCCGACCTTGTTTGGCGCGCTGATCGCGACGAAGAGCCGGACGAACGTCGACTACGGCTACCTGCTCGGCGCCGCGCTCATGGTCGGCGCGGGACTCGTCGCCGTCTTCCTGGCGGTGAACGCCGAGCGGCGCTCGCTCGAGGACATCGCGCGGCCGCTCACGGCGCGGCAGCGTCCGGCGGACACGGCCGCCGCCCCGGCGCGCGCTCGCTAGGGGATTCAAGGGAGGGAGCGGGCCGCCGCAGCGCCCGCCCCTCCCTCTTAGCCGCGATCCTTGAGGTACGGGGCTGCCGCCGTCGCCGCCGTCATCAGGACGAGCGGGACGACCGACCACGCGACGAGGAGCGCACCGGCGATTCCCATCGCGGAAAGCTTCGGCACCGCGGGCGGCCCGCGCAATGGGCCGACCGGCTCATCTTGCGCAGCGCCGGTCCTAGACTCCGAGCGTGGGGTTCGCGATCCTCCTCGCATCGGTCGCCCTCGTGCTCGGCCCGCCGGCGCCGACGGGTGGCGCGACCGCGGCTCCCGGCCGCGACGACACGGCGACGCTCCAGGCGCAGCTCGACGCGGGCGGCACCGTCTTCCTGCCGGCGCTCCCGAACGGCCAGTGCTACGCGACGCACGGGCTCTGGGTCAGCCTCGACGGCACGAGCATCGTCTCGGACGGGGCGTGCATCGTCGCGCTCGAACCGGGGCCGGTGCGCCTGCACTCGCCGGACGGCGACCCGATCCCGGCGGACGCGGTCTTCTTCGTCAACCGGAGCAGCGACGTGAACGCGGCGCCCCACGGCGTGACGATTGCCGGGCTCCGGCTGATCGTGCCCCGGAGCGCGTCGATGTTCGGCATCGAGATCTACGCGAACGACGTGTCAGTCGAGGGCGTGCGGGTGGAGGGCAACCCGATCGACTCCCTGCTCGTCGGCGGCCGGGCGAACGGCGAGGGCTACTCGAGCAACGTCTCGATCCGCGACTCGAGCTTCACCGGCGGCACGCGCAACGTCGTCTCGGTCACGGCCGTGCAAGGTCTGACCATCGAGCACTGCCTGCTGACGGGCGCCGACGACACGAACTACCTCCCGGAGACGGGCCACGCGTACGGGAACCCCGCAGCCGGGATCGACGTCGAGCCGAACGCACCGGCCGATCCGATCGTCGGCGTCCGGATCACCGGGAACCAGATCGAGGGCAACGCCGGGCCGGGGATCCTGCTCGCCCTTCCGCCCGCGCCGGCGACGGCCCCGAGCGTCGACATCTCCGGCAACCGCATCACGGGCAACGGCCTGAAGACGACGCCGCCCGTCCTCGGTGGCATCGTCGCGCCGGCAGGCCAGCCGGGCCTGACGATCGGAGGCAACGTGATCGGGCAGAACGGCGGGCCTGACCTCGTGCGTTAGCGCACCCGCTTTTCACGCTGTAGCGTTGTGCCTTTGAACCATGAAGCACCTGGGAGCCGCCGCCGGGATCGTCCTCGTGCTCGCGGGCGCCGCGAGCGCCGGCGGCGCGGCGAAGACGCCACCGTCGAAGCCGGCGGCCTGCTCGTGGGGCGCGTCGTCGGTCACGGCCCAACGCGTCGACGGTCAGTGGGTCGTCGGCACGCCGACGACGACCGGCTGCATTCCCTAGGAGAGCTCGACGATCTCGTCCCCGACGGAGATCATGCCGTCGGTGAGGATGTCGGCGTTGATGCCCGCGCGGTGGGTGAGCTCCTTGATGATCCCGGGCCGCGTCATCGACTGGAGGTGCGTGCACGGCTCGCAGAGCTCGACGCCGTAGCACTCGACCTCCCCGAGGCGGAAGCGCCTGCCGACGAGGTCGTCGAGCCGGACGCCGCGGGTCGTCACCTGCCGCCGCGTCTCCCCGGGCGCAAGCCCCACCGCCTCGACGTTCTCCGCCTCGACGAGCGTGAGCGCGCGGCCCGGCTCGGCACCGTCTTCGTAGAAGTAGCGCCGGTCGCCCTCGAGGCCCTTGCCCGCGACGGCGCGCACCGTCTCGACCGACCGGAGCCGCGGGCCCTCGGGCTCTCCCAGATGAATCGCTTCCACGGTCATGCCGCGCGCACACTAGCGGCGGGCCCGGTCAGGGCACCGGGCTTGCTTTCTGCGGAGACAGGGTAAGAGCGAACGATTCCAGGCCGGGGCCGGAGCCCCGGCTCGCCCAGTGAAAGGAGACTCGATGGCCTTGCCACTGCGGCCGCACGGCTCTCGTATCCCGCTGCTCGTCCTGAGCCTGCTCGGCGTGGTCGCGCTCGTGGGCCTGCTGCCCGGATCCGGGCACGCCGGCACGACGGCACCGACCTTCGCGGCGCCGGTCTACGTCGACCAGGCCCTGGCCGGCGGTGAGCCGGAAGTGTTCGCCGACACACTGCACGGGCGCCTGATCTACAGCGCGCACGAGGGGACGACGCACCTCTACCGCGACGGGATCGTCAGCTCGCCGTGGGGAGACTTCAGCTTCGTCTCCAACTACTGCAACCAGGTCAACATCTGGACGTCGCCCGATGGCGGCACGAACTGGTACCGCGATCGCTACCTGGGGACGCAGTGCCCGACGAGCCCCGCGATCAACACCGGCTTCAGCGACCCCGACCTGACCCAGGACGCCGGGGGCCGCGTCTACGACACGGGCATCGACCTCGTCAACGACGCGCTCTTCTCGTCGATCGACGGCGGCCAGACGTGGGACCAGGGGAACGCCGACTGCCACGACGGCGACCGGCCCTGGCTCGCGGGCGGGAAGGCGAACCAGGTGTTCATGGGCACCGACACGCTCGAGGGCAGCGGTAGCGGCCACCAGGTGTTCGTGTCGAACGACGGCGGCCAGACCTGCAGCGCCACCGGCATTGACGACAACGGCTCGCTCGCCGACGGCGGCTCGTGGACCGCGTTCGGAAAGCTCTACTACGACCGCCTGGCGAACACGGTCGTCGAGCCGGCGATCTTCCAGCACGGCGACGGCAGCTTCGGCGTCGGCATCAGCACGATGCCGAACGGCGGCTCGAGCTTCACGCCGCACGAAGGGTTCCGCGGCACGTCGATGTACGCCCATTGGCCCGCGATCGCGATCGACGCCGCGGGCACTGTCTACGTCGTCTGGGACACCGACAATCGCCAGGCCGGGACGAGCGGCGGCTGCAACGGCGCGCAGACGCCGGCCCCGAACTCGATCATGATGGTCTCGACAAAGAACCTCGGCCAGACGTGGTCGGCGCCGGTCACAGTGGCGCATCCGGGCACGCGGGTGCTCTGGCCGTGGATCGCGGCCGGCGACGCGGGCAAGGTCTCCGTCGTCTGGTACCAGACCGAGCCGCAGGACGGCATGCCCGACCTGGACTGCCAGACGGGCCACATTCACGTGATGGAGGCGTCGATCACGAACGCCGCCGGCAAGTCGTCGCAGAGGTCGAACGTGGACGCCGCCGGCAGGGTCGTGCACGTCGGCTGGGTCTGCCAGGGCGGGACCACGTGCGTCGCGACCGGCCAGGACCGCCGGCTCGGCGACTACTTCACCAACACCCTCGACTCCCGCGGCTGCGTCCTGATCGCGAGCGGGGACACGAGGCTCACCGACCCTACCACCGGTGGGCCCTACCCCACCGCACGGCCGCTCTTCATCCGCCAGAACGGCGGGCCACGCCTGATCGGCAACGGCAGCTGTTCGTGAGCACACGTCGTGGGCGGAGGCACCCGCCTTCGCCCACAACCCGCAGAGGAAAGGGCCCGCTCTTCGCGGGCCCTTCCAGCGCTTGAAGCCCGCACCGTCAGGCTTGGCGAGTATTCGCGAGTGTCACTGCGAGTGCAGCGCCGGCCCGATGGCTACTCCGGAGAAGCCTGGGTTCGCCCAACGCAATCCCACTCCGGTCCGGAAGTCCGCTCCCTCGACGAACACCGTGACCCTGACCGGTCGCCGCCGCTACTTCACGAGCGTGAGCAGCTTGAACATCGGCAGGTACATCGAGATGATGATCACGCCGACCATGCAGCCGACGGCGATCATCATCACCGGCTCGATGATCGACGTCAGCGACTGGATCGCGGCGTCGACCTCGTCCTCGTAGAAGTCGGCGATCTTCCCGAGCATCTTCTCCAGCTCTCCCGTCTCCTCGCCGATCTTCACCATCTGGCTCACCATCGGCGGGAAGACGTCGCTCTCGACGAGCGGCTGCGCGATCGGGATGCCCTGGTGCACCTGCTCGCGCACGTTCGAGAGCGCCTCCTCGACGACGTAGTTCCCCGCCGTCTGGCCGGTGATCTCAAGAGCGCTGATGATGTCGACGCCCGCGGCCACGAGGCTCGAGAGCGTGCGCGAGAAGCGCGCCATCGTGATCTTCCGGACCGTGTCGCCGATCCGCATCGGGATCCGGAGCTTCGTCCGGTCCCAGACGCGCCGGCCCTGCTCGGTCCGCTTCAGCTTTCGGATGCCGAAGCCGGCGCCGATCGCGGCCGGGAAGATGACGTACCAGTCGTTGCGAAGCGCGTTCGAGGCGCCGACGACCATCTGGGTCAGCTGCGGGAGCTGGCCGCCGAGCTGCGCGAAGATCTTCACGAAGATCGGGACGAGGAAGAGCAGCATCCCGATCAGGACGAGGGTCGCGAAGATCAGGACCATCGTCGGGTAGATCATGGCGCCCTTCACGCGGCGCTTGATCTTCGTGTCCTTCTCGATCTGGAAGGCAACCCGGTCGAGGACCGTGTCCAGGATTCCCGCCGCCTCGCCCGCCTCGACCATCGAGACGTACAGGCGGCTGAAGACCTTCGGGTGGCGGGACATGGCCTGCGAGAGCAGGAGGCCGCCTTCCACGTCGGCACGGAGCTCGTGGATGACCGCGGCGAGGTACACGTCCTCCGTCTGCTCCTCGAGGATGACGAGCGCGCTGACCACGTTGAGGCCGGCCTCGATCATCGTCGCGAACTGGCGCGAGAAGATCTGGAGCGACTTCGGTTTGATCTTCTTGAAGACGGTGCGGACGCTCTCCTCGCCCGACGCGGGGAGCTCGGCAAGGCTCTGCGCGAGCAGGCCGCGGACGCGGAGCTGCTCCCGTGCGCCCTTCGGGTTCGGTGCATGCACCTCGCCCGAGAGCTCGAGCCCCTGGGCGTTGATCGCCGTGTATGCGTAGGCCGCCACGCTCAATCGAGCTATCGGCAGGGGGATCGGGCCGCTTGAGGTAACACGCGCGCGTGTCGATATCGGTTGGGTGCTGACGCGGCTCCGCGGCGAGAAGGGCTTCGGCCTGCTCGAGCTCCTGATGGCGATGACGATGCTGAGCATCGGCATCCTGGCGCTCGTCTCCGCCTTCAACTCCGGCACGATCGCCCTCGAGCGCGCCGGTCGGACGGCGACCGCGTCCGCGCTCGCCGACGCCCAGATGGAGCGCTACCGCGCGCTGACCTACGGCGCGATCCAGCTCGACGCGAACGCAGTGAACGCGACGGACACGACCTACCGGAACGACTCCGCCCTCGGCGGAATCCTCGGCAACGACGTCACGACCTCGACGGGCTGCAGCGGCGTCCCGCCGGAGTGCAACCCGAGCCGGACGCTCACCGGCGCCGACCGGCACAACTACCGGCTCGACACCTACGTCACGCTCACGACCCCGCCGACCGGGCGGCAGGAGAAGCTCGTCACGGTCGTCGTCCGCGGCTCGGCCTCGCCGTACGCGACGTACGCGCGCGAGCAGTCGACCTTCGATCTCTCGACCGGCAGCTAGCCTCCCTCCGGGCGCTTCGACCGGTCAGCTCAGCTCAGACGCACGCGCAGGCGCAGCCTGCACGTGCTGATAGCGGCACCGCAAGCGGTGCCCTAGGACCGGCAGCTAGGGAGTAGCAGTCGTCGTCGCGGTCGTCGCGCCGGTGGGCGGCGTCACGGCGGAGGGCGCGGTCGCGGTTGGCGAGCCGGCCGACGGCGCTGGGGGGAGCACGCTCGCCGGCGGGACGCCGCTCCCCGTCCACAGGAGGCGAAGCTCGTACTGCGTCCCGTCGGCGTCGTTCCGGAGCGTCAGCGGGTGACCCTTGCGCAGGGTCACCGTCGCGTGGCCGTCGGAGAGCGAGCCGCCGGCGATCGAGATCTTCGCGCTGCCGCGGCCGAGGGCAACGAGATGGAAGAGCGGATCGAACGGCGCCAGCGGGAAGTCCTGGCCGATCGCGATCTTCTGCGGCGGGCCGCTGTTCACCGTGATGACGGCCGAGTTCGGCGGCGGCGGCGCGACTCGCGGCGCGGGCGGAGGCGACGACGACCGGGCGCTCGGCGCGCTCGACCCGGACGAGCGACCGGCAGCGCTCTGCGGGCGACCGCCTACCAGGACGACCACGGCGTGCGGATCCACCTGCTGGCTGAAGGGGTCCTTGCTGTCGAAGCGGCTGAACGACGCGAGCTGCCCGAGCGCGACCGTCGACGTCCCAGCGGAGGAAGCGAGGCTCGCCGTCACGGCGGGGGTCGTCGTCGACGTGGTCGTGCCAGCAGCCGCGGCCGCGGGGACGTTCTGCGACTTCAGCTGCTTCATCGTCATCGGGATCGCGAACGCGAGCACGCCGAGCAGGAGGACGCCGCCCACCCCGGCGATGATCTTGTCGCGCTTGGCCTTGGCCTTGGGGTCGAGCCGCTTGGCCATCAGGGGCCGGCCGGCGTGGTCGTCGTGGAAGTGGACGTCGTCGAGGTCGTCGACGTGGTCGTCGTCGGCGTCGCCGTCGCAGGCGTGAGCGTCCCGTACACGAAGGCGTCGACGACGAGCGTGGCCGAGATTTGCGGGAAGCCGCCCTGCGCCTCGTCGAAGCTCAGCGTGTCGATCGCGAACAGGCGGCCGGTCGCGTTCAGCTGGCCGTGCTCGACGTCGACGAGGTTCCGCAGCCGGAACAGGAAGTCGACGAGGTTGTAGAAGTTCCCCTGGAAGGTCAGGTGGATCGGCACCGCCTGGTAGCCGGAGATCGGTACGGAGTTCTGCGGGGCGATGGACTGGAAGGTGATGCCCGTGTCGGCGGCGATCTGGTTCAGCTGGAGCAGGACGCCGGACATGTCCGCCTGACCCGGCATCGCCTTCGCGAGGCGGAAGAGGTCGGCGCTCCGGATCTTCGGCCGGCCCTTCACCGCCGCGCTCTTCGCGTAGTAGTCGGAGATCTGCGTCTTTGCCGCGTCGGTCTCCTTCTGGAGGCGCGCGGCCTCTGCCTTCTTCGGCCGGATCAGGCCGAAGTACGCGGCGGCGCCGAGGACGAGCACGCCGACGACGACGAGCGCGATCCGCGCCACCAGAGGCAGCCGCTGCTTCGTCGTCCTCACGAGGCGGCTCCGGGCGGCGAGACGTCGGCGAGAATCGTGAACTGGACGACATCCTGCAGCCCGACCTTCGTCAGCGAGCTCGTCTGGAGCTGCACGTTCGTGATGTCGGGCAGGACGTTCAGGCGCGAGAGGAGCCGCGCGACGCCGTCCTGCGAGTACGTGTAGCCGTTCATGACGAAGCCCGACGGGGCGGTGCCGGGGGCGACCGGCGCGGCGGGCGCGGCCGAGGCGGGCGACGAGGGTGCGTGCGCCGAGAGGCTCGTGAGCCAGACGTCGCTCGGCAGGACGGTGGCGAACTCGCGCAGCACGCGGTCCCAGGACACGCGTCGCGAGAGCGCCGAGGTGACCGCCGAGACGCGGGCCTTCTGCTCACCGGCGAGCCCGGCCTCGATCGCGGTCTGCGCCTTCGGCAGCGGCGGCAGCGTCGCGAGCTGCGCCTTTGCGTCGCCGAGCGCGTTCCGCTTGTCCTTCACCGACGCGCTGGCGCCGAGGAACATGACCGAGAGGACGACCGACCCGACGAGCAGCAGGCCGAGCCCGACGAAGGCGGGCGCGTTCTCGGCCGTGGTCCGCTTCGCCCGGGCGTCGCGCGGCAGGAGGTTGACGGCGCGCACGCCTCAGTCCTCGATCCCGAGGCCGATCGCGACGGCGAGGGAGCCCACCGGCTCGGGGGTCTGGAGGCGCTTCGCGGGCTTCACGCGCTCGAGCGGGTCGCCGAGCCTTACGCGCACGCCGATCAGCTGCTGGAGCTCGTCCGGGAGCCCGTGGAGATGCGCCGTGCCTCCCGTGAGGACGATCTCGCCGATCCCGAGCGAGCCGGGCTGGCCCTGGTAGAACTGGAGCGAGGAGACGAGCTCACGGGCGAAGGTCTGGACCTGGCGCCGCATCGCCTCGCGCGCCGCCTCGGTCTGCTCGTCGGTCAGGCCCTCGGGAGCCGGCCCGCCGGCGAGCGAGAGCGTGCGCTTGATCGGCTCCGCCTGCGGCGGGGTCAGGTCGAGCGCCTGCGCGACCGCGACGTCGAGCGCGTGTCCGCCCCACTCGAGCACGCGCGTGAACTCGCAGACGGTTCCGTCCGAGACGGCGAAGGTGGAGCGGTCGTGGCCGATCGCGACGGCGACGAGCGCCGCCTCGGGCGCCGCCTCGTCGGCGCGGCGCGGCGCCGACAGCGAGCGCAGGAGCGCGAAGGCCTCCAGGTCGATCCCGACGACGGTCAACCCGGCCTTGCGGCAGGCGGCGAGGTAGCGGTCGACGAGCTCGCGGTAGGCGACGACGAGGAGGACGCGGCAGATCCGCTCGCCTTCCTCGGTCTCCGACTCGCTGAGGATGCGGTAGTCGAGGACGGCCTCCTCGACCGGGATCGGGAGCGCCTCCTGCGCCCGGAAGCGGATCGCGTTCGCGAGCTGCTTCGGGTCGGCGATGCCGACGATGTCGAGCGTCCGCACGCCGATCCGGTTGTTCGCGATGCCGAGGCGGATGCCGCGGCGCGGGAGCTTGTGCTTCCGGAAGAAGGCCTTCAGCGCCTCGGAGAGCGCCTCCGGGTCGCGCAGCTCGCCGCCGACGACGACGCCCGGGTCGAGCGGCTCGCGGGCGAGCTGGAGGAGCTCCGCCTGCCCGTTGTTCGCGACGCGGGCGGCGGCCAGGCCGGACGCGCCGATCTTGAGGCCGACGAGCCGCTTCGGCGCCTTCGGCTTCGGGGCCTTCGGACTTTTCGAGGCCTTCGGCTTCCGCGCGAGCGAGAGGTCCTGCTTCCAGAACGGCTTCGACTCCGTCTTGGGCTTCTTCTGCTTGGGCTCCTTCGGCGCCTTCGGCTTACGCCCGAAGGAGAGCTCCTTCTTGAGCAGCGACTGCTTCTTCTCCTCCTTCGGGAGCGGGGGGAGCTCGGAGGCCGGAACGGGCGGATGGATCCCGGGCGGCGGCTCGGCGACCGCGGCGGCCGCGGCCAGGGCGAGCTGCTCGCGCACCCAGTCGTCGTCCGCAACCGGGGCGAGCTCGGTGGGCTCCGGCGGCTTCGGCTTGCGCCGCAGCGAGATCTCCTTCTTCCAGAACGGCGTCGAGGTCTTCGGGCCTACGGCCTTCGGCGCCTTGGGCTTCCGCCCGAAGAGCTCGGAGAGCTTGATCTCCTTCTTCAGGTCGACCATCTCAGGCACCGCTTGCGGTGCCGTCATCAGGGCGTGCGGGTTTCCCGCACGTCCGTCTGAACCGACCCGTCGACACGATTGCTTTCAAGACTCCGCCCTAGGCCCCTAAGACCCCGCGAGCCGTAGGCCGGCGGCGAGCGGCGGCGGGACGGCCTCCGCGCTCTCGCCGGAAGCGACGAACCCCGCGCGCTCGAGGAGGCCCTCGAGCTGGTCGCGGCGGCTCGAGGCCCCGAGGGCGACCTGCTTCGTGATCACGCCGCGCAGGGTGAGCTCGGCGAGCGACTGCTCCATCGTCTGCATGCCGCGGCTCGAGGCGGTCTGCATCACCGAGTAGATCTGCTCCACCTTCCCCTGGCGGACGAGGTTCCGGATCGCGTCGTCCGGGATGAGGATCTCGAGCGCGGGCACGCGGCCGGCGCCGTCCGCGGTCGGCATGAGCGCCTGGGTGACGACGCCCTGGAGCGAGACGGCGATCTGCACGCGCACCTGCTCCTGCTGCTCGGCCGGGAAGACGTCGATGATCCGGTCGATCGTCCCGGGCGCGCTCTGCGTGTGCAGCGTCCCGAAGACGAGATGGCCGGTCTCGGCGGCGGTCAGCGCCGTCGCGATCGTCTCGAGGTCGCGCATCTCGCCGAGGAGGATCACGTCGGGGTCCTGGCGCAGGGCCGAGCGCAGCGCCTCGGCGAAGGTGCGCGCGTCGGGCCCGATCTCGCGCTGGTTGACGAGCGATCGCTTGTGCCGGTGCACGAACTCGATCGGGTCCTCGATCGTCAGGATGTGCTCGGCGCGAGTGCGGTTGATCTCGTCGATCAGCGCCGCGAGCGTGGTCGACTTACCGGAGCCCGTCGGGCCCGTGACGAGGACGAGCCCGCGCGGCTGCGCAGCGAACTCGTGCAGCGTGCCGGGCAGGTGGAGCTCCTCGAGGGTCTTCAGCTGCTCGGGGATGAGACGGAACGCGGCGCCGAGCGACTCGCGCTGGAAGTAGACGTTCACACGGAAGCGGGCGAGGCCGGGGACGGCGTGCGAGAGGTCGAGCTGCCGGTCGATCTCCAGGCGCTTCTGCTGCTCGCTCGAGAGGACGCGGTAGAGGAGCTGCTGCGTGTCGTTCGGCATGAGCTTGCCGAGCTCCTCGAGGCGCACCATCTCGCCGCGCACGCGGAGCGTGGGCGGTGCGCCCGCGCTCAGATGCAGATCGGAGGCGCCGCGCGCCACCATCTGCTCGAGCAGCTCGTCGATGGACAAGAGATCCTGCGGCATGACTCTCCGGGCGAGTCATCGGCAGGCCCAGGCGGTTCCTTTACGCCCGCGAGGAACGATTCGCGGCGGGTCCCGATCCCTCGTTCGGGGCTCCCCTCGGTGTTGACAGCCGCCGATCCATGAGGGCGCCACCAACCGAACCTGGAAGGAGCCCCACCGCATGATCAGCACCCTGCGGAAACGCCTCGCGAGTGACGAGAGCGGCTTCACCCTGATCGAGCTGCTCGTCGTCATCATCATCCTCGGGATCCTGCTCGCAATCGCGATCCCCTCCTACTTGAGCTTCAGGAACCGGGCCAACAACTCGGCCGCGCAGGCCAACGTCCGCGCCGCCGTCCCCGGCATGGAGGCCTTCAACGCCGACCACGCCTCCGGCTACACGGGCGTGACGCTCACGAAGCTCCAGCAGTCCTACGACCAGGGCATCAAGAACGTGAAGATCGTTCGTGCCAACAACACGAGCTACTGCATCCAGAACACGAATCCGACCACGGTCACCTACTTCAAGGGCGGCCCCAACGGGGCGATCGCGAAGGGCGTCTGCTAGCCCGTCGCTCGCTACCGACGTGTTCGCGAAGGGCGCGGGAACCCCGCGCCCTTCGCGTTTCCGGCGGATCACCCGTTCGGGCCTAACGGACTCCGATGGGCGCCGCCGATACCTCTCGAGCCACCGCTTTCCCGTCCGGAAGGAGCAAGCACGCCAATGATCAGCACCCTGCGGAAACGCCTCGCGAGTGACGAGAGCGGCTTCACCCTGATCGAGCTGCTCGTCGTCATCATCATCCTCGGGATCCTGCTCGCAATCGCGATCCCCTCCTACTTGAGCTTCAGGAACCGGGCCAACAACTCGGCCGCGCAGGCCAACGTCCGCGCCGCCGTCCCCGGCATGGAGGCCTTCAACGCCGACCACGCCTCCGGCTACACGGGCGTGACGCTCACGAAGCTCCAGCAGTCCTACGACCAGGGCATCAAGAACGTGAAGATCGTTCGTGCCAACAACACGAGCTACTGCATCCAGAACACGAATCCGACCACGGTCACCTACTTCAAGGGCGGCCCCAACGGGGCGATCACCTCGGGCGTCTGCTAGCCCGATCGCTCCAGGGTTCGGTTCGAGAGGGCGCGGGCGACCGCGCCCTCTTTCGTTCCACCCGCGGGATGCCGATAGCACCCACGTGACGCTCACGATCAGCCCCCAGATGCGAGTCGTCGCCGCCCTCGGCGGCGTCGCAGCGCTCGGGCTCGCGGTCTTCATGTTCACCATGGGCCGGCCCTCCGCGGGCGCGCCCCAAGCGAGCCTGGCGACGATCAAGCCCCTCCACCCCATCCGAAAGCCCGGCGCGCACGGGACGCTCCGCGCGAACGCGCCCGTGAGGCCGAGAGTCGCGCGCGTGAAGCAGAAGGCCACGCCGAAGACGGTCACGGCCAAGCCGGTCGTGCTCCTTCCCGGCCTGCCTCCGGAGGTCGCGGCGGCACTCCGCAAGCACGAGCTCGTCGTCGTGTCGCTCTTCGACCCGCAGGCGCGCGTCGACCAGATCTCGCTCGCCGAGGCCTCCGCCGGCGCAAAGGCGGCGCGGGCCGGATTCGTGCCGCTGGACGTCCTCCGGCAGCGACAGGCCGGCGCGCTCATGCGGCAGCTCGGCGTCCTCCCCGACCCGGCCGTGCTCGTCTACCGGCGCCCCGGCGACCTGGTCGCACGCTTCGACGGCTTCGCCGACCGCGACACCGTCGCGCAGGCGGTCGCGAACGCGGCGACATCCACCTCGTGAGCGAGCCGCGCGAGCTCTTCCTGCGTCACGCGCGCAAGGACGGCCGCTCGGTCGCCGTCATGCGCGCCGTCGACTACGGCGACTCCTGCGTCGTCGAGGCCGAGGTCTACCCCGCCGGCGTCCCGACGACGACTCCCGGGCGCCCCGGCCCGTACACGTTCGCCGACGCCCAGCAGGCGACGGCCTTCGTGACCGAAGCGGTCGAGGCGCTCATGTACCTCGGCTGCGACATCCAGGCCGAGTAGCGACTCAGACCGAAACGCGCGCGAGCTCTTCGATCGACGTGAGGCCGGCGGCGACCTTCGCGATGCCGTCGTCCCACAGCGTCCGCATGCCCTCCGAGACGGCCGCGCGCTCGATCTCCTCGCGGCTCGCCTTCTGCACCGCGAGCGACTCGAGCGTCTCCGACATCTCGAGCAGCTGGAAGATCCCGACCCGGCCGCGGTAGCCGGTCTGGCCGCACCGGGGACAGCCGCGCTTGCGGTAGAAGGCCATCCCGTCGGCGGCGGCCGCGACGTCGGGGGCGATGCGCGCCTTCAGGAGCTCCTCGACCGACGGGCTGTACATCTCGCAGCAGTGCGTGCACAGGCGGCGCGCGAGCCGCTGCGCGAGCACGCCGGTCACGGCCGCGCCGGTCAGGAACGGCTCGACGCCCATCTCGTTCAGCCGCGTGAGCGCCGCCGGAGCGTCGTTCGTGTGCAGCGTCGAGAGCACGAGGTGACCCGTCAGCGCGGCCTCGATCGAGATCTTGGCGGTCTCGGAGTCGCGGATCTCGCCGACCATCACGACGTCCGGGTCGGAGCGGAGGATCGACCGTAGCGCGGCCGCGAAGGTGAGGCCGGCGCGCTGGTTGATCTGCACCTGATTCACGCCGGCGAGGCGGTACTCGACCGGGTCTTCCACCGTGATGATGTTGATCTCCGGACGGTTGATCTGCTCGAGCACGGCGTAGAGCGTGGTCGACTTACCCGAGCCGGTCGGCCCCGTGACGAGGAGCGCGCCCGTCGGCCGCGTGACGAGCGCCGAGAGCTGCGCCCGCATGGCGTCGGAGAGGCCGAGCTCCTCGAGGGTCGGCGCCTTCTTCGACTTGTCGAGGAGGCGCATGACGACCGTCTCGCCCTCGACCGTCGGCAGGGTGGCGACGCGGACGTCGAGCATCCGGCCCGCGGCCGCCGCGTTCAGCGAGATGCGGCCGTCCTGCGGCTTTCGCCGCTCGGCGATGTCGAGCTTCGCGAGCACCTTGAGGCGCGTCGTCACCCCCGGAGTCATCCGCTTCGGGATGCGCTGCACCTCCTGGAGCACGCCGTCGATCCGAAAGCGCACGATGAGGGCGTCCTCCTGGGGCTCGAAATGGATGTCGGAGGCCCCGTCCTCGGCCGCCTGGAAGATCACCGAGTTGACGAGGCGGACGAGCGGCGCGTCGGAGATGCCGTCGTCGGCCTCGAGGTCGTCGACCTCCTCGGCCTCCTCCTCGGCGACGGCCCCTTCCCCCTCGAGGAGGGCGCGGGCGCCGAAGGCCTCGGAGGCGCGGACGAGCCGGCGGATCTCGGCGAGGATGTCGTCGCGCGGCGCGACGGCGAGCTCGAGCGGGTAGCGCGTCGCGAGCCGGAGCTCGTCGATGCCGTGGATGTTGGCCGGGTCGGCGACCGCGACGCGTAGGTAGCCGTTCTCGACCGCGTACGGGATCGCGACGATCCGTTCCAGGACGTGGAGCGGTACGACCTTCGCCGCCTCGGCGTCGACGCCCGTGAGCGGCAGGTCGAGGAGCGGGAGCTGGTGGCGGGCGGCCAGCATGCGCGCGATGCCCTCGCTCGAGGCGACGCCCTCGTCGACGATCGCCTGCGCGATGGAGCCGCTCGGGCCGGCGCGGCCGCGGACGAGCGCGAGCTTGTCGGCGGGGACGAGCCCGGTCGCCGCGAGCAGGTCGGCGACGAGCTCGGCGAGCTCGTTGACGCCGGGGCCGCCGGCAGGCGGCGGCGCGACGGGTGCGCCGTCCGTGCCCTCGGACGGGCCGGTGCGCAGGGTAGGGGGCCGCTCGAACTCCATCCCTCGAACGAGTTATCGACAGATGAGCCTCGCGCCTTGAACGACGCGAGCAGGGCTAGCGCAGCGAGCTCAGGTACGCGCCCAGGATCGCGTGGCCCGCGAAGAGCCCCACGATCGTTCCGAGCGCGAGGAACGGCGCGAGCGGGATGCCCATCTTGCGGGCGCCGGCGCCGTGCCGG
>Ga0209577_10000308_pt1 | contig 49396 bp, 50 predicted proteins | sample GraSoiAngelo_109_FD_185874 | JGI IMG/M metagenome (GOLD analysis project Ga0209577, IMG submission 185874) | Grasslands soil microbial communities from the Angelo Coastal Reserve, California, USA - 14_0903_12_20cm (SPAdes) (version 2) | ecosystem: Environmental > Terrestrial > Soil > Grasslands... | reverse complement strand
ACCTGGCCGACGACGCCCACAGCGTGGCCGTCGACGCCGCGACCCACCTGGTCTACTTCCCCATCCGCTCCTTCCAGGGCCACCCGACCCTGCTCGTCATGGAGCCGGCATGAGCAAGACCCGCCGCCGCCCCCGAGGCCGGCGGCCGACGCGCCAAGCCGTAGCTGCGTCGAAGGCGCCTGTTCGCCGGCCCCCGGGCGGCCCTGGCGGCCGCAGTCCCACCCGCCGCCCGACCCGCCGCCGGTTTGGCTGGTCTCGGCCCCGGGCGCTGGCGGCGGCCGCGGTGGTCATCGCCGCCGCCGCCGTCATCGCCGCCGTCGTGCTGGGTGCCTCAGGGCGTGCTGGCCTCGGGCCACGCCCACGGTTCACCGCGACGGACAATCCCCGCCCGCCCCCCGACGCCCTGGCCGTCACCCCCGGGCCGTGGCCTTCGGGCAACTCCGATGTGGCGCCGCGGCTTCAGGCCATCGGGCTTCCCGCGCTTTCGGCCGAGGGCGAGGTCGTTCACACCCACCAGCACCTCGACATCGTCGTCAACGGCCAGCACCTGCCGGTGCACACCCAGGTCGGCATCGACCCGCTGGGACGGTTCCTGTCGCCCCTCCACACGCATGACGCCACCGGCATCCTCCACCTCGAGGCCACCGACACGGCCGCCTACACCCTGGGGCAGTTCTTCGACGTCTGGGGTGTGCGCTTCGACGCCACCTGTCTGGGTGTTTACTGCGCCGACGCAGGCCACCAGCTCCGTGTCGTCGCCAACGGCCATCCTGTCGAGGGCGATCCCCGTCGGCTCACCCTCACCGCCCACGAGGAGATCGCCGTTCTTTACGGCGCCCCCTCCGCCCTGCCTGCCCACCCGCCGGCCCGCTATCGCTTCCCCGCCGGGCTCTGATCCCGACCGGCGAACCCACCCAGCCCCCGGCCCGCGGCCGCCCCACTCCTGCCGTTCTGGCGACGGCGCCGGCTTCCGGAGCAACTTCGGGGGTTGCCGCGACCGCGTCCACCCTGCAGTGAACGTTCCGCCTCCGCCTCCGCCTGTGGTGTCGAAGATCGTCATCACCAGGGCCGAGCCAAGGCAGGCCAGCTACCGATAGAGGCTCGGGAGCGGCTCCCAACGCCACCCTGACGGTCAACGCTCAACCGCCCGGAACCGCCGATGGAGCTGGCAACTTCCGCAACGAGACGACGGGGTTCTCCGCGCCTGGCTGTACGGCGTCCGTCAGCGACGGCTCGGGCTCAGCCACGACTCCATCGGCCGGCTGCTGTTTTGCGGTCGGCCCGAGGCGAGCCGGGCCGTTGACCTGTCGGGCTCGCCGGCTTCGCCGAGCGGCGCGCGCTCCGAGCTGACGCTCCAGGTCGCGTCGGCGCTGCATGGCCTCGGCGATCCACCTGGCCACGCGGGGCCCGGGCGGTAAGCACGACTGTCACGGCGGGCGCAAGCCGCAGCTCCTGGGAGCTGGAGACCCGCCGACGGGAGGAGCTGGAGAGCTACCCGTCCGACGACGAGCGCAGGGCCCTGCTGGAGGTCGCCCCGGGGGCGACCATCACCTTCTCCACTACCTCATCGTGCGCTCGCGGCGGCGATGAGCCGTCAGGCCGCCGTCGCCGAGAGGACTCATGGCGTTCGGTCAGCGCTCCGAAGGCGACACCCAGGGTGCCCCACAGCACCGCCTGAGTGCCGATCGAGGCCATCCGGAACTTCCACAGGAGGGTCGCGGGGAACCCGGCCGGGACCTCGTCCACGCCGGGCGTCACCACGTAGCTCAGGACGACGAGGGCGACGAAGGTGGCGACCGCCAGGAGACTCGCGTTCCACGTCCCCAACCGCGCCACGCTGCGCCCCTTGACCATCACGGCCAGCGAAACCGAGACGAGCCCCACGGCGACCAGAAGGAAGTAGAGGGCGGTGCGGTGCCCGATGGTGTCGGGGTTACCCACCGAGGGGGGATTGGAGGGGTACTTCAGGAAGGGCACGAGGAACAGGCCCAGGAAGCCCGCGGCGGCCAGCACGATGGCGGTGACTTCGGCCCGGCTGTTGCCCATCCTGCGGTAGGCACCGGCGAAGGCGAGCCCGTACAACCCGCCGACGGCGACGCCGGCGACGGCGATGCCCGTCCCCAGACCCACCGTGTCCTGCACCTGCCGCGACACGAGGGGCCTGGGGGCGGCCCTACGGAGCTGGAGGTCGAGTTGGAGCTCGAAGCGCTCGGCCCGCTTGATCCGGGGCTCGGCCCCAAGCTTGGCAAAGCCCAGGGCGCATAGGCCGGCGAATAGCCCGGCCAGCATGCCCCGCACCAGATAGGTCCTGGCCATCGGCGTCGCTGGGCCTCAGTGGCAGGGAAAGGCGAGCACGTGGCGGGCGTCGTGCACGAACTCGTGTACCCAGTGCCCCCCCACCAGCGAGGCGGCCCCTTGCTCCGCGCCCACAAAATAGAGGAGCAAGAGCAGGAGGACCCCGAAGAAGAGGGCCCAGGGCAGCAGCTCTCCTGCGGATACGGGGCGCGGCAACGCCGGGACATCGACTTCGCGGGCTGCGCGTGCTCCTCCAACGGCCACGGATGCGGCCATGCCGGAATCTCCTTGGGATCAGGCGTCCCGTCGGGGCCTTGACGGAGGAGCCTCGGGTCTGGCTCACGGCCCGGAGACCGGACCGCTCACAGGGGGCCACGCTCGCGCCGGACTCCCACCGGCTTCCTCGGCTCTTCAGCTCGCGCCGGACCCTAGCAAACGGGTGGCGAAGAAGGCGACGCTCCTTGGACCGGTGTGAACCCCGCTGCTTATGCTGTCAGTCAGGCTGCCCCCGGAACGTGCGACGCCTCACTCGGCCTCGGCCCAGAACTCTCCTCGGAGTGGACTCCGTGTAGGTGGGGTCGAAGTCCCCCCTCCGACACGCTCCAGGTCCACGCCCTTGAACGGCCCCTGGACCTTGATGTGCTCGGCACCGTCTTCACGTTGGTAGGCGGGCGTGATGCCGAGCGGATCGGTAGACGTCGGCGCGTAGCCTGGTGTCGGCGGCGTCGAGCTGGTCTGGCAACTCACGGAGGGCTCGCAGCGCGGTTTCGACGTCGTCCACGGCGAGCGGGTCCGGCATCTCAGGCGCGTTGTCGATGACCGCTTCGGCCGCCGCGATGTCGGTCTGCGGGGCGTCAAGCTCTTCACGTCGGCTGATCTCGATCCGGTCCGAGGCTCCATCGAGGCAGCACGCACGGATGTAGGCGTCGTTTTGGTCCCCCCCGCCGATCGGGAGTCGACGGTTGAAGCAACCATTCGTTTGGACCTAGCCGCCCGACGACATCGTGTCCAAAGCCAAACGGAAACCTACTTCGCGAACGCGTCACTAGAAGGCGACGATGCCTTCACCGCCGCCGGCGCCGGCCACCGTGACGGACCCGAGCCCGGTGAGGCTCCCGTTATCGTTGACCTGGAACTCGTCGACGATGCCGTTGTTCCCGGTCTGCACGTAAAGGAACCGTCCGTCGGCCGAAGCCGAGGCATCCACCGTTCCAGGATGTGTACTCGTCGCCCCGAGCAGCGTGAGCTGTCCGTTGTCTGCCACCTTGTAGCCGCTCACGGAAGCGCTGCCGGCGTTGCCGGCGTAGAAGAACTGGCCCGCCGGCGCAACCCAGCACGTGGCCGCCTGAGCGGTGCCCACTTCATCGATCAAGGTTACGGATCCGTTCGGGTTGAGGGTGAACGTGGCGAGCGCGTTGGTCCCGGCTTCAGCGACGACAAGGTGGTCCGCCGAGTCAAAGGTGACAGCGAAGGGGACCGTGCCGGGCTCAGGGTTGACCGTCGGAGAGTCTGACAGCCGCCCGTCGGGCCCAACCTCGAAGACGGAGATGTCGTTGCCGTTGGCCTTTGTGGTCACGATCAGCTGGGACCCGTCCGGCGAGAAGGCGACCTGTCCGGGCGTATGGGTGAACTGCGTGTTATCCGACGGGATGGCCAGGCCGAGCGAGCGAGTCGATCTCTTGATCCGGTGGAGCCTTCCATCCGCGACCCGGTAACCCGAGACGCTCCCGCCGTCCTTGGCGTTGAGGACGTAGACCAGATCGTCGTGGACGGCGACGCTGACCGGGAACGTGCCGCCCGAGTCGAGCACCTGGCGAAGCCTGAGTTGGTTCTCGTTGGCCGAGAAGACCGACAGGCTGTCGCTGCCCGCGTTCACGGCGTACAGGAGGGCGTGGCGCGGGTCATAGGTGAGGGCGCCCTGGGATGCAAGGTGATCCACGACTGATCCGTTGAGCACCCCACCCAATCCGCCGGTGTCGTACGTGGCCGACAGGGTGAGGCTGCCCTTGTCGGCTCGGTCGTAGGCGACGATCTGGTTGCCCGCTGGGTTGTCGGTTTGGACGAATACGACCTGCTCAGCCCCGCCTCCGCGCCGCTGCCCGCCGTCGACTCCTTCCGCTCCGGCGGCGACCGGCGCGACCCAGGCCGTAGCCGCCACTACCGCACTGGCGCCCACGGCCAACCTGATCGATGTCCTCATGCTGTGTCTCCTTCGGAGTCAGGGAACTAGTGACCGGCCAACGTCTCTCCATCCACAGTCCCGGGTACGCGCCAGAGCGTTACGTCGTGACCGGACACGCAGACTGCTCGCGCTTCCGTAACGCTGTGCCGGCCGGCGCGGACGGAGGTCTCATGTCGGGCGCGACTGACATCGGACGGTCGGGGTCCTACGCTTTGGATCGTGGAGATGGACGTCGAGCTCCTCAGCCGCTTGCGCAACGGTAATGAGGAGGCATTTGTGAAGCTGGTATCCTGGTACCAGCAGCCCATGCTGCGCCTGGCGCGCTCAATGGTCTCCAGTCACGCGGTGGCCGAAGAGGCGGTGCAAGACACGTGGATGGGCGTGGTGCGTGGGATCGACCGGTTCGAGGGACGCTCCGCGCTGAAGACTTGGATGTTCCGGATCCTTGTCAACCGCGCACGCTCGGCCGGCTCCAGGGAACATCTCAACGTGCCGATCGAAGCGCTCCACGCTGTCGACCCATCCCGCTTCGACGAGCAAGGCCACTGGGCTGATCCTGTTGACCGATGGACCGAGCACAGTGACGAGCGTCTCGACGCCGCAGCCTGGGTGCCGCTTCTCAAGTCCGCCCTCGATGACCTGCCTCCACGTCAGCGAGAGGTAGTGATCTTGCGCGACGTCGAAGGACTGTCGGGCGACGAGACGTGCGAAGTCCTCGGGATAAGTAAAGGCAACCAGAGGATCCTGTTGCACCGTGGACGCTCCCGCTTGCGAGAGATCCTCGATGCCGAGATCGAGAGGAGCTGATCGATGCTGTCGCTGCGACGGAAAGACCTCGTGTGCCGGCAGGCGGTCGAGCTCGTAACCGCCTACCTCGAAGACGCTCTCTCGCGTCGTGACCGACGTCGCTTCGAGTCCCACCTCCGGGAGTGCCCGAACTGCTCGGCCTACTTGGAACAGATCAAGATGACCATCGAGCTGACGGGCGCGATCGAACCCGAGGGACTAGGCCCTGAGGCAAGAGTGGATCTCATCGATCTGTACCGCCGCTGGCGAGGGGAGTAGATGAGCCGGCTGTTCATTTGGCGGTAGCAGGTCGGTCGAGACCCGTCCCTGAGAGAGCGAGCGTCTGGTGCTTGTCGGCGGAGGAGTGGTGGCGGACCAGCCGCGGGGAGCCGCAAGCCAAGGTGTAGACAATGTGCTACGGTGATGACGTGTCGGAGAACGTGTCGGTGCGCTTGGAAGACGGTTTGGCCCAGCGGCTGCGGCTCCGGGCGCGAGCTGCCGGGGAGACGCTGTCAGATCGCCTGCGGCGCTACGCCGAGGAAGGGGTCCGGCGGGACGAGCATCCGTTGGTGACCTTCCGGGACGGACCGACTGGCCGCCGAGCTGGGCTGGTGGGCGGACCTGACGTCTGGGAGGTCGTCATGTGGGTGGAGGACCTATCGGGCGAGCGGGATCCACTGGCCGTGCTCGCCGAGGAGTCGACCCTCGCCCGGGGGCAGATCGATGCTGCGCTGCGCTACCGAGCTGCCTACCCTGACGAGGTTGACGCCCGCATCGAACTGCATCGGCGAGAGACGGCGGCGGCGCCGAACGGTTGAAGCTTCTGCTCGACGAGATGTACCCGCCGGCCCTCGCCGAGGCGTTACGGGCCGATGGCATCGACGCGGCCACCGTGGCCGAACGGGGACTGGCCGGCCGGTCTGATCCCGACGTCTTCGCCGCCGGGGCGGCGGACGGGTACGTGGTCCTCACCGAAAACGTTGCGGACTTCGCTCGGATCGCCGCCGAGCGGCTCACCGCAGGTGGGCACCACCCCGGGGTCTTGATGGCGCTTTCCTGCCGCTTCTCCCGACGTCCCAGCGGCATCCCCAAGATCCTTGAAGCCATCCGTGCCGCGGCCGACGAGCAAGTCCAGGACCGGCTCGTGTACCTGCAGCAACGATCCCGATAACGCCGGCCTCTCGGTCCACGTCCTCGAGCCATGCGGAAACGCCGGTCGAAGGTGGTATCACCGGCTGGCGAGCGCGAGGGCCGCACCGAGGTGCAGAGATGTCCTCGGGGCGCGGGCGGTGCGTTCGAGCGATCAGGCCGCTAGGTACGTCCCCCTCCATGTGGCGCGTGCATTTGGGGTGCGAGTCCCCCCTCCGACACCGAGTTGAACCCCCACCGCGGCGGTTGCCCGTCTACGCCGGTTGACGATCGGGCGTGATGTCGTAGAAGCCCAGCGGGTTCTCTGCCTCGTAGTCGCCATGGAGGACCTCGGGGGCGAGATCCAGGCCGTTGGGCCAGGCAACTGTGCCTGCATCGACATCGACTCGAACCTGCGCGAAGTAGCCGGGGTCCTCAAGGGGAGTAACCATCGCGCCGGTCACCTGGCCGGGAACGTACTGAATGTCGCGCACCACCCCGTCGTCAAACAGCAGCCGCATGACATGCGGACGGAGCACGGCGACGCCGACGACGGAGGGAAGGTGATGGGGAGGAGTCATGGCAGCGGATCAATCGTACCCGGCGGGTCGCCGGCGCTGGCGCGCTGCCAAGCCTCGAGCAGCTCGCCACGGTGGAGCTCGACCCAATCTCGGACGAGCCCAGCCTGGCGCGCCGTAAGGCTGCCGAGAGTGATTATCCCAGTGCTGATGTCCACCACCGCTGGGTGCTCGGCAGCCCAGGCGTGGACGTGGGGCGGACCGTGGTCGCGGATGTACATATAGATCACGATGCCGTAGAAGGCCGAGATCCGAGGCACATCGGCAAGGGTATCGACGAGGTCTGACGGTCACGCAGAGAGGTCGAGGACCCGCGTAGCACCGTGGGATTATGGTGCAAGTCGCCAACGGGCACTCGAATGACCCGACCCGCGGGTCGCCGAACCCGGACGTCTCGACGGTCGACGGGCGTCGCAGTCGACGAGCTGACGACGCGTCGCTTCAACGTGTGCGACCAGACGCTCGTCCGCTTCGTGCGAGCACGTGGCACGTCTCATCGATGTGCTCTCGGTCGAACAGCCGACCGAGCCAGCCGTCCAGCGCTGACACGATCGGCGCCTCCTCCACGTAGACCGTCCTCGGGTAGGTCGAGACCCGCCTCGCCTGTTCCCGTCATTGCCGAGACGGCGTGGCTGCTCTTGGACCGGGGCGTAGCGGCCGCCCGAGGCCGATTCGTTGCGACGACCACAGCCGGCCAACGCCGGGTGCGGGACCGATCCCCTCGGATTTATCGGCGCGTGAACGTGATATGTGTGACGCCGCTGGGCGAGCTGACCGCCTCAACGTTGAAGCGCTCCTCGAGCTCTTGGAGCCCGTCCCACACGCGTTCCCCGCGTGCGAGAACGATGGGCACCATCGCGATATGCATGTGGTCGATGAGGTCGGCCGCGAGGAACTGGCGGATTGTCAGCGGTCCTCCGCCGATTCGGACGTCCAGCCCGCCCGCCGCCTCCCGGGCGGCTTCCAGGGCCTCGGCGGGACCGGCGTCGATGAAGTGGAACGTTGTCCCACCCTTCATCTCGATCGTGGGCCTGGGATGGTGGGTCAGGATGAACACGGGGGTATGGAAGGGCGGGTCGTCGCCCCACCAGCCCTTCCACTCCTCGTCGGTCCACGGGCCGCGCTGGGGCCCGAACTTGTTGCGTCCCATGATCTCGGCCCCGATGCCCGGTCCCCAGTTGCTGGCGAAGGCATCGTCCACGCCGGCGCTCCCTCCTGGCTCGCCCTGCATCTCGTGGAAGCTGCGCGTGGGGAAGAACCATTCATGGAGCCTGGTGCCGGCGTGTCCGAACGGTGCTTCGAGACTCTGACCCTCGCCGGTGCCGAAACCGTCGAGCGAAACCGAGAAGTTGTGGACCCGAACGCTTGACATGTGGTCTCCTCTGAGGTGGGTGCCGGCCACAGTTTGGTGCGACAGGGTTAGCAAACCAGGCCATCACAGAGGTAGGACGACCTGGCCGCCCTCAACTCATCGCTGACGGAGCAGGGCTCGAGCGCCCTCACCTACTACCGCCGGGGCCCCAGAGGCGCCCCGAAATCGCTCGTCGAGACGGGCCCGCTCGATCGTCCCCGAACATCACATCGGGAACACTGCTATGCCGAGCGCGGGCCGCCCCTGATCGATGCGGCCGCGCTGTCGTGCCTCGGCAGCCTGACGGAGCGCTGCCTGTCGCGAGCGCGACCGACCGCCGGATACGGCGCCGGTCCATTGAGGGCAGGCTCACGAAGGGAGTTCGGCGTAGCGGAATCGCTCGATGACCAGCGCGAGGGCGTCGACCTACCGGACGACGTGGTAGGAGATGCCCCATCGGGCGCGGCATCGCTGGAAGTGGTGGGCGATCTGTCGTGGGTGCCGAGGGCCAGGAACGGGGTTTCGAGTCCATCGTCGATGGTGAGCCGCGGGACGTCGCCTGAATCGCGGACGGCCCGGTTGAAGCGGCACCACCCCGTCGTCAAACAGCAGCCGCATGACATGCGGACGGAGGATGGCGACGCCGACGACGGAGGGAAGGAGATGGGGAGGAGTCATCGCAACGGATCAATCGTTCCCGGCGGGTCGCCGTCGCTGGTGCGCCGCCAGGGCTCGAGCAGCTCGCCACCTCAACAAGCCGACGCGCCTCCAGCTGCGCCCACTTCCAGCATCGGTTGTTCGTCGCCGAAGAGCAACAGCCCCAGTTGGATGGTCGAAGCGAAGGCGACCGGTGCGCTTGCGACTGGAGGGTCAGCTCTGGATGCGGTAACGGAGGTTCACGACACCGTTGCCGAACCGGCGCTCCTCCAGCAGCTCCAACGGGATGCGGGCGTCGCTCGGGAATGCGGGCTTGCCTTCACCGACGAGCGCGGGATAAATGAAGAGCTGGCACTCATCGACCAGCCCGGCGTTGAACGCGTGCGCGGCGAGGGTCGGCCCGCCGACGGTCAAGGCGCTGGCGGCGGACGTCTTGATGTCGCGGACCGAATCGGGGCCGAAGCGGCGTTCGAGCCGCGTGTTGGCGGTCGCGACGACGTCCAGCGTCGTGGAGTAGACGATCTTGTCGGCCGCTTGCCACACGTCCGCGAAGTCGGCCATGAGCTCCGACTGGGCAGCCAGGGCGGGTTGGGTTTCCCAGACGGCCATCGTTTCGTACATGCGCCGTCCATAGAGGTAGGTACCGACGGGGCGAACAAGGTCAGTGATGAAGGTGAAGACCTCGTCGGTGGGGGCGGTCCATTCGAAGCTGCCGTGCGCGTCCTCGATGTAGCCGTCAAGGGACACATTCGCCACGTAGATCAGCTTGGCCATGCCGCTCCTCAGGCGCCCGCGTGACGTGCCTGGGAGCAAGCGTAATGAGACGCCTCGGGGTTGCCCGAGCGGCGCTGTTGGCCGCCGTCGTCGGGCGAGTCGTGGAGGCAGGTTGGCGATCGGTGCCGCCCCCGCGCCTCGCGGACCAGCTTGAGGACCACGATCGCTACTCGATGGTTGACGGCGGGAGGTTGGGAGGGCCGCACTGGACTCCGTGGCCGCGTGTCGCAACCCGCAAGAGCGCGTCGGCGAGATGGGCGCCGGCGGTGGTGCTGAATAGGCACAAGCGGCCGCCGACCGTAGCCCAATGGGAGGGCCCGGCCATGGGTCGACCGTGTCAGCTGGCGGATGCATCTTGACCGCTGGCCGCTTGGGGCAGAAGGTGCGGGTCGTGGGCCGGATGGTCATCGGGGGACCCGCCAAGGGGGATCAGGGGGCGCTGCTACCCGAGACCCGCGGTGGTGAGTGCGAGCCCGTCGTTGAGGCACACGCGCGACGCGACCGTGTCACCGCCGAAGCGCTGCTCTCCCTGGCAAATGCGCTTGCAGAGGTGCAGACCCGGGGCGACGTGGCGCGCCGCCTCGCCGCTGCGGTGCCAGGCGTGGCGGCATGCGAGCACGCAGGTGTGTGGCTGTGGGACCCGGACGCCGAGTGTCTGTGCCTGGCGGCCCAGCTCCCTGAGGATGAGAGGGGCGGCGACCTCGCTTGCCAGCTCCTGTTCGCTTCGGATCTCGTCGAACTGCCGGAGTTGGTCCGTGAACCCAGGCCCTTCGTCGTCTGTCTCGACCGCGCCGGCCCTGCGGTGCGGAAGGTGATGGAGATGAGCGGCCTGCGACGCTGTGCCTTCGCGCCCATCGTGGCTCGTGGGGTGTTCATCGGAGTTGTTGCTGCAGGCTTTGACGACAGAGACGGGGCGGTGAACGACACGGGCTTGCTGACCCGGATCCGCGGGCTAGCCGACCAGGCCGCCACCGCCTTCGACAACGCCGACCTTCTCGAGCGACTCAGGCACCAGGCCTTCCACGACGGGCTAACGGGGCTCCCCAACCGGGCCCTGCTGGAGGAAAGGGCCCATCAGGCCCTCCTCTCGCTTCCGAGATCCGGCCGTCATCTCTCCTTGCTCTTCGTCGACCTCGATCGCTTCAAGAACGTCAACGACACGCTGAGCCGGCGGGTCGGCGACGACCTCATACGCGAAGCGGGGGCGCGCCTCGCCGGATGCCTCAGGGCCTCCGACACCCTCGCTCGTTTCGGCGGGGACGAGTTCGTGGCCCTGCTTCCGGACACCGACCACCCTGGCGACGCCTACCTCGTCGGGGAGCGCATGCTTGCCGCGCTGAAACACCCGTTCGTCCTCGCCGGAAGGGCGGTCTTCATCTCCTGCAGTGTGGGGATCGTCACGGCGCCGGATCACGGCCGGGACTTCGCCACCTTGCTGCGGCAGGCCGAAGGGGCGTTGCACAGGGCCAAGCAGGCAGGCGGCTCGATCTGTGCGGTTCACGCTGACACCGCCTCACCTGCCCAGGAGGACAGGCTGGAACTGGAGGGACAACTCCACCTTGCACTCGAACGCGGGGAGCTACGAGTGCTGTATCAGCCCCAGATCGATCTCAACACGATGCGCATGGCCGGCGTCGAGGCGCTTGTCCGATGGGACCATCCTGTTCGGGGACGGCTGTCGCCCGACGACTTCATCCCCTTGGCCGAGGAGTCGGGGCTCATCGGCGAGATCGACGCTTGGGTGCGGTCCCGCGCCTTGGAACAGGCCGCCAGGTGGGCCGACGCGGGCACACCGCTCAGGATGGCGGTCAACGTCTCCACACGCGTCCTGCGGGATCCCCTGCTGAGCGAGCAGTTGGCCGACCTGCTCCAGCGGCATCACCTCAGCCCGGACCTGGTGGAGCTCGAGGTCACGGACCGCGTGGTGATGGACGACGCCCAGCTTGCTAGCGCACTGGAACCCATAAGACGGTTGGGCGTGCGATTGGCCGTCGACGACTTCGGCACGGGAACCTCCGCTCTCGGGCGACTACAGAGATGCTCGATCGATGCTCTCAAGATCGACTGCAGCTTCGTGGAGCAGATCGAGTCCGAGTCGGCCGATGCGCCGGTCGTGGATGCCCTTCTCTTGATCGCCAGGAGCCTCGGTCAATACGTCGTCGCCGAGGGAGTCGAGACGGTTGCTCAAGGACGCTTTCTCCGGAGCCACGGCTGTCACTTCGCCCAGGGGTTCTTCTTCAGCCCTCCGGTCGAGCCGGACGAGATCGAAGAGCTCGTGGGCGGCGACCCGCTTCCGACCACTCGCGACGGGAAGGCGCTGACGGGAAGTTGATGGTGATCGGTAGAGAAGCGCGGGTCTTGGCGCGATGCTCAACAAGCCGTCGGGCTCGGGCGTTCGATGCCTCATTCCAGATGATCCGGACCCTAGCGGCAGGCGGTTTCGGGCGTCCCCAACGACCTGCCGGTAAGTCGGTGAGGTCGATGGCTGCTACCCGATGCGGCGTAACGGCGCGGCACGCGCTCCGCGCGCAACAGGAGGTGGTCGTCGACGACCATCGACTGAGGGGTCACGCCAGTGCGGGCTCGTCGGCGGCGACAGCGGAGGCCAGGTGGGCGTAGCCGCCCGCCTCGTCGACTGCGCCTCGCACATTCCCCGCAGACCCCCCCGCCCCGCCGGAACGATGAGGAGGGCATGGCCAAGGTCGGCGACCTCGACCTTGCCGCCCTTACCGAGGTTCCACCTTCGCCGGGCCTCGGCGGGTAGGGCCATCTGGCCACGACCGGACACCTTGAACTCTGCGATTGGCATGGAGCATCCCCGGCTGAGCCGGGGCTAGGTCGCCGGCGGCGCCTGGATGGTGACGCGGGCTGTGCCTGTCGGAGCGGTAACTCCAACGAGCGGCGACGAGAGCGAAATTGAAATCGTCAAGCGTCCGTTGGCGTCGACGTTCATCGGCGTGCTTGTCGTACGCGATGGCGCGACCACGGTCACGGAGGCGACCGAACCGGGCTGATAGACGGCCGGGGTGGTGACGGTTGCACCGCCCGATCCCTCGAGGGTGAAGCCGCCGGGGCCGGCGGCGTACAGATGGCTGAACTCCTGGACTGCCGGACGGGTCAGTGAGACCGCCCAGTCCCACTGCGCCCACTGAGCGTCCACTGACCTGTAGTCGATGGTCGACGGTGCGGGCGGGCTGGCGAAGGTGGCCATCATCGGGCTCACGAACTCGCGGAGGTCGCGAGCCCAGTAGGGCCAGGTGTGCGTCCCGTAGACGTAGTCGTTGTAGTAGCTGGGAATGCCCTCTTCGACGAGATGATCGTGGAAGTGCTGTGTCGACACGTGCGTCATGTACTCGATGCCCGACGCACCCGGGTTGGGGCTCGGGTCGTAGGGGCCCTGCATCCCGGTCGCGGTCCAGAGGAACAGCCCCATGCCCCGCAGGTTGGTCATCAACGTGGACGGGTCGTGACCCTGCCAGTTGACTTCGTTCGTCACCCGCGAACCGAACATGGCTTCGGGCTCGGTCTGGTTCAAGCCAAGCGCAGTCGCCTCGATGACCGCGGTGGCACCGATGATCACGTCGGGATCGCGGTCGATCTCGGGAGCGCCGGAGAACGAGGCGGCGGCGACGAAGGTGTCGGGGTGGCGGGCCGCGTAAGTCATCGAGCCGAACCCACCCTGCGAGAGCCCAGCGATCGCTCGGCCTCGGCGCTCGGCGACCGTGCGGAGGTTGGCGTCCACCCAGGGAACGAGTTGGGACACGTGGAAGGTCTCCCATCTCGACGGACCCTTCGGGGTCGAGGTGTCCACCCAGTTGGTGAACCAGCTTCCGCCGTCGCCGTCGAAACCGGCGTCGGGCATGACGGTGATCAACTCGAGCGGCGCCGTGGTGGCCTCGGCGTCGCCCATCGTGACCCAGTCCGACGCTCGCCCACTCGTGCCGTGGAACAGGTACAGCACCGGGAAGCGGGCCGTACCGAGCTGGGCGTAGTCGCTTGGGAGGAGAATCCGGATATCGACGGCGCGGCCCAGCGCCTCCGAGAGCACCCGCACGTTGTACTGCCGGCTGTCGATGGGGGTGACGGCGACCACGTGGATGCCGTCCCCATCGGAGAACATCGGCGTCGGCGCACCTGATGTCACCATCCCCTGGGCCCCCGCGACCGGCATCACCAGGCCGGCGGTCAGGGTCAGGAGCACCACGACGCGGAGGGTTCCAGGCAGCCGTCGCCGTCCTGCATATGCCCTGGCCATGTGCGCCGCTCCTGCGGGATGTGTCCGGTTCGTACACATTCGACGCTTGCCAACAATTTCCTGGTCACACCCTCGAGATCAGGTCCGCGGTCGGCCACGACCTCCTGGCGCCAGCAGGAGCCGTGGGCCCAAGGGCGGTGTCCCCGGCCTCGGACGCGTACCCGAGCCCCTGGTCGGGCTCGGAGCTTCACAACGTGCTCGGCAGTGCAGTATGTGAGGGTGGTGAAGCCGGACCGGTTGAGCTATGGGTGAGGACGCCGACGTAGGCCGGGCACCTATCTGCCCTTTCTGCGGTGTCACGGCTCTTCCGGCGGAACCATCGAACGTCATCGACTCCGGCTTCGTGTGCGAGAACGCCGACTGCGAGGCATTCGGGGAGCGGGTCGAGTCACCGCACCCTGGGTAGTGCGGGGGCCCCCGCTGGTCCCCGGGGGAGTCACCACCGCCCTGTCCGGACGAGGAGAGGGCGATTTTCCTCATTCGTGGATAAGCCACAAATGCCCGGTTGTCCCGGTCGAAATGCCCCTGAGATGCTCCAGCCCCCGAGTCCGTGAACGCCGGCCGGGCTGGGTGCGGCTATGGCCGGATTAACCCTCTTTGGGAGGAGTGCCGATACGTCGTAGATGCAAGGCCGCGGCCCGGAAGCCGGAAACGATGGAGAGTCCTTGGGGCTCCTCCTGCATGAGCTGCTCCCCAGCCTCAAGGAGGCGGATGTCGATCCCGCTCCGGAAGGGCGTGGTGCCGGACCGGTGGCAGAGGGACGGAGTGAGCCGGCCACGGCGCTACCCGGTGCACCCGCGTGCACGCACTGCGGCGCCCGGCTGACGGAGTCGATCGCGTGGTGTCCCCGGTGCCTCGAATCCGCGTCCGCAGAGGTAGGCCCCTCCACCTCCTCCCCTGTAGCCCACCGGGCACCGTCACCCCTCCCCGGGGTCGAGGTCCCCTCGAGCGGCCGATCTGCGGGCCAAGCCGGCCCGGCCGGCCCGGCCGTGAGGCTGGCGCTGGGGGTGATCCTCCTCAACATCGTCGTCCAGGTCGCCACCTACGCCCTGGCTCGCTCGGGGAACGTCGAACCGAGCACAGCCATCTCCATAGGGCTGTGGGTGGGTGTGGCGTTCTACGGTCTCGTCTTCCTGGTCACCATTCGCGGAGGGGCGGCGGCCCAGGTGCGCCCGCTCTGGACCATCGGCGACCCCAGGACGAGCCTCCGGAGAGGCCTGGCCGTCGGAGGTGGCGCGTCGCTCTTCCTGGTCGGTCTGCAGAGCCTGGCCCTGCACCACCTTGCCGGCGATGCTGCCGTCACCCTGGTCGTGTCCGAGGGGTCGATGGGTCGCGTCCTGGCCGCGGTAACCCTCTTCGTCCTGATCGGCCCGGTGATCGAAGAGCTCGTCTTCCGCGCCGTCGTGGCCGAGTCGCTGCGAAACCGAGGCATCGGTGGAGCCGTGCTGGCCTCGTCGTTCCTATTCGCGTTGGCCCACCTGCGTCCGGCCAGCATCGTGTACTACACGCTCATCGGCGCCGTCCTGGGCCGCCTCTACTTCCGATACGGCCTCAAGAGCTCGATCGGCGCCCACGCCGCGTTCAACGGCTGTCTGGTCGCAGTCGCCGTCATCAGTGTCCTCGGGCCGGCAAAGACCTACACCATCGACGGTGCGACCCTGCAACTGCCTGCGAACTGGAAGAAGGTCAGCGCGGCACAGACGGGTCCTGTCCAGCTAGCTTTGAGGGGCCCGTCCGGGTCGGAGCTCATCGTCCTCGACCGGTCGGTGCCCACGGGCAGCACCTTCAGCCCCGACTCTGTCGTCGCCGCCGCCCAGCAGCACCTGCTTCCGGTCCCACCAGGAGCCTCCATCGACAGGGTCCAAACCGTCACCTACCCCGCAGGCTCCGCCGTGGTCGTCACCCTGACAGAGAACGGTCATGCCGGAAGGGTCGTGACCATGGTCGAGCACGACCGTGCTTGGACATTCGTGCTGGCGACAGCGGGGAGTTCGCGAGCCAGCTCCGAGTTCGACCACATGATGCAGACGCTACGGTTCTCCTGAGGCTGCCTCGCCTGCGGGCGGAATGACCCGGCCGACGGTCAGCAGACCCACGAACGAGGCCGTCAGGTTGGGCCAGCCCAGCCGGCGGAGGCGGGCTTGCACTCTGGCCAGGAACTCCGCCCTCGCTTCTCCGCCAAGCTGTCGGGTCACCGACTGCGTCCCCAGGTTGGCCAGGTAGTCCCCGACTCCTTGGCGAAGGGATGGCGGAGGGCGGCAACCTCGTCAAAATGGTCGCGAGCCTCTGGGGGAAGGTGGTTCGGGCCGATGGCCTCGGGCGGCGGAGGCGGGTCCCCTTCGACGCCTACGGCCCGGTAGTCCTCCTGAACGTCGCGCCAGAAGGGCTGCGCCTCAGCCGGACGCGCCCACTCGCATCGGGCCACGGCCAGCACGCCACCGGACCTCAACACCCGAGCGGGCTTGGCGTATCGCAGCTGAGGGTCGACCCAGTGCAGCGAGTTGAAGGCCACGACGGCGTCGAAGGTGGCACCGAGGGGCTCCCAATCCTCGAAGGCACCTGTGACCACCGTGACCGATTCGAAGCGGGCCAGTTTCGTTCGGGCCACCGCGGCCAGTTCCGGGCCCAACTCGATCGCGGTGACGGCCAAGCCCCGCCGGGCGAGCGGCAGGGTGGCCTGTCCCGTGCCCGCGCCGACCTCCACCACCCGCTTCCCGGTGACCAGGTGGTCCAGCCGCACCAGGTCGTCGAAGAGCTCCTCCGGGCACACCGGCCTGGTCCGGTCGAAGGCCACGGGGTCGTAGTCGAAGCCTGTTCGGAGCCGATGACGCTCGGAATCGGGCCCAAACACCGAGCCATCATGGCCCAGCCCCTGGCGCAGCCAGGAGGCCTGGCCACCGTCGGAACCCTGAGCGGGACCGGCTCAGGCCCGAGTTGGGACAGGACCCGACCGGGACAGCCCGGGATCCCGCCCGTGGGTGAGGTGGCGCGTGAGGGCTGAGGCATCGAACGCTCCGGACACGAGGAACACGTCGTGGGCGACCCCGGCGCTGGTGGAGGCGTCGAGCGACTCGATGGTGACGCCGTGGCCCGCGAACCAGTCGCTGACGGCCCAGAGCAGGCCGAGGTGATCGGATGCTGTCAGCCTGACGAGGCTGCGATCGGTTCCTGCGCCGTAGACGGTGACCATTGCCTGCACCGGCTCCAGTCGCTGAGGCCTCGCCCCGTGGGAGCGGCCCACGTCGCGGAGATCTGCTCCGAGCCCGTCCCAGTCCTCGGACGAGAATCCCGCCGCTCCGTGCACGGTCAGGGCGTGGAGGGCCATGCCCCGCTTCACCCAGGTGGCGGCCGACGCCTCTGCGATGGACATGCCGTGGGCCGTGATGGCCGCGGCGGTGTCGGCCAGCAGGCCCAGGCGGTCGGGAGCCACGACCGTGAGCCGCATGGCGGCCGAACCGACCACCGGCCGGGCGACCGCCCGCAGCTCTCCCGGTCCGAGCTTGGGGTGACACAGGGCCAGGTCACCGGCGAGCACCGGGGCGGGTGCGCTCATGAGCCACAGAGGGGGTGCCTGTCCCAGAAGGGAGCGGGCCGTGGCCGCCGGGATCCTCGTGCCCCGAAGGGCGCTGGCCACCGCTATGACCCGGGTCGCGGCGCCTCTCGCCTGGTGGTCTGCGGCGCGGACCTCGAGAACGTTGGCCAGCACGTCGTCGAAGGTGTCCGGGTGTGAGAGCAGCCAGGAGTGGCGGCCGCTGAGGATCTGTCCGTCGGTCCCGATGGCTCGGCACAGGGCGGCGAAGGCGGATTGGGGGATGACGGTGTCGTCGTCGGTCGTGAGCACGAGCACGGGAAGGTCGCGGCGCCGGAGCTCCGCCAGCTCGGCTCTGAGGTCGGCGGTCCGAGCCAACGCCCCCACCCGGATGAGACCGAGCGGGTTGTGGACGATGTTGTCGACGACGTCGTGACGCATGGCGAGGATCATCTCGACGCCTTCGCGGTTGGGGAGCACCTCTCGCACGATCTGCATCCCCCACACCCAGATGGGGCGATCGGTGACACCACCCACCGAGTTCAGGAGCACGAGGTAGCCGACCCGCTCGGGATGGTCGTGGGCGAGCTTGGTGGCGACACCCCCTCCGAAGGAGTGACCGATGACGAGGGCGGGCTCCTCGATCCCGACCACGCTCAGGAAGCTGTCGACCCAGTCGGCGTAGCCGGCGATCGACATGGCCTCCCGAGGCAGCTCGGCCGTGCCACCGAGCCCGGGCAGGGCCGGCGCGAAGACGCGGCATCCCCGTCGCGTCAGGCGGCGGATGGCACGCCGGTAGGCCCGGCTCCCGAGGGCCCAGCCATGGAGGAAGACGACCGGGGGTCCCGCCCCTCCCACGCCATAGCTTGCGGTGCGGCCGTCGACATCTATCCGGTGCCAGGTCAGGGAATCGTCCACGACCGCGTACCCGTGAGGCTAAGGCGCACCACGCACCTTCTCTAACCGGCCGTTGTTTCCGTGGCGTTTCAGGTCGGCGACGTTCACGCGGCCTTCACACAGCCGAAAGAAGTCCGCCCGGTGACCGGGAACGACGCTGACACGCAAAACCACGTGGGGCGACACGTCGCGCACCGGCTGGACAGCCCACTGGGCGCCGAACCTTTCGGTTAGCGTCGCGTCCCGTGCGCTTCGGGATCATCTTTGCCAACGTGGGCCGGGCGGTCACCCCCGACGGGGCGGAGGCCCTGGCGCGGATCGCCGAGGAGAACGGCTTCGAGTCGCTGTGGACCGTCGAGCACGTGGTGGTGCCCGCCGAGTACAAGTCGCCCTACCCCTACTCGCCCACGGGCAGGATGCCGGGGCCGGAGGAGAGCCCCATACCCCACCCCCTCATCTGGTTGACCTGGGTGGCGGCCGCGACCCGCACCATCCGACTGGCCACGGGGGTCCTGATCCTTCCCCAGCGCACACCGGCGGTGCTGGCCAAGGAGGTGGCCACCCTGGACCTGCTGTCGGGCGGCCGGGTCACCCTGGGCGTGGGCGTGGGCTGGCTGGAAGAGGAGTTCAGGGCACTGGGGGTTCCCTTCGAGCACCGGGGCTCGAGGACGGACGAGTACATCGAGGCGCTGCGCGTCCTCTGGAGCGACGCCGAGCCCACCTACCACGGGCGCTTCGTCGACTTCGAGCGGGCCAAGAGCTATCCGAAGCCGGTGCAGCCCGGGGGAGTCCCGATCGCCGTCGGCGGCCACACCCCGGCGGCGGCGCGCCGGGCCGGCCGGCTGGGCGACGAGTTCTTCCCCGGCGTGGCCGGCGGCGAACAGCTTCCGGCTCTCATCGAGGTCATGCGTGCCGCGGCCGTCGATGCCGGGCGTGACCCGGACGCCATCGGTGTAACCGCGGGCGGCGCCATGGACGTCGACGGGGTCAAGCGTCTGGCCGAGCTGGGCGTGAACCGCGTCGTCGTCCCCAACCTGGGTGGCGATCCGGAGGGGTGGAAGTCGACCCTGGGCGCCTTCAACGAGAACGTGATCTCCAAGCTCGGGTGACCCGGTCGCCGGGTGTTTGCCGCCCCCGGACCACGATGGCAGTCTGTTTGGCGCGACCGGGCGGAGAGAACGAGGGGTCATGCGGGTCTCTCTAGCTCCACGAAGACGTCCGAACGCCCTCGAGCAGCTCGTCGGTCGTCGCCGCGCCCGAGCCCTCCGACGCCGGCTGGGATGGTTCGCGCTGGGAGCCGGCGTCGTGCTGCTGAGGCCGAGAGTCAGATGGGCGCGCCTGGCCATGTCCGCCGCGCTGGGCCTCGCCGTCCTGGTGGCCGTGGGTCTCCGCGCCGGTTGACACACCGGCCGGCGCCGACCGGCGCCGGCGGCCGGCGCAGATCAGCGTTCAGGACGCCGGCCGCGGGGCCGGCGGGCGGCCCGGTAGGGCCCCGTCAGCAGACGGTTGGGCGCCTCGGCGAGGTAGGGCCCCAGGCCCATGTGCTCGTAACACACGAGCTGGTCGGGGACGAGCACCTCCAGGACCCGCAGGGGCCAAGGCGAAGGGAGCCAGCGGTACATCTCATGCCAGCCGGCGAACACGTCGCCCTGGAGGTGGGCCTGGTGCACGGCCACCAGGGGGAACTCGAGGCCCATGACCCTGGCTGCCGTGTAGGGCCGCAGGGTGGTCCCCTCCCGGACCTGCTGCCCCAGGCCGTTAAGCGCCGCGGCGACCGTCCCCAGCTTGATGTTGCCGATCATCAGCTCGGGATGGCCGAAGCGTTCGGTCAACCCGATGGTGTAGGCATAGCTCAGGCTGCCGTAGCCGGCCTCGACGCATTGAATGGCCCAGCCGTAGGTGGCGATCGTGTCGGCCATGCCTTCGAGGACCTCCGCCCTGCTCTTTCCATCGCACATTTCGCACATGGCCGCATCATGCGACGGCGGTGTGACATGACCAGGAAGTGGTAGGAGGGAGGCCAACGGCGCCCGCGCCCGGTTGTGGTCAGGGCGGATGCGGCTACTCAGTCGGGCAGCAGGGGGACAGAGAGGCCCTCGTCCTGCCCCAGCAGCACCGCCCTGGTGACGGCGGCCGAGCCGAAGCGGCCACGCACCTCGTCCAGGGCGAGGTCCAGCGGGTCGCCGCCACGCTCGAAGGGCAGGGCCAGCTGGACGGCGCCGGCGCCGTCGAGCTCGCTGACCGACACCCCGACCAGGGTCAGGCCCCCGCGCTGGACGAGGGGTGTGGCCGTGGCCAGCAGCACCCTGGCTGTCTCGAGGACGGTGCGGGTGTCGGCCGTGGCCCGGGGCAGGCTGTGCGACCGGGTGGCGCGTGAGAAGTCGTCGAAGCGCAGGCGCAGGGTGACGGTCCGACCGGTCCGGCCCCCATCCCGCATGCGGCGCGTGACCCGGTCGACCAGGGCGACCAGGGATGCGTCGACCGCCTCCGGCGGCCACGGTCCCCGGCCCAGCGCCCGCTGCGACCCGATCGAGCGCCGGCGGCGGCCGACCTGAACAGGCCGAGGGTCGTCGTTGCGGGCCAGGGCGTGCAGGTGACGCCCCGACGCCCGGCCCAGCATGGAGACCAGCACCGCCTCGGCCAGCGCCGCGGCCTCGCCCACCGTCGTGATGCCCCGAGCGTGGAGCTTGGCCGCCGTCACCCGCCCCACTCCCCACAGGCGCTCCACGGGGAGGGGGTGGAGAAAGGCGAGCTCGGCCTCCGGTGGGACGACCAGGAGCCCGTCGGGCTTGGCCGTGTAGCTGGCCACCTTGGCCAGGAACTTGGTCCTGGCCACACCCACGGTGATGGGCAGGCCGACCTGGTCGCGCACCTCATGCCGCAGGCGCAGGGCGATCTCGGCCGCGGTGCCCGAGACCCGCCGCAGCCCACCGACGTCGAGGAAGGCCTCGTCGATGGACAGGCCCTCCACCATGGGTGTCGTCGCCTCGAACACATCGAACACGGCCTTGCTGGCCTCGGCATAGGCCGACATTCGGGGCTCGACCACCACCGCCTGCGGGCACAGGGCGCGGGCCTGGCCTCCACCCATGGCCGTGCGCACGCCCAGGGCCCGGGCCTCGTAGCTGGCCGCCAGCACCACGCCGGCCCCGACGATGACGGGGCGACCCCGCAGGCTGGGGTCATCCCGCTGCTCGACCGAGGCGTAGAAGGCGTCCAGGTCGGCGTGGAGGATCGTGGCCCGGTCCGGCACCGAACACATGTTCCCATATGGAGAGGTGACGGTGGGGCAGGAATCGCTCCCGGCCCGCCGAAGTCATCATTCGGGCATTCCGGCAACCTCGGACAATGCGGAAGGGAGCAGCGAGCATGAGGGGCAGGGGCAAGGCAATGGTGGCCAGCGCCGTGGGCGTCGCCGCGGCATTGACGGCAACCGCCGGCGGTCCCGCGGCCAGGGCGGTCGGCCTGGCCGGCGCCGCCCCGGCCCGGGCCCACGTGCAGACGGTGTGCACCGTGGGGGTGGTGCGCTGCGCCTCCATGGTGCGCACCGACCTGACGGTTCCGGGGGCCCAGTCCTCTCACGGCGGGTACGGCCCCGTCGACCTGCTCAGCGCCTACAAGCTGCCGGCCAGCGGCGGCGCCGGGCGCACGGTGGCGATCGTCGATGCCTACGACGACCCCAACGCCGAGGCCGACCTGGCCGTCTACCGCTCCTACTACGGCCTCGCCCCCTGCACGACGGCCAACGGTTGCTTCCGCAAGGTCAACCAGAGCGGCCAGCAGGGGAGCTATCCCCGGGCCGACGCCCAGTGGTCGCAGGAGATCTCGCTCGACCTCGACATGGTCTCTGCCACCTGTGGCGACTGCCACATCCTGCTGGTCGAAGCCAACTCCGCCGACGAGGCCAGCACCCAGAACGACACCACCTCCGACCTGGGCGCGTCGGTCAACACCGCCGCGTCCCTGGGGGCGGTCGCCATCTCCAACAGCTACGGATCGGTGTGGGCGGGCGAGCCCGACGAGCGCAGCCTCGACCACTTCTACGACCACCCGGGAGTGGCGGTGACGGCCAGCGCCGGCGACTCCGGCTACGGGGTCAGCTACCCGGCCTCGTCCCCCTTCGTCACCGCCGTAGGCGGGACGGCGTTGGTGCAGGACACGACCCCGCGGGGCTGGAGCGAGACGGTCTGGGGCAGCGGACCGTTCTCCCAGGTGCCCCAGATCGGTGGGGGGACGGGGAGCGGATGCTCGTCCTTCGAGCCCAAGCCCGCCTGGCAGCTGGACTCCGGTTGCGCCCAACGCACGGTGACCGACGTGGCCGCGGTGGCCGACCCCAACACCGGCGTTGCCGCCTACGACAGCTACGGCGGGTTCGGATGGCTGGTCTTCGGGGGCACGAGCGTGTCGTCGCCCATCGTGGCCAGCGTGTTCGCCCTGGCCGGCCACGCCGGGGGCGCGACCGACCCCCGCCCCCTCCCGTACCAGCACCCGACCGCCCTCTTCGACGTCACCAGCGGATCGGACGCCTCGGTGCCGGCCAGCTGCGGCCCGGCCTACCTGTGCAACGGCGAGCCCGGCTACGACGGGCCCACCGGCCTGGGCACGCCGAACGGCATCGGCGCCTTCTGATCGGCGGCTGACGGCGGCGAGGCGGGACCGGTCGGGCCCCGACGCCGCTCAGCCCACGCCGGTCAGCGACGGCCGAGCACGGCCAGGAGGCGTGTCTGGGCGTCGGCGTCGGCAGGCACGGGGAGATCGGTGCCGAACATGCCGCTGGCCCGCAGCATGTCCAGCTGGGGTTCGATCACGTTCCAGCAGGCCTCGACCAGACCGGGGTCGAGGCGCCGGTCCTGGCCGGTGGCCGCGGCCAGGTCCCAGCCGTGGATCAGCACGTCGATGAAGCGGTGACCCGCGTACACCGCCCCGGGGACGGGTCCGTAGGAGACGGCGCAGGGGGCGTCGAGGGCGCCCGGAGCCTCGAAGGCCGATGCGGCCACCTCGGCCGACTCGTCGTAGGCCTTCAGCGGGTTCGCCCCCAGCTGGTCTCCGTCGAGCTCGGAGCCGACGTCGGCGATGGTGCGGCCCCGGGCCAGCTCGGCCACCCACAGGTTGCCCGACACGACGTGGTTGAGCAGGGTGCGGACGTCCCACCCCTCGCACGGCGTGGGCTCCGTCCCCTGGTCGGCGCCGATGCCGGCCACCACCGCGCGGGTGGCGTCCAGTGCCTGGCGATGGTGCGCTGCGATGTCGGCCATGCCGTCCCCCTGTCCCTGGTCTCCTGGTCCTTCTTCAGCCCTTCACGTAGGAGAGCTTCTCGGCCACCTTGCCGTCCGTCACCCGGATGACGTCGACGCCGCGCACGTGGCCGCTGCTCCAGCTGTACCGCCAGAGCTGGACCACGCGGTCACCGGCGGCGAAGGTGTCTTCGGGGTCGAAGCGGCTCGTGGGATCGTCGAAGATCGGCTGCCACGCCTTGCGGATGGCGTCGATGCCGACGTGGCGGGACCCGTCGGGAGCAGGGCCGGTGGAGTCGAACACGCAGCCCTCGGCCAGCATGCCCAGGGCTGCGTCGAGGTCGTGGTCGGCCCACGCCGCGCCGAAGGCCTCGACGACCTCGGTCGGGGTCATCGGCCCTGGCCCCGGCGTCGCGGCACCGTGGATTGCGGCATTTGCGGCTCCTCGCCCGGTGTGAAGCCCGTGCCCGTCGACCCCAGACAACCACGGCCTGGGCAAGTGGGCAACGGGTCCACCGCGGGGACGGGCCGACCGGCGGTCCTACCATGGCCGCGGTAGCCGGCCGGGGAAGCGGTCCGAGAGGGGCAGCGTTGGCGATCAGCACGGTGGCGGACATCATCCGGGCCCATGGCGTGGAGCGAGGGACGGCTCCCGCCATCGACTTCGAGGGCGACACCATCAGCTTCGGTGAGCTGCATCGTCGCTCGAGCCAGGTGGCCCGCGGGCTGGAGGCCGCGGGCGTGGGTGCCCAGGACCACGTGGCCTTCATCGACAAGAACGGCCCTGCCTACTTCGAGGTGCTGTTCGGGGCGGCCAAGATCAACGCCGTCACCGTGGGGGTGAACTGGAGGCTGGCCCCGGCGGAGATGGCCTACATAGTCAACGACGCCCGGGCCAAGGCCGTGGTGGTCGGACCCGAGTTCGTCCCCCACCTGGAGAAGATCGAGGCCGATCTGGAGACGGTGGTGGTCATCCTCGTCCTCGGCGATCACCCCAGGTACACGCGGTACGAGACGTGGCGGGAGGCGCAGCCCGACCGGGATCCGGGCGCGGCCTCGGCTCCCGACGACGTCGCCCTGCAGCTCTACACGTCGGGGACGACGGGGTTGCCCAAGGGGGCCATGATCACCAACGAGAACTTCTTCGGTCTGCTGGACAGGATCGGCGGGCCCTGGAGGTTCGGCAGCGACTCGGTGAACCTCTGCGCCATGCCCATGTTCCACATTGCCGGGTCGGGGTGGTCGCTGGTCGGGATGTTCCACGGCTGCCTCTCCGTCGTGATGCGCGACGTCGACCCGGCCCGCATCCTGGAGCTCATCGCCAGCCGTCGCGTCACCAACGCGCTGCTGGTGCCCGCGGTGATCCAGTTCCTCCTGGCCACCCCGGGCGTGGAGGAGACCGACTACTCGAGCCTGCACACCGTGGTCTACGGCGCCTCGCCCATCACCGACACCGTGCTGGCCCAGGCCATGCGCACCTTCGGGTGCGACTTCATACAGGTCTACGGGCTGACGGAGACGACAGGTGCGATCGTCCAGCTCGAAGCCTGGGACCACGACCAGGAGACCCGCCCCCACCTGCTCCGGTCCTGCGGCAAGCCCTATCCGTGGGTCGAGCTGCGCGTCGTCGATCCGGAGGGCCGGGACTGCGAGCCGGGGGTGGTCGGCGAGCTCTGGGTCCGCAGCCGCCAGAACATGAAGGGGTACTGGAACCAGGCCGCGGAGACGGCCAAGACCATCACCCCTGACGGCTGGCTGCGCACGGGCGACGCCGGCTATGTCGACTCCGACGGCTACGTCTTCCTGCACGACCGCGTCAAGGACATGATCGTCTCCGGGGGGGAGAACATCTATCCGGCCGAGGTCGAGAACGCCCTCATGCGCCACCCCGAGATCGCCGACGTGGCCGTCATCGGCGTACCCGACGAGAGGTGGGGCGAGACTGTCAAGGCCGTGGTGGTCCTCGGGCCGGAGTCGGCGCTGTCAGAGACCGAGATCATCGCCTTCGCCCGCGAGCACCTGGGACGCTTCAAGTGCCCCACGTCCATCGACTTCGCGGCGACGCTTCCCCGCAACCCGTCGGGCAAGCTCCTCAAGCGGGAGCTGCGCGAGCCCTACTGGGCCGGCCGGGAGCGCCTCATCGGCTGATTCCCGGGCGCCTCAGGTCGACGGCGGGGCCAGGATCTCGTTGCAGAGCCGGACACACTCCTCGCAGATCATCACGCCGGGCCCGGCGACGGTGCGCAGCTCGGGGCCCCGGCGCTTCCCGCAGAACGAGCAGGAGAGGCTCTCGACCTTGCCCCGGCGCCGGCGTCTTCGCGATCCCCCGACGTAGCACTCGAGCTCCCGCTTGAGGGCACCCGTGTCCAGGCCCACGTGCCCCAGGACCCGGCGGGCCCTGGAGCCGGGGTCCAAGGAGATGGCGGCCAGCAGGTGCTCGGTGCCGACGCAGTCGGACCCCGCTCGGCGCGACAGGGCGCCGGCGCGGCGCAGGGCCTCCAGGGCCTCGAGCGAGCTGGGCGGCGGCTGACCGCTCGGCGTGCCGGAGTGTCCGCTACCGGGTCGTCCGCCTCCCGGGAACATCTCCCGGGCGGCAGCCCGCACCGCGCCGGCGCTGAGGCCGAGGTTTTCCAGCACGGCCGCGGCCACGCCCTCGTGGAACAGGCCGACGAGCTGGTGGTGGGTGCCGACCTCCGCGGCCTGCTCGTCTGCCGCCTCCCGCTCGGCCGCGGCCAGGCAGGCCCGCAGCCGGGGCCGGAGCTCGGCCCCGCCCATCTCAAGCGATGGGGACGGCACGGCGAAGCGCTGGCGGGCGGCCTGCTTGGTGACGCCCAGGCGCTGGCCGACCTCGGTCCAGGAGCAGCCGTCGCTGCGGGCCTCGGCCACGAAGTAGCCGATGAGCTCGTCGGCGCCGGCGGTCAGCTCCTCGGCCAGGGCGAGGGCGGCCTCCACCCGCGGCAGGGGGCCGGCGGGGGCCTGGAGCCTGACCGCCTCGACCAGCTCCGCCACCCGCACCGGCCGCACCCCGACAAGTTAAGGTTGCCGAAGGGCAGCGTCAAGACAAAGTTGTCGAGGGTGGGGGGCAGGGGGCACGGCGCTTGAAGGGCCAGACGCGCCGCTACCCTCGCCGCCGTGCCCGACCACGTCGCTTCCGTGGCGGGCAGATGACGGGCGCGCCGGACCTGTCCCGCCGGCGCTTCTTGGGCGTCGGGGGTGCCGCGGCCCTGTGGGCCATGGGGGCCTGCTCGGGCGCTCACCCCAAGCGGGGTGCGAGGTCCGCCCTCTCGACGACGACCACCCGACCGCTCACTCCCGGCGAGCGGCCCGACCCGTCCGCGGCCGAGGGCGCCGACCGGCTCCCCCAGGTCGACCACGTGATCGTGCTCATGATGGAGAACCACTCCTACGACGGCTATCTGGGGATGCTCGGGCGGGGAGACGGCTTCACCCGGGGCCCCGACGGCACACCGACCAACGCCAACCCCGACGGCGCCGGGAACCCCCTTCGTGCCTTCCACATGGCCAACACCTGCCAGCTGCCGCGGCAGCCGAGCCAGGCTTGGAACGCCACCCACGCCCAGTGGGACCAGGGGGCCATGGACGGGTTCGTGCGCAGCGCCTCGGGGCCCGTGGCCATGGGCTACTGGACCGGCCACGACCTGCCCTTCTACTACGGGCTGGCGTCCACCTTCCCCCTGTGTGACCGCTGGTTCGCCTCCTGCATGGCCCAGACCTACCCCAACCGCCGCTTCCTGCTGGCGGCTTCGGCCCGGGGCGAGATCCGCAACGACCTGTCGGCCATCAACCAGCCTCTCCCGCCCCGGGGGACGGTCATGGACGCGCTCAACCGCCACGGCATCCCGTGGAGGAACTACTACTCGACCCTGCCCACCACCGGACTGTTCCTGCCCGTGCTCCAGGCCAACGGCGACAAGGTGGTGAAGATCGATCAGTTCTTCAGCGACGCAGCCGCGGGCAGGCTCCCGGCCCTGGCCATCGTCGACCCAGACTTCTCCCGCGGAAGCGAGGAGAACAGCCAGGACATCAGCGTGGGGGAGGCCTTCGCGGCCAAGGTGATCAGGGCGGCCATGGCCTCACCGGCCTGGCCCAAGACGGTGCTCGTCTGGTGCTACGACGAGCACGGCGGCTACTACGACCACGTCCCGCCGCCGCCGGTCGCTCCCCCCGACGACGTCCCGCCCAAGCTGCTGCCCGGAGACGTGCCCGGCGCCTACGACCGCTACGGGTTCCGCGTGCCCGCGGTGGTCGTCTCGCCCTGGGCCAGGAAGGGCTACGTCTCCAGCGTGGTGCGGGACCACACCTCGATCCTGAAGCTGGTTGAGACCAAGTTCAACCTCCCCGCGCTCACGGCCAGGGACGGAGGCGCCGACGACCTGCTCGACTGTCTCGATCTGGGCGGCACGCCTCCGTTCCTCACCCCGCCCGCGCTGCCCGAGCCCCTCAACCGGGCCGGTGCCCCCCTGTGCACGGCCGCCGGCCCCGTCCCCAACCGGGGCGCCTGAGGACGGCTGCCGTCCCGGTTCAGGCCGCGGGGGACACCCACTCCGTCTGGGGGCCGCAGAGCTGGGCGGCCATGCCGTCCTCGACGGCGCGCTCGAGGACGTGGGCCAGGCCCTCGGCCGCCTCCACGGCCAGGGCGAAGTAGCGGCGCTGCCTGCGCCCGTCGGTCATGGGGACGGTCCTGCCCCGGGGGCGGATGCCGATCTCGCAGCGGGCGGCCGACCAGGGCGCCACCTCGACCTCGACGGGGATGGCGCCCCTACCCCGGGTGTCGTGCAGCCGGGCCGGGGCCCGGCGCAGGGGCCACGTCGCGCCGCGCTGGTCGCCATGTGGGCGGGCGAGGAGGCGCAGGCGGGTGGAGGCGGTCTCGACCAGCCAGGGCAGGCCGGCTTCCGCGGGCGACGTCCGCTCGACGCGGCCGTCGAAGGCGGCCTGGGCCGTGAGCGGCGGCAGCTCGAGGGGCCGGGCCACGTAGAGGGTGGTGACGGAGGGCGGGGCCCATGCATCGGCGTAGTAGGTCATGGCCCCGTCGTACCGCTCCAGTGTTGCGTCGGGGCGACGCCGCGGTTACCCGGCGGAGAACTCGCGCCGCCTGGGGCGTGACATGGGCCACACGCACCTCACACGTGGGGCAGCACCTCGGCACCGAGGAGGCGGATGTGGTCGAGGTCGTCGAGGTCGAGGACCTGTAGGTAGATCCTCCCTGCCCCCGCTTCGGCCCAGCCCTTCAACCGGTCCACCACCTGGGCGGGTGTGCCGGCCACGTCGATGCGTTCGGGGTCCCTGCCGATGCGCGCCGCCCGCCGGCCCACCTCGGCCCCGTCCTTCCCGCAGCACACGGTGAGGGCGGCCGAGTACACCAGGTCGTCGGGTGACCGTCCCTCCTCTTCGCAGGCCCGGCGCACCCGTCCGTAGCTGTCGGCCGCGGCGCTGAGGGGATGGAAGGGCAGGTTGAACTCGGCCGCGTGGCGGGCGGCCAGCGCCGGGGTGCGCCTGGCCCCCGCCCCCCCGATGATGATGGGCGGGTGGGGACGCTGCACGGGCTTGGGCAGCCCGGGCGAGTCGACCACGGTGTAGTGCTCGCCCTTGAAGCTGAAGCGCTCGCCCACGGGCGTCGCCCACATGCCCCGGAGGATCTGGAGCTGCTCGTCCAGGCGCTCGAGGCGCTGGCCCAGGGGCGGGAAGGGAATGGCGTGGGCCAGGTGCTCGCCGTCGAACCACCCCGCCCCCAGACCCAGCTCCACCCGCCCGGCGCTCATGGCGTCGACCTGGGCCACGGCGATGGCGAGCATGCCCGGGAAGCGGAAGGTCATGGACGTCACCAGGGTCCCCAGCCGCACCCGCCGCGTCTCCCGGGCCAGCGCCCCCAGGGTCACCCACGAGTCGGTGGGTCCGGGGAGACCGTCGCCCGCGAAGGCCATCAGGTGGTCGGAGCGGAAGAAGGCGTCGAAGCCGCACTCCTCGGTGGCCTGGGCCGCGGCCAGCTGGTCCTCGAAGGAGGCGCCCTGCTGAGGCTCGATGAAGATGCGCAGGTCCATGCGCGGGAACCCTAGTCACGGGACGCCGCTCCACCATTGGGCCGGGGCGCCCCCGGCGCATAGGCACGGCCCCGGCCGGGTAGGCATGGGCGCTGATGCCGCAGCGGGGCCAGAGGCGAGGCCAGGAGGCTCTGGAGATCGAGGTCGTGGTCGAGATACCCAAGGGCTCCCGGAACAAGTACGAGGTGCACCACGACACGGGCGCCATCTGGCTCGACCGCATGCTCTTCACGGCCACCCTGTATCCGGCCGACTACGGCTTCGTCCCAAACACCCTGGCCGAGGACGGCGACCCCCTCGACGTGCTCGTGCTCCTGGACGAGCCGACCTTCCCGGCGTGCCACATCATGGTGCGACCGGTGGGTCTGTTCCGGATGGAGGACGAGAAGGGCGTCGACTCCAAGGTGCTGTGTGTCCCGGCCACCGACCCGCGCTGGAGCGAGGTCGTCGATCTGTCCGGGGTGCCCGAGCACCTGCTCAACGAGATCGCCCACTTCTTCGACGTCTACAAGCAGCTGGAGCCCAGCACCCACACCGACATCCAGGGCTGGCAGGACGCGGCCGCGGGCCGTGCCGAGGTGGTTCGGGCCCGGAAGGCCTACGAGGCCCGTCGCCCCGGTTGACGGCGCCGTGCTGCCGGGGAGTCGCGCCGCCGGGTTCGGGGAACAACAGAGGTGGAAGCACCAGGAGGAGGACGAGATGAGCAAGCGGCGGGTCAAGGAGAAGACGGGCAAGGTGAAGGAGGGCCTGGGCTGGGCCACCGGGGACCGCCAGGTCGAGGCCGAGGGCCACCTCGAGCACCGCAAGGCCGAGGAGGGCGAAGAGGACGTTCGGTTGGACGAGCGCGAGGTGAAGGCGGAGGAGCGCAGGGTCCGCCGCAGCCACGGCGACATGGACTGAGCCCGGAGTGGCGGCGGACAGGAACCGAGCCGTGGCCGGGACCCCCGCAGGAGTCGGGGCCCAGGCGGGCGGCGGGGCTGCGTTCCTGCCCACCCGGCGCAGCCTGGCCTCACTCGCCTGGGCGGCCGCCGACTGCCGGGGCTGCGACCTGTGGGCCCACGCGACCCAGACCGTGTTCGGCGAGGGCGGGGCCCGGGCGAGGCTCATGCTCGTCGGCGAGCAGCCCGGCGACGCCGAGGACCGGGCCGGCCACCCCTTCGTCGGTCCCGCGGGACGGATCCTCGACCGGGCCCTGGCCCAGGCCGGGATCGACCGCGGTCGGGTCTACACGACCAATGCCGTCAAGCACTTCAGGTGGGAGGGGCGGGGCAAGCGCAGACTCCACAAGCGGCCGTCGGCAGCCCAGGTGTCCGCCTGCCGGCCGTGGCTCGACGCCGAGATCGACGTGGTGGGACCCTCGGCCATCGCGTGCCTGGGGGTGACGGCGGCCGCGGCCGTTCTGGGCCGGCCCGTCACCCTGTCCCGGGAGCGGGGTACCCCCGTCGCCGGGCCCGGCCTGCGCCCCACGGTGGTGACCATTCATCCCTCGGCCGTGCTGCGGACCAGAGATGATGCCGCCCGCCACGCTCAGCTGGACGGCCTCGTCCACGACCTGGGGACGGCTTGGGAGGCGGCCCGGACCTCCAGCTGATGAGGCCCAAGCCGAATGGCAGAGGTCGCGTCGCACGGCGCACGATGTGATCCGTGTACCACCGGAGCGCGTAGCCAGTGCCTCTGCTGCGAAGAGGGCAGGTCCTGACCAGTGGCGACGGCTCGCGCTGGTACGCCGTGGGCGACCCGCTGGGCCAGGGTGGCTTCGCCCAGGCCTTCTCGGGCTGGCTGATCGACCGCTCGGGAAGGAGGCGCCGGCGGGTCTGCATCAAGGTGACCGCCGACGCCACCTCGTGGCACGGCGAGAGCTACTTCGGCCAGCTCCTCCTGGGTGATCCCCGCGTCGTCGGCCTCATCGACTCCTTTCCCCACCAGTCACGGTTCATGTCCGAGGTGAGGACCCGGTACATCCTGGTGTTCGAGCTGGAGCGGGAGACGGTGAAGGCCTGGTTCACGCGGGGCGGCACGCCGTGGACGGAGAGCGGGGCCGAGCGCGAGCTCATGGGCCTGCTCCGGGTGCTGGGCAAGCTGCACGGGATGGGGGCGACCCACCGCGACATCACCCCCGACAACGTCTACGTGGCCCAGAGGCGACGGCTGAAGCTCGGCGACTTCGGCATCGCCAAGCACGGGGTGGGGGGAGGGCCCATATGGGCCTCGGCCTTCGCCCTGGAGTTCGTCCCCCCCAGCCTCCGCAGCTACCAGCGCAGCCGCTGGTACCCGAGTGACGACCTCTACCAGGTCGGGCTCCTGGTCGTGGCCCTGCTGCGGGGCGAGGTCGCCTCACGGGTCAGCGTCCGCCAGATCAAGCAGCTCGAGCTCCACCCCGACCTGGAGCACGTCCTCATCCGGGCGACGGGGCCCCGGCGCAACCGCTTCGACGACGCGGCCGAGATGCTCACGGCCATCAAGGAGCCATGGGGGGAGGTCCCCGTCCCCCGTTCCCTGGTCGGGCGCCGGGTCGCCTTCACGGGCGGGCTCCCGGTCGCCCGCCACGAGGCCCGGGCCCGGGTGGCCCAGGCCGGGGGTGTGTGGCAGGACGCGGTGAACGGACGCACCCAGGTGCTCGTCGTCGGTAGTCCGTCGCCCAACTATCTCCGGGGCCGGAGGGGCAGCAAGCTGACAGAGGCGGGGCGGCGCATCAAGAACGGACAGGCCATCGCCATCATCGGATGGGACGACTTCACCCGGCTGACCCGGCGCCGCCGGCGTCGGGGCTGAGAGGGCCGGCGGAGGCGACGACCGTCCCCCTCACCTCACCGAGGGAGACGGGGCGTCCGGCAGGACCGGGGGCGGTGGCCGTGATGACGACGGTGTCGCCGTCCTGGAGGAAGGAGCGGGCCGAGCCGTCGGAGAGGCGTATAGGCGTGGCCCCGTTCCTGCTGAGCTCGATGAGGGAACCCTGCTGGCCGGGGGCCGGGCCCGAGACCGTGCCCGAGGCGTAGAGGTCGCCGGTGCGCAGTGCGGCGCCGTTGACGGTCATGTGGGCCAGCTGCTGGGCCGGCGTCCAGTACATGGACGCGAACGGAGGGCGGGCCACCACGTCGCCGTTCAACGCCACCTCCAGGCTGAGGTCGAGCCCCCAGTCCTCTCCCGGCGCGAGGTAGGGAAGGGGCGGCGGGTCCTGACGGGGTGAGGGGACCCGGGCCGCCTCCAACGCCTCCAGGGGCAGTACCCACGCCGACACCGAGGTGGCGAACGACTTGCCCAGGAAGGGCCCCAGGGGCACGTACTCCCAGGCCTGGATGTCGCGGGCGCTCCAGTCGTTGACCAGCACCACGCCGAAGACGTGGTCCCGGAAGGCGGACACGGCCACGCCCCGTCCCGGCTCCGAGCCGACGCCCACCACGAAGCCCACCTCGGCCTCGATGTCCAGCCTGGTGGAGGGTCCCAACGACGGCCCCGCATCGCCGGCCTCCCGGCGCTGTCCCCGGGGCCGCACGACGGGGGTGCCCGAGACCACGACGGTGCCGGCCCGACCGTGGTAGGCGACGGGGAGGTGGCGCCAGTTCGGGGTCAGGGCCTCGGAGTCCGGGCGGAGCATCCGGCCCAGGTTCTGGGCGTGGTGGAGAGACGAGTAGAAGTCGACGTAGTCGGCCACCTCGACGGGCAGGTGGAGCCTGACGTCGGACAGGGCGATGAGATGGCGGGCCACCTCGTCCCTCCGGCTCCGGTGGCCCAGCAGGTCCTGGAGCAGGCCCCGGGTGGCCCGCCAGGCGTCAGGCCCGCGCGCCAGAAAGGGGTTCAAGGAGGCTCGCCCGAACACGGTGTCGTCCAGGAGGGGGGCCAGGTCGAGCACGTGCGCGCCCACGGCCACCCCGACCCGGGGCGCGCCTCCGGGGGCGGAGGAGAACACGCCGTAGGGGAGGCTCTCGGCCGGGAACGGGGATCCCGGGGGGACCTCGAGCCAGGTGTCGGCCATCGCCGCGCCGGGTTAGCACACGCAGCGCTCCTAAGCTGGCGGGGATGGAGCCGTTGCTGCCGGCCCAGGCGCGAGTCGTCGGCTGCCTCCTGGAGAAGGAGCTGACGACCCCCGACAACTACCCGTTGAGCATGAACAGCCTGCTGACGGCGTGCAACCAGACATCCAACCGCACACCCGTGGTCAGCTACGACGAGCCCACCGTGAGCAACGCCATCGAGAACCTCCGGGCCGAGGGCCTGGTGCGGGTCGTCTACAGCCGTTCGAACCGGGTCGACAAGTACCGCCACGTCCTCGACGAGGTGCTCGACATCGATGTCGCGGAGCGGGCCGTGCTGGCCGTCATGCTGCTACGCGGCCCCCAGACCACGGCCGAGCTGCGGGCCCGCACCGAGCGGCTGCACGCCTTCGGGGACGAGCGGGCCGTCGAGGCCGTGCTCGAGGCGCTGGCCCGGCGCCAGGAGCCCCTGGTGGTGCGGCTCGAGCGTCGTCCCGGGCAGAAGGAGCCCCGTTGGGCCCAGCTCATGTGCGGCGTGCCCGCGCCCGAGGACTACCAGCCCGCCGACGAGGAGCCCAGGGTCCCCAGGAGCGAACGGGTGTCGGCGCTGGAGAACCGGATCGAGGCTCTGGAGGAGGAGACGGCGCGCCTGCGGGCCGACCACGAGGCCCTGGACCAGAGGCTGCGGGCCGTCCTGGAGTGATGGCGCGCCCGTCGGAGCGGACGGGTCTCCGCGGTGGTCTCAGCGGCGCCTTGGCTTGCGGCGGGTTCGACCCCGGGGACGGCTCGGTGGACGCTTCGCCTTGCGCACCGCCGCGGCCCGGGCTCGGGGCGGCGCAGGCGGCGGGAAGGGCCAGATCCCGTTGGTGACCCGCACGGCGTAGAAGCCGCTGTTCCCGTCGGAGTACCAGATCTCGCCTCGCTGGGGGACGAAGGTCGCGCCCGACATGGCGTAGTTGCTTCCCAGACCACCGGTCCTGCTGGGCTGCACGGGGGCGTTGAAGTAGGCGATCTCCCGGGGGTGGTAGGGGTCGCGGATGTCGAACAGGCGCAGGCCCGAGAGGATGAAGCTGCAGGCCACCACCCCGGGCTCGTTGCGGTTGGGAACGGCGCAGTAGTGGGCGGCGTAACCCTGCAGGCCGTTGGTGGCCCCGGGGTCGTTGGCCTGGTCCGACGCCCTGGCCTGGGGCGTGTTCACCTCCAGCCTTATGTTGGACACGACCTGGGGCTTGGTGTCGTCGGCGATGTCGATCACCCGCGCCGCGCCGACGGGGCTCTTGGGATCGGACCCGGCCACGCCGCGCGAGAACTCGTCCACCTCGACCAGGAAGGGGTGACCGTTGATCCTCACCGGGATGGGGACCTGGGGGATGCTGACGGTGTCCCACGTGAGCCGGCTGACGATCCTGACCTGGGGGTTGGGCTTGCGCTGCTGGACTTCGCTGACGTCGAGGATGGTCACGCCCGAGGGGTTCCCCAGGTCGGCGAAGTAGAGCCTGTTCCCGTCGTCGCTCACGTTCAGGCCGTGGACGATGAAGTCGGTGGTGGTCCAGAGGGGGAGCGGCCGGGTGGGATCGGTCAGGTCGACGGCGGTGAGGGTCTTGCCCCCGGTGGAGCTGACCCAGAAGGTGTTGCCGTCGGGGGAGAAGTTGCCCTCGTGGCCCAGGATCCCCGTGGGCACGCTCGCCTTCAGGGCCGGGTGCCGGCAGTCGGCGGCGAGGTCGTAGACGTCGACGAAGCCGGGGTTGAAGGTCGGGTAGCCCATGTCGGCGACGAGCAAGCCCCGCTTCTGGTTGAGGCTGAGCGACTCGTGGGGGGACTGCATGGCCGGCGTCACCAGGTTGTCCGTGCGCACGGGACGGGCGGGGTGGGTCATGTCGAGCACGTAGACGCCGGTGAGGTCCCCGCCCGCGGTCAGGGCGTTGCCCGGGAACAACAGGGTGCTGTCGAAGTAGGCGCACTCGTGGCCGGCCCCGTCGACGTAGCGCTGCACCTTGTAGCCCCCGGTCGTCCCGTAGTGTCCGAGCAGCTGGGTGTTGCAGGTGTAGCCCTTCGCCGCCCGCCCGCTCTTGACGTCGTCGGCGCTCACCCGGCCCTGCTGACCGGGAGCGCTCGACTCGGGGTTGGATCCCGGCCCGCAGGCGGCCCTGGGCACGGGCTGGTCGGAGACGGCGGGGCCTGCGGCACCGACGCCGGCGGGCTCGGCCGCCGCCACCAGCAGGAGGACCAGGGCGACAAGGGCGCATGTCCGGCGGGGGGAGCCGGTCAGCGCCGCCACCCCGCGTCCTACCAGTCGGCTCCCCAGCACGAGGGCATGATCCCCCGGGCGGGCCAGCGGGCGCAACGCAGGGACTGAGGGGCGATACTGGCCGCCGCGCCGACCGGCGCCCATGGCGGCGCGGCAGCGCGGTCCGCGACCCAGGGAGGTCAAGGTGAAGGTCCGGCGTGTCGTCACCGGTCACGAGGGGGACAAGGCGGTATTCGCCTCCGACCAGGAGGTCGAGCCGGTGACGCTGGCCCTGGCGCCCGGAGTCGAGTTCCACCGCCTGTGGGGCGGCGATCAGGTGCCGGCCTTCCCCGACGGCGGCGCGCCGCCCGGCCAGCCGACCTACTTCCCTCCCGTGGGCGGGTTCCGGTTCGGGTTCTTCACCCTGGCCCCTGCGGGCACGGGGCCGCCCGCCGACCTCGACGTGGGCGCGGCGCTGGCCGAGATGGAGGAGAAGCTCCCGGGCATGGCCGGGCACATGGAGCCGGCCGAGCCCGGGATGCACACCACCGACACCATCGACTTCGAGGTCGTGCTGTCGGGGGAGGTGGTGCTCGAGCTCGACGACGGCGCCGAGCGGGCGGTGAGGACAGGCGAGACCGTGGTGCAGAACGGCACCCGCCATCGCTGGCACAACCGGGGCCCGGAGCCGGCCGTCCTCGCCGTGTTCATGGTGGGCGCCCACCGCCGGGGCAGCACCTGACCGAGGCGGGGAAGCGGGGAGCGGGCGGCCCTCAGCTCGTTCCGGCCAGGGCCCGGGCCACGGCGCCCATCCTGTCGAAGGCGTCACCCTCCTGCTGGGCTTCCATGCCCGCCAGGTACAGCACGGGCTGGACGTCGTAGGGGGCCAGGGGGGAGCAGCGCTCGGCGATGCGGGCCGGGAGCTCGGCCCACGTCCCCTCGACGACGAAGCTGGGCAGCACGGCGTCGGGCACGGCGGCGGCCATGGCCACGGGGTCGCCCGCCTTCTGGGCCTGCCTGATGCGCTCCGTCGTTCCGGGATGGCCGAGCTGGTCGAAGATGAAGGCGTAGTTGGGCGTGGAGCCGTAGAAGGCGATCATCGTCCGGCACACCTGGCGCCACCGATCCCGCTCCTCCTCGGTGTCGCCCGCGGCCGTGAACAGAGGGACGAAGAGCGCGTAGGAGGACGGGTTCCGTCCGCCCCGGCTGTGGCCCTCGGCCAGGTTGGGCAGCAGGGTTTGTTCGTAGTACACGGCCGTGTTCAGGGGATGGACGTGCACCCCGTCTGCCACCTCGCCGGCCATGCGCAGCATCCAGGGATTCACCGCGGCCACGTCGACGGGCGGGTCAGGGACCGAGATGGGCCCGGGCGACCACATGGGGGGCAGCAGGGACAGGTTGTAGTACCGGCCTTCGAAGGCCAGAGGCGCCTCGCCCCGGAAGGCCCGGAAGATGGCCTTGACCGCGAGCACGTACTCCCGCATGCGGGGCCCGGGGGGATCGAAGGGCGCCGAGTACCGCCGTTCGACGTGGGCCCTGACCTGGGTTCCCAGGCCCAGCCGGAAGCGGCCCCGGGAGGCCTCGGCCAGCTCCCACGCCACCGAGGCGGTGACCATCGGGCTTCGGGGGAAGGCGACGGCCACGCCCGTGGCCAGGTCGAGGTCGGCGCCGCTCAGGGCCGCGGCCGCGCAGGCCAGGTAGGCGGTGCGGGCCGCCTCTGTCACCACCAGGCCGGAGAAGCCCGCCCCCTGGCAGCGCCGGGCGAAGTCCTGGACCTCGCCCAGGCGGGCGCCTCCGGTCATGACGTGGACCTTCAAGCGAGGAAGACCTGCGACAGGCCGACCGCATCGAGGCCGAGCACCGTCGGGACCGTACACCCCGGCCTCATTGCCGCTTCCGCCCAAGAGAGCGCCAAGGATCGGGCAAGAACCGGGGCCACGGCGGCCGCGGGCTCAACCGCCGCGAGCCCCGAGCCGACGTCGAGCGGGAAGGGAGCCGCTGTCATGCTTGCCACCGCACCCCCCCGCCTGCGCCTCGGCGTCGGGCGCCGGACCAGGATCGTGGCCACCATCGGACCGGCCTCGTCTTCGCCCGAGCAGCTGGCCGCGCTGGTCGACGCGGGCATGGACGTGGCCCGGCTCGGCTTCGCCCACGGCTCCCCCGAGGACCACCTGGCCTGCGTGCGCCGGGTGCGCCATGCGGCCGAGAGGGCCGGTCGGGTGGTGGGCGTGCTGGCCGACCTGCCCGGGCCCAAGGTCCGAGCCGGCGCCTTCGTGCGGCCCGTGACCCTGGTCGAGGGCGGGGCCCTGCGCCTGGTCGCGGGAGATCTGCCCAGCCACGAGCGCACGGTGGCCGTCGACTACCCCGACCTGCTGGCCGACATCGAAGCGGGTGACCGCGTCGCCCTGGGCGACGGCGCCGTCGTCCTCCGCGTCGAGGAGATCAGGGCCGACTCGGCCATGACGGTGGTCGTCAACGGCGGTGCCCTGCAGGGCCGGCCGGGTGTCCATCTCCCCTCGGGCCGGCTGGGTGTCTCCGCTCCCACCGCCGCCGACCTCGTGCTGCTTGAGGGCTGCCTGGCCGCGGGGGTCGACATGGTCGCCATCTCCTTCGTGCGGCGGGGCTCCGACGTGGCCCGGCTGCGGGCCGCGGCCCAGGCCGTGGTGGGCGACGACGCCGACCTGCCCCTGCTGGTGGCCAAGATCGAGACCCCGGTGGCCATCGAGCACCTCGACGAGATCGTCGAGGAGGCCGACGCGGTCATGGTCGCCCGGGGCGACCTGGGCACGGAGTGTCCGCTGGAGGACGTGCCCCACCTCCAGAAGCGCATCGTGCGGGCCTGCATGCTGCGGGCCCGGCCCGTCATCACGGCCACGCAGATGCTGGAGTCGATGACCCACTCGGCCACGCCCACCAGGGCGGAGGCGTCGGACGTGGCCAACGCGGTGCTCGACGGCACCGACGCCGTCATGCTGTCGGGCGAGACCGCGGTCGGCCACGACCCGGCCGGCGCGGTGAGAACCATGGCCCGCATCGCCGAGCGGGCCGAGCGGGAGGCCGACGACCTGCACTGGGCCCACCTCCTCGACGAGCGGGCCGGCTCGGGCATCACCGAGGCCATCACCCACGCCGCCTGGCGGGCGGCCCGGGACACGGGCGCCACGGCCATCTTGTGCTGCACCTGGTCGGGCAACACGGTCCGGGCCCTGTCCCGCTTCCGGCCCACGGCCCACCTGGTGGGCCTGAGTCCCAACCCCTGCACCGTCCGACGCCTGGCCCTGTGCTGGGGAGCCGAGGCCATGGCCCTGGGCGAGCACACCTCGGCCGAGGCCATGGTCGACGCCGCCGTCGACGCCGCGCGCGACGCAGGCTACGTGGCCGCTGGAGACGTGGCCGTGGTCCTGGCCGGCGGGCCCCACCAACGCGACTCGGTCACCGACGTGCTGCGCCTGGTCCACGTCCACTGAAGGGTTCAGGGCCTCCCGCTGGCGCTGGAGCGGCGCTCCGCCGCCCGCATGGCGATGCGCCAGATGACCACGGCGAAGGCCAGCGACACCGCGGCCAGGCTCACGTGCACGATGACGAAGCCGGTGCTGTGGGTGCGGTCGCGCACGACGTTGCGGATGAAGACCCCCCAAACGAACACGGTCCATATGGCCGCGGCGCGCAGAAGGTTGGCGTCTCGGTTGGACATGGGCCGACGGTAGTTGAGGCCAGGACGACCCAGAGGTGTCAGCCCGACTCGGGAGCCTTGCGGGCCCGGCTGGGCGCCACCCGGGGCAGCTCGCCCGGCATCTTGGGGTAGACGGGTGGCCATGGGGCGTCGGGGAGACCTATCTCCCGGTCCCTCTCGTGCAGGACGAGCAGGGGGTCCAGTGACTGGGGGTTGTCGGACAGGGGCGCCCACGGATCCCCCTGGGTCGCGACCCGGCCGGGGACGGTGGCGATGGTGAGCTCGTCGGGCTCGATGGCGTCGAGCTCCTCCCAGGCGAAGGGCGTCGAGACCTGGGCACCGGAGCGGGCCCGAGCCGACCAGGCGCCGAAGATCGTCTTGTGCGGTGCGTTCTGGTTGAAGTCGACGAACACCCGCCGGCCCCGCTCCTCCTTCCACCACGCTGCGGTGAGGAGGTCGGGACGGCGCCGCTCGAGCTCGCGGGCCACGGCCACCGCCGCGGCTCTCACGTCGTAGGAGCTCCATCGGGGCTGGAGACGGACGTAGACGTGGATGCCCCGGTTGCCCGTCGTCTTGGGCATGCCGACCACGCCCACCTCGTCGAGAAGGGCGCGCACCTCATGGGCCGCCTCCCGGACCATGGGGAAGGTGACGCCCGGGGTCGGGTCGAGGTCTATGCGCAGCTCGTCGGCGTGCTCGGGGTCGGCCGCCTGGGCGGGCCAGACGTGAAAGCCCAGGCAGGCCAGGTTCACGGCCCACAGCACATGGGCCAGGTCGGCCGCGACCAGCGCCCTGGATGTGGTCCCGTTGGGCGTGCTCACGACCGTCGTCTCCAGCCATTCGGGCCGGTTGTCGGGAACCCTCTTCTGGAAGAAGGAGGAGCCCCCGGCGCCGTTGGGAAAGCGCTGCAGGAGCACGGGCCGCCCGCCCATCGCCGCCATCAGGGGTTCGGCCACGGCCTGGTAGAAGCGGACGAGATCGAGCTTGGTGTCGCCCCGCTCCGGGAAGAAGACCTTGTCGGCGTGGGTGATGAGGACCTCACGGCCCGCTGCCTGGACGGCGACCCCTTCCTCGGCCACTCACCCGACGGTAGCGCCGCCTCCTCCCGGGGGACCCACCCTCAGCGGCCGTAGGCGAGCTGGATGGCCACGACGGAGGACACCGCGGCCAGGCACAGGAGGTGGTCCCGGCAGATGGAGCGGGCCACCTGGCTGCGGCGCCCCGTCCCGTCGGCGCCCGTCCCCAGGCGCGCGGCCGCGGGGAAGGTGTGCACGGCCGCGAGCAGGACGGGCGACACGACCAGCGCCAGAGACGCCCAGGCGACCCAGGACGGGACGTCACCCCGGGCCAGCTGGAGGCAGACCGACGCGATGGTCGCCAGCATGGCCGCGCCGACGAGCCTGTTCATGGGCCGGGCCGACGTCGTGACCCGGCGGTAGTAGGCCGAGATCGATCCCAGCACGTCCTCGGGCAGGTCGCCGCCGCGGCCCAGCACCTGGACGTCGAACATCAGGTCGAACCAGAGCACGGCCAGGAGGAAGCCTGCCCCTCCCGTCACGAACGGCGTCACCGCAGCGAGTATGTCAGCACGCTCGGGGCCCGCCTCGGCCCCGGAGACGGGCGCCGACTACGGTGCACGCCCGCAGACCAGGGAGGCAGAGGGTGGAGTTCGGGCTGTTCATACAGGGCTACCTGCCCGGCCCCGACGCGCACGACCCCGACCGGGAACGTGAGATGTTCATGCGCGAGGTGGAGCTGATCGGGCTGGCCGACCGCACCAACTGGAAGTACGTGTGGTTCTCCGAGCACCACTGCCTGACGGAGTACAGCCACTGCTCCTCCAGCGAGGTGTTCATGGGCTACCTGGCCCACGCCACCGAGCGCATCCATCTGGGGTCGGGCATCTTCAACCTGAGCCCCCGGGTCAACCATCCCGTCCGCAACGCCGAGCGCGCCGCCATGCTCGACCAGCTCTCGGGTGGCCGGTTCGAGATGGGGACGGGACGGGGCGCGGGTTCGCACGAGGTGGCCACCTTCGGGATCCACGACACGTCCTCCACCAGGGCGGAGTGGGACGAGGTGGTGTGGGAGATCCCCCGGATGTGGGAGACGGAGGAGTACACGTTCGCCGGGAGCTTCTTCGAGGTCGACACGCCCCACAACGTCCTCCCCAAGCCCTACAGGGGCATCCATCCGCCCATCTGGGTGGCGTGTGGCAACCCGCCCACGTTCGAGAAGGCGGGCAGGCACGGGATCGGCGCCCTGGGGTTCAACTTCTCACCCATCCACGACATGCAGCCCATGATCGACGCCTACAAAGCGGGCATCGCCCAGTGCGAGAGGCCTGTGGGTCGGTACGTGAACGACAACATCATGCTGACCAACGCGGTGCTGTGCTTCGAGGACGGTGAGCGGGCCCGACAGATGGCAACCAGGCCCAACCGGGGATACCTGTACTCGCTCGTCTGCCTCTACCACGACACCTTCCCCAAGCCGGCGTGGGCCCCGGTCTGGCCCGAGCCTCCCATCCGCATGGACCGGGCCATGGTCGACGCGGCCATAGACGCGGGAGGCCTGCTGTGCGGGACCCCCGAGGAGGTGTGCGAGCAGCTCCGGGCCTACGAGCGCACCGGCGTCGACCAGGTGGCCTTCGGCTTTCCCGCCGACCTGAGCCACGACGAGGCCCTGGAGTGCATCGAGCTGTTCGGCAAGCGGGTCATCCCCGAGTTCGACCCCGACCCCGTCCATTCCACGACCCGGTACCGCCAACAGGCTTTGGTGGCCCGATGAGCGCTGAGGCCGCCGGGGTGGGGCCCCAGCGGCAGCGCGATGAGCCCTGGGAAGGCCGCTGGGGCTGGGGCCCCCAGCGCCCGCGCGATGAGCCCTCGCGCGAAGAGCCAATAGCAGAGCCCACTCAGTCTTCGAGGTAGCTGTCGCGCACCGAGGAGAGAAGAGTGTTGCCGTGGACGGGTAGGCCGTCGGCGTCGAGCACCTCCACGTCGAAGCCGGGGAAGGCCCGGTGGAAGCGCTGCTCGCGCCAGGCGGCCACGTTGGTGGAGTTCTTGGCGGCGCGGTCGTAGGGATACATGGGCATTCCCGCCTTGTCGCCCCGCACGTCGCGCCCGTCGGGCCACAGGATGCGCACGGCGAAGCCCTCCACGTCCCAGATCCGTTTCTCCACGTTCTTGATCCTGGACATGTGTCCCGAATGATGCCCTAGGGGCCGGGCCCGTGACGCGGGGAAGGTCCGCAGCTGGGACACTTGGCCCCCATGTGCCGGAGCATCGTCACCCTCAGAGGACCCACGCCCGCCTCCGACCAGGAGGTGGAGGCAGCCGCCCTTCAGTTCGTCCGCAAGGTCAGCGGGCAGCGGGCCCCTTCCCAGTTGAACCAGGACGTCTTCGACCGGGCCGTGGAGGACATTGCCAGGGCCACGCGGACGCTGCTCGACGGGTGGACCACGCCCCCGGGGGCCCGTCCCCCCGCCCTGGCTCGGAGCCGTGTGGTAGCCCGGGAGAAGGCCGCCGCCCAGCTCCAGCGCTGACACGAGCGCTCGACGTCCGCGGCCATGAGCGTCCTCGCCGCCGGCCTCGCCACCCTCCTGGCCGGGGCGCTCGTGCTGGTGGTCCCCATCGTGGGCCAGCGCCGCTACCGCCGCCTGGTCGCCGAAGTGGGGAACGACCCCGACGCCCGCCTCCGCCACTACCGACGGGGCGTGCAGCGGGCGTGGGCGGCCGTGGCCCTCGTGGGTGTCATCGGCCTGCTGTCCGGGCGCAGCCCGGCGTCCATAGGCCTGACCACCGGGTCCCACCCGGGAGCGGGGGGCGAGATCGTGGTCGACGTGGGGCTCTTCCTCGCCCTCAGCGCCGCCGTCTTCCGCTACGGCGGGGACCGGGTACGGCGGGGCCTGCGGAGGCAGGCCCGGGGCTTCCTGGCCCTCCTGCCCCGGGGCCGGCAGGAGCGGCTGTGGTTCGCGGCGGTGGCGGTGACGGCCGGCATCTGCGAGGAGGTTCTCCTCCGCGGCTTCGCCATGGCCTACGTGCGCTGGGTGTGGCCCTCGGCCGGCCAGGGCACGGTGGTCTTCCTGACCGCAGCCGTCTTCGGCCTCGACCACCTCTACCAGGGCCCGCGAGGTGTGATCCTCACCTTCGTCGTCGGCGCGGTGCTGGGCTCGATCGTGACCAGCACGGGCAGCCTTCTCCCGGCCATGGCCATCCACGCCATGGTCGACCTGCGCGTCCTGGCCCTCCCGGATCTGTCGGCCCCGAGCCCCGAGGCGCGGCTCAGAGGTCCCGCAGCGCCTCGATCCGGCCACGGCCCGCGGCCCTGACGGTCAGCTCCGCGCCGGGCAGGGACGCCTCCAGGTGGCGGGCCCGGGTTGCCACGACGGTGAAGGCCCGGGCCGGGTCGGCCGGCAGGTTGCGGGCGGCGAGGCTGGAGCCGCACCTCTACCGGTAGATGGTCGCCACCCACCTCGGGTAGGGCAGGGGGCACAGCGCACCGCCCACGGCTATCAGCCAGCGCAGGATCACGTCGCGGTCCTCGGCACCGGGCACGGACACGACCAGGCCCTTCTTGGGCTGGTCCTGGACGACCCGCCAGCCCTCCCTCAGCGCTGCCCCCAGCTCGGGCAGGCTCGGGGCCAGCCTCGCGCCCCGGCCGTGCTGGACGCCGACCACGGCGTGGGGCGCCTGCTTGCGTCGGTCGGGCGGCGTCCACGTGCAGAGGGGCACGGGCGGTCCGAAGGGGGAGAAGACGGCGAATGGTCCGGGACCGGGGGGGAGGTCCTGAGGATCGACGTCGGGGCTGAGGTTGACCCACCCTCGCCCGGCGGCGTCGATCTGGGCCATGGCCTCCAGCACCTCGTCGCGCTGGTCGGGGTCGAGCGCGAGGACGACGGGAGCCCGGGCCATGGCGCCGTTGTAGCGCGATCGGGCGCTCAGAGCGCGACGGCCCCGTCCCCGCCGCCGCGACCTCGAGGAACTGCCGTCTCGTCCACAACCGGGGCTGGCCCACCCGGCGGACGGTAAGGCCCCACTCTTGGGTGAGCCTGGGACGACCCTGGGTGATCGGAGGGGACGGCGCCCCCGTAGCCTTTCTCCGTGGTCGACGTGGACCGTGCCCTTTCCGCGGTGAGCGAGGCCGTGCTCGGCATCGCCGGCGACCTCTCTCTGGACGTGGCCCTCGAGCGCCTGGTGGGGGCGGCGCGCGAGCTGGCCGGCGCCCGCTACGCGGCCCTGGGGGTCCCCGACGACGAGGAGGACGGCGGTTTCGCCCGCTTCATCACCGCGGGGATGACCGACGCCGAGGTGGAGGCCATGGGACCGCTGCCCCGTACTCACGGCCTCCTGGGTGCCATGCTCACCGACCCCATCCCATTCCGCACCGCCGACATCACCGCCGACCCCCGGTTTCGGGGCTGGTGGCCGGGGGCCCACCCCCGCATGAGGTCGTTCCTCGGCGTGCCCATCGTCTTCAAGGGCGACGTGATCGCCGCCTTCTACCTGACCGACAAGACCGAGGGGCCCGGTTTCACCGAGGGGGCCGGTTTCACCGAGGCCGACGAGCAGCTCGTGGGCGTGCTCGCGGCCCACGCCGCGGTTCTGATAGAGCACGCCCGCCTCTACGAGGGGAGTCGCGAGCTGTCGGTCCTCGACGAGCGCAACCGGCTGGCCCGGGATCTGCACGACGCCATCACCCAGTCCTTGTTCAGCCTGCGCCTGACCATCGAGACGGCCGCGTCGATGCTGGCCGGCGACCCGTCACGGGCGGGCGACGAGCTGGAGCGGGCCCGCGCCCTGGTGGAGGCGCTGTTCGTCGAGCTGCGCTCGCTGATATTCGAGCTGCGGCCGCCCGCCCTCGACGCCGACGGGCTGGTGGGCACGGTGCGCAAGCACCTGGAGGTGGTGGGACGGGCCAACGACCTGGCCGTCGAGGTGACCGTCACCGACGACCGCCGTCTTCCCGACGCGACCGAGCGCGAGCTCTTCCGCATAGTTCAGGAGGCCGTCAACAACGTGGTCCGTCACGCCCAGGCCTCCTCTCTCACCATCGCCCTGGACCTGGGGCCGACCTCGGCCAAGATCGCCATTCACGACGACGGCATCGGCTTCGTTCCCGACGCTCGGCCCGTCCGCTCCCGCCGTCTGGGCCTGACCTCCATGAAGGAGCGGGCTCAGAGGCTCGGAGGCAAGCTCGCCATCGAGTCCTCGCCCGGGCAGGGGACGACCGTTCGGGTGGAGGCGCCGGTTGACCCCCACTGAGCCCATCCGCGTGCTGGTGGTGGACGACCACCCCATCGTGCGTCAGGGCCTGCGCTCCTTCCTCTCCTCGCGGGCCGGCATCGAGGTCGTGGGTGAGGCCGGCGATGCCGAGGAGGGCGTGGCCGAGGCGTCGCGCCTGCTGCCCGACGTGGTGCTGATGGACCTGGTCATGCCCGGGGGCGGGGCCGTGGAGGCCATCGCCGCCATCGGGGCTCTGTCTCCCGCGCCCCGGGTGGTGGTGCTCACCAGCTTCTCCTCCGACGACCAGGTGCTCCCCGCGGTGCGGTCCGGGGCGTCGGGGTACGTGATGAAGGACGCTCCCCCCGCCGAGGTGGAAGCGGCGGTGCGGGCCGTGCACCGGGGTGGGGTGGTGCTGGCCCCCCAGGCCGCGTCCATGGTCATGGGCGAGGTCAACAGGGGCCACGCCGCGCCCGGAGTGGCGGAGCTGACCCGGCGGGAACGGGACGTGCTGGGGCTGCTGGCCCGGGGCCTGAGCAACCGGGAGCTGGCCGAGGCCCTGTTCGTGTCGGAGAAGACGGTCAAGACCCATGTGAGCAGCATCCTGTCCAAGCTGGGCCTGGCCGACCGCACCCAAGCGGCCCTGTTCGCCGTGCGCCACGGGTTCGGGGATGAGTCGTAGGACTTTCGACGGAGGCAGAACCGATCTGGGGCCCGATGCGTGGCGGGACCGGAATCCTTACCGTGCACGTATGACCGAGAAGAAGACCGCGCTCGTGACGGGCGCATCGAGGGGCCTGGGACTGGCCCTGGCCCGCAGCCTGTCCGCCGACGGCTGGAGGCTGGTGATCGACGCCCGGTGCGGGGCCGACCTCGCCTCCGCCGCGGCCGAGCTGGGCCTCCTGGGCTCGGCGGTGAGGGCCGTCGCAGGAGACGTGTCCCAGGAGGGTCACCGTCTCGAGCTGCTGGCCGCGGCCCGCGACCTGGGAGGCCTCGACCTGGTGGTGCACAACGCCAGCCTGCTGGGACCCAGCCCCCAGCCCGCCCTCGCCGACTACCCGCTCGACGTGCTCGAGCGCGTGTACGCCGTCAACGTCCTGGCTCCCCTCCGGCTCACCCAGCTGGTTCTGCCCGTGCTGAAGCCGGGCGCCCGCATCATCGCCGTCACCTCCGACGCCGGGGTCGAGGCCTACGAGGGCTGGGGCGGGTACGGGTCCTCCAAGGCCGCCCTCGACCAGCTCTTCGCCGTGCTGGGCGCCGAGCGCCACGACCTGCGCGTCTACACCGTCGACCCGGGTGACATGAACACCCGCATGCAGCAGGAGGCGTTCCCCGGTGAGGACGTGTCCGATCGTCCCCCGCCCGAGGCGAGCGTGCCCGGACTGCGGATGCTCATCGACGGCGACGTGCCCAGCGGGCGCCACCGGGTGTCGATGCTGATGACCGGTGAGGTCGGGGCATGACGGGCCCGGCCGCGGTCCTCGACATCGTTCGCGATGCCCCGCTCGATCCCCCGCTCGGCGGGCCGTTGTCCTTCCAGCTGCCCGACGGACTCGTCGCCACCGCCCCCGTCGAGGCGGCCGGGGGCAGGAGGGACGACGCCCGCCTCCTGGTGGCCTGGAGGCGTGACGGGCGCCTGGTCGACACCACCTTCGCCGAGCTGACCCGCTTCCTGGATCCCGGCGACGTGCTCTTGGTGAACACCTCGGCGACCGTCCCCGCCGCCGTCCCCACGACCGACGGCAGGCTCCTCCACGTGTCGGGCGAGCTCCCGGGGAGGCTGTGGATCGTCGAGCTTCGCCGCCCGTGCGGCGCGGGCAGCCAGCCCCACGCGGAGGCCGGCGCGGGCGAGACCGTCCCCCTACCGGGTGGCGCCGCCGCCCGCCTCCTCGCTCCCTTCCCCGCCTCCCACGAGGGCGGGACCCGGCTCTGGACCGCGCTGCTGGAGCTCCCCGACCCGGTGCTCTCCTATCTCGCTCGTTTCGGTCACCCCATCCGCTACGGCTGCGGGGACGAACAGTGGCCCATCGACGCCTACCAGACGGTGTTCTCGGCCCAGCCCGGGAGCGCGGAGATGCCCTCGGCCGGGCGGGCCTTCACCCCCGAGCTGGTGGCCAGGCTGGTGGGCGCGGGGATCCTGTTCGCGCCCCTCACCCTGCACACCGGGGTCTCGTCTCCGGAGAGGGGCGAGCCCCCCTATCCCGAGCGCTACCGGGTGCCCAGAACCACGGCCGAGCTCGTCAACTCGGCCGGCGCCTACGGACACCGCATCGTGGCGGTGGGGACCACGGCCACGCGCGCCATCGAGACGGTGGCCGACGAGCGAGGGGTCGTCCACCCCGGCTCGGGCTGGACCGACCTTGTCATCACCCCTGAGAGGGGAGTGAGGGCGGTGGACGGCATCGTCACGGGCTGGCACGAGCCCGAGGCCTCCCACCTGCAGCTGCTCGAGGCCGTCGCCGGGCGCGGCCTGCTGGAGCGCACCTACGGCCACGCCCTGGAGCAGGGCTACAGGTGGCACGAGTTCGGCGACCTGAACCTCATCCTGCCCTGAGGGCGAAGAGTCAGCCGAGGTGCTTGTGGAAGAACTCGACCGTCCGCTGCCACGCCTGCTGGGCCGCCTCGGCGTTGTAGGTCCCCAGGGCGTTGTCCTCGTTGGTGAAGGCGTGGCCCATGCCCGGGTAGTAGACGAAGGTCACGTCCTTGCCCATCTTCTTGAGCGAGGCCTCCAGCTCACGCACCGCCTCCACCGGGAAGAAGGTGTCGTTCTCGGCGAAGTGCCCGAGCACGGGAGCCACCAGCCCTGACCAGTCCGGGGCCATGTCGCCCATGGGGGCGCCGTAGTAGGGGACGGCGGCGCCGATCTTGGGGCCCTGCAGGGCGGCGACGACCCAACTGAGCGCTCCCCCCATGCAGAACCCGGTCACGCCCACGGCGTCTGCCTTGACGGCCTGATGGCCGAGCAGGAAGTCGACGGCGCCGCCCATGTCGCGCGCGGCCCGGTCGGGCGGGAGCTCGGACATGAGCCGGCCCGCCTTGTCCATCTCGGTGTGGGCGGCCATCTCCCCGTGATACAGGTCGGGGGCCAGGGCGACGAAGCCCTGGCCGCCGAGACGATCGCACACACGCCTGATCTGTGGGACCAGACCCCACCACTCCTGTATCACCATCACCCCGGGACCCTCTCCGCTCGAAGGCGTGACCAGGTATCCGGACGCGCTGGCGCCGTTGCACGGGAATTCGACCGTCTCACCCATGCTGGCCGACCATACCCATCACGCCCGACCGTGGCCACCGGACATCCCTCGGGCCGGGGCTCAGCCGCTCCCTTCCGGGTGGGGAGCCCACTGCTCACCGAGGAGTGAGGCCAGGCGCCTGGTCTCCTCGTGGCGGCCCAGCGCCTGCAGCACGCCCTCGGTCAGGGCTCGGAAGAAGATCTCCCCTTCTGCCGGGGACCAGTGGATGCCGAGGAGCTCGAGCTGCTCGTCGGTCATGCGGTCGATGACGGCCCAGTACTCGACGATCCTGCTGACGTCGCTCGTGCTGGCCCGCGCCGCCCAACGGAACTCCTCCGTGGTC
>Ga0209577_10000307_pt1 | contig 49744 bp, 44 predicted proteins | sample GraSoiAngelo_109_FD_185874 | JGI IMG/M metagenome (GOLD analysis project Ga0209577, IMG submission 185874) | Grasslands soil microbial communities from the Angelo Coastal Reserve, California, USA - 14_0903_12_20cm (SPAdes) (version 2) | ecosystem: Environmental > Terrestrial > Soil > Grasslands... | reverse complement strand
CGGTTCGCGGAAAGCATGTTACGCGTATGCGTTGCACGGGCCGTGTCGAATAGGGCCTTCACTCCAGAAATCGAGGCGCCGAGTGGTTTCTCGATGACACATGGAATTCCCAAATGAAGCAATTTGGAGCCGACCTCAGAAATATCTTCGGCCGGCACCACGGCTATACAACCGTCAAGTTTTTCTGCGGCTAGCATTTCCTCGCTGCTTTGATAGGCTCTCGCGACATCATACTTGCGGCAAACCGAAACCGCAGCATAAGAGAGCAACCTTGCGGACGGACTTTTCCGTATCCACGCTGAAATAGCGCTGTGCCATCGAGTTGGTGTTGTATCCGAACGAAACCATGATCGTCCTTGACTGAAGGAGGTATTACCCAACCGAATTCGCCCGAAACATGCATAGTCTTCATCTCTGGGGGCAGGAATGAATGAGCCCGCTTATCCCACCCACGCGGGCAAGAGATGTGATCACCAAGACCAGGCAAAACGGCATGTCGTCGTCTTCCGCAAGTCTTTCCATAATGCTATAAACTACGAGGCGTTTTGTCTTTTCGGAGGATAACGGTTCACTGACAATGCCGAAAACTGAAACCGCAGGACGCAAGCTACGACGGCTGCGCGAAAGCTTGGGTTTGACTATGCACGATGTCTACGCGGCGAGCAAGTTAGTTGCAGGTGCCAAGCGCAGCCGAAGGTTCCTGCTCCCGCCTGGTCGGCTGTCGGTCATCGAAAGCGGAAAAACGGTGCCCAGCATTTATCGACTGTACACGCTGGCTTTCGCGTACAATACGCGGATGCGAAAGCTGCTGGTGCTTTACGGCGCGTGGTGGCGTTGAGTGCAGCGGGAAAGAACCAATCCTGTGCGGGAGTTCATTTTTTGGCTAGCCACGACTTGATCAGTTGATCTGACGTTTCCGATGCATGAAAGCTTCGACAGAAAACACCTTAAGGGCGACCGGGGTTGCGATTGCGGTAGGCACGGGGGCATGGCTTTTTGGCTTCGCACAGAGAATTTGGCCCGCGCATCCGGTACTTGCTCTACTCCTCCTTACCATTGCCGTCACTGTGATTGTCAAAGTGTGGCCAACGACTAAGTCAAATCTGTAGTGTGGACCGACACTTTGGAGCTAGGCCGCCACGGCCTTGAGGAGTCGGGCCTGCACCATTTCAGAGTTCCTGCACCCGGAGACTCCAGCGAGGCTGCGTCCCTCCACAACCTGGCATTGTTGTACGCGAACCGCAAACTGCCCATCACGTCCGTCAGCTACTGCCACTGTAAGAAGTCGTGCTCGCTCAAGGTTGGCCCTAGTCTCTCTCTAGAGAATTGCCGAACTGACACCGAGTTCACCGTCCGAACCGTATTGCCCAGATGGCGATAATAGTGGTAATAGTGGACTGTTCACATGGATCCAGACCTCCTTCTGCTATACTGTTGATAACGCATTTGTGCGGTTTGCTTGTTTACGCGGTGGTCCTGCCGTTGGATCAGCTTTATCTCCGCCTTTCTTGCCCGCCGTTTTGTTAAGCGTTAAATCTAAATTGAAGAGGAGCCGCGTGAAGAACTCGGACGTGTGTCTGAGTGTCTGGCGACCGGCCCCTAGAAAGAAACCATTCGAATGACTACATTCTTAGAGTTGCCCCTCTCTGATGCGTTACGGCAGAGGCTGGCGGCAGCTCAATTCAAAACCTTGACCCCGATCCAGGAGCAAGCCATTCCTCCTGCCCTTGCCGGGAAAGACGTGATCGGTACGGCGCAGACGGGGACCGGCAAGACACTCGCCTTCCTGCTTCCGCTCATCGAGATGCTGGGGCGTGAACTATCACGACAGGCAAACGCACTGGTCCTCTTGCCGACCCGCGAGCTGGCCATGCAAGTCCACGAGCAATACGAGCAACTGCGCTGCGACAGGATGGCCAAGGCTGCGCTGGTAATCGGCGGCGTATCGGAAAAAACGCAGATCCTGAGTCTCCGTGCGGGGTGCGGGCTAATCATCGCCACTCCGGGTAGGCTGCAGGACTTTATTGATCGAAAGCTGGTGGACCTGCGTCAGATCAAACTGCTGGTGCTCGACGAGGCCGACCGCATGCTGGATATGGGCTTTCTGCCGGCCATCCGGCGAATTGTGGCCGTGCTGCCCCACGCCCGCCAGACGTTGTGTTTCTCAGCCACCATGGAACAGTCCGCGGCGGTTCTGGTGCATGACTACATGCGCGACCCGGTACGGGTGGCGCTGGGCTCGGTGCTCAAGCCGGCGGAGAGCGTTCAGCTCACAGCATACGAGCTGCGGCCCATGGAGAAAATGGACGCGCTGCGGCAATTGCTGCATGCAGAAACCGGGCAGACTTTGGTGTTCGCCCGCACCAAGCGCGGCGCGGAACGGATTGTGAGGTCATTGGTCCGCGATGGCTTCAACGCCGCCGTTATTCATGGCGACCGCTCGCAATCACAGCGGAACAAGGCCCTGAATGGATTTCAGGAGGGCCACTACCAAGTACTGGTGGCTACCGACATCGCTTCGCGTGGTCTGCACCTGGACGACGTGGCCCATGTCATCAACTATGACCTGCCGAAGATGGCGGAGGACTTCATCCATCGCGTCGGGCGCACCGGCCGCGCTGAATCGCGAGGCTATGCCTCCACTCTGGTCGCAGGCGCCGAGCTCATCGAACTTCGTGACATCGAGCGCACCCTGAAGCTTCGTATCGAACGCAGGCGGGTGAATGCATTCGAGGCTGAGCTGCCGAGGCGATCGATTGAAAACACTCTTACCACCAGGACGCTGGTCGCGTTGCCGGGCGAGGTCTTTGTATAGAAGGAATCTGCAGCAAGAACTGTTGGACCCACGAACGAATCGCTACTCGCGGACAGCACTATTTCGCCGTTGCATATAAAGCCTTGCGAGTTGCCGCCAGAGTATTGACGAGCGACTCCAGTGGTCTTGTGATTGTCGTAGTCCTGGATTTAGTCCTGGATCAGTTCCAACGTGTCGGCCGCGGTTGTCTCAGGAATGGCGGCGGCAGCGATCCAGTCGTGGATCAGACCATCGGGCTGCCTTGCGAATATAAACATCAAAATGCCGCAAGGGTTTGTGGTTTCAACCGCATAGGCTTTGCGGTCTGTGCCATGGCTTCCGCTCGTATTGCGAGTCGTGATCCGGCCTTACCTGCTTGTCAAGCCAGTCTGCGATGCAACCGCTGGACCGCACCTCTGTCCAAGTCTCCATTGTGGATGCGCATTGGTTCTGACCTACAGTAGCTCAGCGACTCCAGGGAGGAGAACTCGCGTGCGCGGGAAGAGTTGTAGTCCCACAATTCGCCCTCAGAAATTGCTACAACAGGAATTTTGCATTGCCTTGAGGGCATCTTGGGCAGCAAATTTTCCCATCACTAGCGCGAGCTTGCAATTCGGCCTCATCTGGACGGGCCCCCTCCACCCGGCACACGCATTGAGGAGTGAGCGCTCCTTTTCGGTTCAGCTTCACACAAATTTAATAGGGGTCATTTTCCCCTATCTTCATAATCAGCTTCGTGAGCTTTGGCGTTCCCTTCAGACACTTGATCTGGTACCTCGCCGTACTCTGCTCTTGGCTGGACGAGACTCGGCTGGCCGGGTCCGATCCTGAACATTGCAGCCTGGGCTTCCGCGTGCTCACGTAGTTCACGCATCTCGTCATCCGGACTGACTTCGTGTTTTTCCTGCCTGCGCCGGTTCCTGCGCTCGGCTTTATCGCGTTGTTTCTGTTGCCGTGCTTGCTCTTTCTGGCGCTTGTTAAATGTGGATCGTCCTCTCGGCATTCAGAGATCCTCCTGTCCTTTAGTTATTGTTGCAGCTCGGAACGCTGCCCTCGACCCCTGCACCAAGAGGGCCGAAGAGCTACCATCGGGGCTCTCGCGGCTGGCGCGCATGACCGCGATAATCGTCCCGTCCGCGTCCTCCGCCACCAAATCGTCGTCCACCGCCGCCAGTGTGGGGCCGGTCAGTCTTTGGTTTGGCCTCATTGATGGTCAGGGTGCGGCCGCCTAATTGGGTGCCGTTGAGAGCTGCGATAGCTTTATCCGCTTCTCCCGCATTGGTCATTTCAACGAACGCAAAACCGCGGGAACGTCCGGTTTCGCGGTCGGTCACCATGTTGACTCTTTCCACGTCGCCGTGCGGCTGGAAAAGAGTGCGCAATTCCGTCTCGGTTGTACTGTGGGGCAGATTACCAACGTAAAGGTTCTTCATAGCAGCTCCGTGCGCCGGTTAAAACCGGCAAGGTGTAGTGAATGAAAGTTTCATAGGTTGAAGGCTTAGCAAACCGCAACGGCCCGAGTCATGCAGAACCGCTCGCGAGGGCGGCGTCGAAGCGTTGACAGAGGAATGTACAGGCGCCGGTTTCCATCGGCTCGCGTTTGTCATCCCTATCCTCTCGTGCGCTTGGGCGTTTACACCCAAGGTGGGAGCCGGATGCAGTAAAACCGCTTGTCCGGACTGGGGAGGGGTCGTGAGCAATCATGGTTCCTACTCCGATACTTTTTGTAGTTCGGATGCAAGTTGAGACATGACTTCTGCGCGTCTGGAGGCTCTAACCTCAAGATCGCGCGGCGGTGTGGGGCGGTTACGCATGGCGGTGGAACGAGCAGCCGAAACCGAGCGGACAGCCGAGATTCGTCGGGAAGCTTCCATAATTCCCCATGGTTGAGTTGTGCTTCCGGAGGCATCGCTTGCGGGCGACGCTTTCGCCTCGCCTCCGAGTTTCGTGTCGCTATCTCGCAGCGCTGCCGACGCACCAGGCAGATTGGGCAAGTCTGCGAGATAGTCAGGCTTGCCGACGAGGAATGCGAGTTGCTGCCGTGGCGTGGCGGCCCGAATGTCGTCGCAGAATTTGTCCCGATGGCCCTGGTCGTCTTCCAGATTGATGAGTACGAGGTTGTACAAATCAGCGCGCCACCAGGAACGCGCTTCGCTGATATCACAGGCGCAATCGACGTCCATACCCAGCTTGCGCATGACCTCGGCGCGCAATTCGCGCGTGGCCGGAGATGCGTCCACCAGAAGGACTCGTTTTCGCTTGACCGGACCAGGGACCGAACTGGAAGGCGGCAACGTAAGCGGGAACGTGGTCATGCCGACTTCTCCCTTGATCTAGTCTGAGAGCGGGGAACCACCGCATCCGCTTGCTTGGGCAGCGACCCAAACATCGCCCGCTGCCGCGCTCGGCGATGGATCTTCTCCCTTCGTCTTCGGTTGAATCGGGCCTTGTCGCCATTGATTCCCGACATAGTTCAACTCCTTAGGTTGCTGAAGTGTTGCGACTGATCTGTTCTGCCGCACGGTGCTGCGAATCCCGCCGCCGTGCAACGGCCAGCGCCCAATGAAAACACCGGATGAGCCCGCGGGCTGTCGGGACAGGAAGGAAAAGTCACGTGCCTCCTGGCTGGTTTCTCAATCCGAAGGCGCCGTGTCTAGAAAGTGTCTTCGAGGTTAAGAGTTGTAGGCGAACGCGTCCAGCGCCGGTTACTTGCGGTTGGATGCGTTTTTCCGGGTTTCGATGAGATCGAGCTGTTCGATGAGATCGAGAGTCCTTTGAGAATCGCGGTCGTCCATTGCGTCTGCGTACTGAACTGACTCAACCGGGTCTTGACGCATCTGCACTCCATTCTCACTTGCCAACTCCATATTACCTCTTATCTTCAGAAAGCCCTAATCGCTTTGGACTTCTGGTGCAAACAAACGGGTTACAATTGCCGGCGGCAATTTCGCTTGCGAACGCTGCAGTTTAAGCGTAGCATCGCGCCTGTACGTTAGACAGAATCGGTCGTGAGCAGTTCTCGCCTCAACAGCCAGTAACCTGCGCAGGTTTCTTCCGACTCCCTCCAGCGTAAATACACAAAAAGGAACACAAGTACAACATGGAACAAGGAACTGTGAAGTGGTTCAACGATGCCAAGGGCTACGGTTTCATCAGCCGGCAGTCGGGCGAAGATGTTTTCGTGCATTTCTCCGCCATCCAAGCAGGCGGTTTCAAGAGCCTGCAAGAAGGCCAGACGGTGGAATTCGACGTGACCAAGGGTCCGAAGGGCTGGCAGGCGGAAAACGTCCGGCCGGTCTAACCTCGATGTGGAAGAAGCGATTCGGCTGCGGATCGCTTCTTTCGGCTTCCTGCGACAGCACACCACCAAGGGCAAACGCTGAGGAGTCCCACCTAAGCCATGGTGAACATTTTCATTCGGAATCTTGACTTCGAAGAACCAAAGACCAATTGCGAACGGTCATTGAGCCCTATGGCACGGTCGAGAGTGTCACAATCGTAAAGGATCCTGATACGGGTCAACCCCGCGGTTTTGCCTTCATTGAGACAACCAGTGCCGAAGAGGCTTGGGCTGCGATCTCAGCCCTGGACGGAGCACCTGCGAATCACCGCCCTCTGCGAGTGAACGAAGCCCGCCCAAAACTTGTTCATGATCCTGATAGCGTGTCAACCGGAACCAGAGACCATCGGCGCCATCCAATCTAGCCGGCTCCAATCTAGCCGGCTCCCGGTAAGAAAGAGCCAGCCTGTGCGCCAGAGAGGCGAGGAAAATGAAAGCAACCGGCACCATGCACGATCCGGGGCCGCGAGACAATCGAATCTCAAAACGGGTGCTTGTCCTCAGCGGGCAAGTTCAAGACATCGTAGATTCGAGCGCACGATATCGGGCGAAGGCCGTGCATACGAAGATCGATCGTTCGGCTAATCAGTTGCGCGAGCTTCGACTACTGCAAATTCGAGAAGAACTGGGACTACTGCTCAAGAAGTAAGCGGAAGAGGAAGTACACGGCTTGCTGGGCTCAGCCATCACTTGTAGGTCGGTCAATAGCCTCTCTGATCGGAGTGAGTGAGACTCCGGCATAGCGCTGGTGCGCGGCCCGGCGCGCTGGAGTAAGTTCGGGCAGTCTCTCGATGGGAACATCGGCCAGTCCTGGAAGAATTGCAGCCAAGCAGATCTGGGCGGTGAAAAACCTGCTGCCTTTGTTAGAAGACCTCGCCAAGACGGGCAAATCCTTGCTGGTGATTGCGGAAGAAGTGGATGGGGAAGCCTTGGCCACTCTGGATGCCAAGAAGCTGCGCGGAACTCTCAAAGCATGCGCCGTAAAGCCCCGGCTTACGGTGACTGTAGGAAGGCCATGTTGGAGGACCGGTGGCAAGGCCTTCACCGAGAATCTCGGCATCAAGCTGGAAACCCGAAGCTGAGCGATCGGGCAGGCTAAGAAGGTCACCGTCGACAAGGACAATACGACGATCGTCGAGGGCGACAGCAGGCAGGCGGCAATTCAGAATCGGGTCAAGGAGATTCGTAACGAAATCGAGAAGACCACCAGGCACTACAACCGCGAAAAGCTCGAGGAGTGGCTGGCCGCTGTGAGCCCATAGCTGTCGCCTGGTGCGCAAAGGGTGAGGTATCTGCAGCAATACCACCAACAAGGCAGCCCGAAGCGGACCAATCGAAGGAATCTGAGGAACTAACTTGACGGCAGGATGCTTCCGGCTTTCAACTAGGAGTTCGCGTTGTGCCTGCGGACGCAGCGGTTGGAGCCCATCCAGTTGCTGATTTAGCCGTTCGGCTCGAAGATCAACTCCAGCGCTCTGGGAAGAGTAAATATCCATCCAGCCATCTTTGTCGTAGTCGAGAAAAGCGCAGCCCGGCCCCTGTGGCTTCAGGCAAATACTTCTCGGGGACTTGCCGGCGCTATGTTCCACGTGATGCCGTTCACCGTCAGCGGAACTTCTTCAAAGGCAGGGCGAAAACGGGGAGAGCGCCGGCAATATTAGTCGTTGCATAAGTAAGTACATAGTTACACCACCAGTGCCGCGTACTTAGTACTTGGAAGCTGAAAGAAAGATCGTACTAACTGACGCGTGCGCTGGATGGAAAACATGATCGAAAACAGGGCAGCTTTGAATTCTTCTTTGGTGGCCACGAACAGCTTGCCCAGTCGTGCCTTGGCATGGTTCCACACTTGTTCATCCGGATTCAGATCCGGAGAATACGCGGGTAAATGCTCCACAATGACTTGTCCCTTGGTTTCCTTTGTATAGCGTTGCACCGGCCCGCTGCCGTGATAGCTGGCACCATCGGCGATCACAATAATCGGTCCGCCGGTATCGGTGTGAAGTTTCTGGAGAAACTCTATAAACCGGGGGCCGTTCATGCGTCCTTCGAAACACTGGAACCGCATATCCCCTCGCGGGCTCACTGCGCTGATCAACTTTAGGCTAAAACGATCGCCACTATCCTCGACCTCCGGGGTTTGTCCGATCTTGCCCCAGGTCGTGCCCCGATGGGCGTCGGAGCGCACCACCGATTCATCCACAAAGTAAATCACCGCTCCCATACGCCGCGCTTGGGCCTGCAATCCAGGAAAGGTTTTCTCCAGATAATCCTTCATCTTTTGCGGGTCGCGCTTGTAGCTTTTGTAGATCGGCCGTTGCGGGCTCAAGCCTAAATGCCGCAGCAGCCGGCTGACTCCACTTTTGCTCAGTTCCACCCCAAACTTGCGCTTCAGCAGAATTCGCACCACTCCCAGGGTCCACAGGCAGAAAGGAAAGTGATATTGCCGGGGATCGTGTTGCGTGATGGCCTCATACAGCCAGCGCAGCAGTTTCGAATCCACCTTGCGCTGGCGCCCACTGCGTTGCCCTTCGCGCAGGGCGTCATAGCCACCGTGGCGATATCGTTCCAACCATTTAAAAATGGCTCGCACGGAAGTCTTGAGGACCCGCGCCACGGTGGCAACCGAATCTCCGGAACGGACCGCGTCCACGGCTGCTCGGCGTTTCTGATATCGAGCTTCCAGTGCGGGACTAATGGGCTTAGGTTTGCTGTTGTTTTTCTTAGCCATGCGCCCATTATGCCCGAAACATTGGCCTTATGCAAGTACTTATGCAACAGGTATATACTTATGCAACAATTGATACGATGCAAGCCCAGGCACCGGCGGCACCGACTAATCTGCACAAAAACTGACGACGGGAAAAACGCCAGTTCACTCGGGAGTATCCTGCCCCCGGGGTTCTTTCTGCGTCATTTGGCGATGGATGGCGGATTCTTTCTCTGCGTCCTGCTTGCGTCCGGTTCGGCTATAGGCGGTGGCCAGATTATAGTGCGCAGCTGGATTCTGAGGCTCGAGTTTGACTGCGGTTTCCAGCGGCTCGATGGCCTCGGAAAACTTCTTCGTTGAAATCAGAGATTGACCAGACCCAGGTAGGCATCGCCAAAACTCGCATCCAGCTTAGATTTTAGGAGCACGCGAGAAGTGCTGGACGGCGTCGTCCCACTGTTGGTTCTCCCGCGCGAGTTCCCCGAGAACGTATTCCGCCCCGGCATTACGCGGGTCAATCTTGAGTTCTTCCTTGAATTCCTTCTTCGCCTGCTCAGCAACGTCGGGCCCTGGATTGGGCTTAGACAAAAGAAGCCGGCCAAGCCGGAAATGAATTCCCGGGACTTCCGGATTCTGCTTTAGAGCCGCTTCGTATTCCTCTTGCGCCTGGTCCCACTTTCCCTGAATCTCAAGGGCCTCAGCATTCAGTTCGTGTGCCTGGTGGGTATCAGGTGCCGTTCGGGCCAGATCCTGTGCAGCGCGCGTAGACAAGTCCGAATAAGCATGCGTGGAGACGTAGAGCACCTCAGGACTGGCCGGGAACTCACGGTTCAACCACCGCAGGGCTGCCAGAGCGGCATCGCGGTTGTCGGAAGTCATGGCACAGCGGACAGTCGCGAGACCAGCCTTGAGCTTGAGACCTGTATCGGCAAGGTGTACTGCCGACTTCGTCAGAACGGGCAACGCCTGGCTGCGGTGGCCGCTCTCGAGCCAGAGTGATGCCCTTCTGAGCCGAGGCTGCAGAATCGGCGGTGGAGTGCTTGGAATCTCGCGCAAGGGAGATCTCGCTAAGGAGTGCAAGCACGAGGAAACAGCCTATGCTGGGCCCTCGGCTTATGCCGAGGATCTTGGGCATAGAAGTAGGGCAGAGGCTAAGGAACCCCTGGCCCATGATACGCGATCAGAAATAGAACTTCAGAGCGAACTGAATGTTTCTTGGATCTTGCGAACTATTGATCAGCCCCATGTTCGTTCCCAAAGCTGTCGCCGGAGCGTTCAGGTTCACGTGGTTGAAAGCGTTGACGAAGTCAGTACGGAACTGGAATCTCATCCTTTCTGTCACACGGAAGTCCTTCTGCAGGCTAAGGTCAATATCGGCGTACCCTGACCCGCGTAGCGGACCTTGTGCCGGGCAATTGCCGAACTGACCTGTTGCCGGTGCGGAGTACGCGCTTGCGTCAAACCACTGGTAGCCAGTGAATGCCCCTGTGCTGGGATCAAGAGCCGGCTTTCTTCCGAATACATGTGATGTTCCATTGCAGTTCGGTCGGAGGCCGCGAGAGCCGGTTCCGGTCGGGTCGTCACCGAAGTCATACAGCGCTAACGGGAAGCCGGTGTGAAGAGAGAGAATCGGGTTGATTGACCAGCCGCCTGCCACGGCGTCGACGATCTTGGGAGCGTCTTTGCCCAACCGCTTGCCTCGCCCGAAAGGAATCTCGTAAACGGTGTAGGCAGAGAGAATGTTGGCGGAGTCGAAGTAGCAGGGGGCCCAATCGGCATGTGGGTTGTAGAGATTCTGATAATAGGGGCTGGCCGGCGTAGCCTGAGTAGAACCCCAGGTGCCATAGTAACCGCTATTATCGGTCATGCACTTGGAGTAGGTGTAAGCCACTTGGTACTGCAGGCCATTGGAATAGCGCTTCTGCAGGAGCGCTTGAAGAGCATCGTAACGCATGCTGCCCACCGAGGCCGTCCCAGAGATCTGCGCCAAGTCGCGTTGCAGAGCCGGATTCCCGGATAGGTACAAGCTAGGAGCGGTGCACGGCGGTTTCGAGCATACACTGTTGGGCAGTGACTGCTTTTGCAAATAGGGCATCGGAACCATCAGATGCGTCCCGTGCTCGCCTACGTAGCCGACCTGGAAGGTCGTCGTATTGTTGAACTGCTGCTGAACCGTGAGGTTCCACTGATGAGTCACGGCGGGCTGAACGTGAGGATCCCACATCCGGAACAGAGACTTGGCAAGCGGGTCGGTGCCGGAGGTTGACGGAGGAACGATGCCCTCTTGAGTTAGAGTCGGGAATTGGTCGCCATTGAACTGGGAGAGTATTTCGGCCGGACTGAACGGGGCATTGATGGGAAGCCGCAAGTTAGTGCCGGTGCCCTCCATATAGCTGGAAATTGTGAACGCACCGCGAACCACAGTTTTCCCGCCGAGAGCTCCCGGGGTCCAAGCAAATCCAAAACGAGGTTGGAAATCAGGCAGGCCATAGGTCCCCTGGTACAGGCCTCGGCTGCTGCTCTGGCACGAGAAGGGAACTGAGCCCAGCAGCGAGCAATTCGGGGCAATCAGCTGGCCGCTGAAGAGGGTGATGTTATCCTCCCGGTCGTTCCGCTCTACCCACGGGGTAAACGCCTGGTAGCGAAGGCCGAGATTCAGGGTCAAATTGTCCGTAATGCGCCAATCGTCCTGAACATACCCGGCATAGATACTCTGACGTTGCCCCCAGCCACCGCTCGAAATGCCGTGCCCAGTCGCATCCGGCATGCCGAGAAAGAAATCGGCTCCGCCGTAGCCCGTGCCACTGGTGGGGTTGGTGCCGCTGTCTGCCGTGTACTCACCGCTGAAATTCAGGCCGCCCCATTTTCCGCTATTACCGCTGTAGAAGATGTTGATACGGTTACGCCAGAACTCAAAGCCGGAGTGGATCACGTGCCGGCCGTAGGTCAGCACGGCGTTGTCAGAAAATTGAATTACGGCGCTGCGAAAGTTCTGCTCGATACCGAGTGCGCCGATATTCCTCAGGGTTCCGGTTCCGCCTTGGCTAGGAGTGCCCCCGTTGAAATTCAGGGACAGTAGGCCTGGCCCGATCGGGTTCCCGTTAGCAATGCCAAGTTGTTCGGCGAGCTTGCCAACGGAACTCGGAAAGCTGTCGCCGTTGTGCAACTTGATGTAGTTAATGCCAAAACGAACGTCATTCAGTAACCTCGTACTGAAGGTGTGAGTCCAGTCTGCGACTTCGTTATTGATAGGCGCCTGCGAGAAACCTCCCGCGATAACCGCCGCGGAGTTGGTACGCGGATTGTTCTGGTTGGCATGGGAATACCGACCGTAGATGTGGTCCTTCTGGGTCGCGTTCCAGTCGCCTTTTATGTCGAACTGATTATTGTCGAAAATCTGGGTCACTGTGTTAAATGCGTTGTTCTGGACATTGCCGTTCGCCGGCTTCGGATAGAGGGAAGAATTGAAAAGCGCCTGCGCAACCGGGTCAATCATGGAGACGGGAATTTGATTGTTGGCAAAAGGCACCCGGGAGCTGGGAACAAACGTCGCCTGTGTGCAGGGGGCGTTTGTCGGCGTGGGGCACGGGTTGTAGAGCTGTTGGGCGATATCGCTGAAGTCACCGTTTCGTTCCTTGGCTGTGAAGACAGTGAAGAACTCGGTGGATGCGGGATGATCGAAACGCTGCCCCTGGTAATCGAAGAAGAAGAACAGCTTGTTTTTCATAACTGGGCCGCCGATCGTGCCACCAAACATGTTCCAGCGCAGCGGTGCTCTCTTCACCTGTGGGATGGCGAAGTTGTTTTCCCAACTGTTCGCGTTCAACTTGTCGTTGCGGAAGAATTCCCACAGGTCGCCATGGAACTGGTTGGTACCCGACTTAATGCTAGTGCTGACGATGCCCCCCTGGAAGTTGCCGAACTCGGCGGAGGCGTTCTGGGTGATTAGATTGAATTCCTGGATCGCATCGGGCGCCGGAGTATACCCCAGCAAATTGTCCGAAACCTGGTTGTTGTCCATTCCATCAAGGATGAAATTGTTGGCTTGCTCACGATTGCCATTGATGTAAGGCCGGGCACCGCTGGCAGTGTTGTCACCATTATTGAACGAGGTGACCGACGGATGAACGGCGCCGGGCGACAGCAGCGTCAACTGGACATAGTTGCGCGTCGCCAGCGGGAGTTTGTCGGCGGAAATTGAGTCCACGACGGAGCTGATCATCGCCGTTTCCGTCTGCAGCAATGGTGCCGTCCCCGTGACTTCAACCGTCTCACTTACCTGGCCAACTTTAAGGGTGATCTCGATACGAGCGGTCTGATTCAAGACCAGCGTGAAGGCAGGATAGACCGCCGTCCGGAAGCCTTGGGCGCTTGCCTTTACCGTGTAGTTCCCGACGGGAATTCGCTGAATAGTGTACGCACCCACGTCGTTCGTCTTTGTACGGTAATCGACGCCACGCGCATTATCCGTTGCCGCAACATCCGCATTAGCAATGGGCGCACCGCTCGGGTCGGTAATCGTCCCGACAATGCTCGCCGTTACTTCCTGGGCCCAAGCCGGCTGCAAGGCAGACAGCAAACCTACTAACGCAATTAGGACGAGGCCAAACCTCATCCACTCTCGCCTGTTCATCACAAACCTCCTGGAAGCTTCACCGCACCGAAGCACAACCAAACGTGACGTAAATCGCCCACCAAAGAGATGGCGTATGCTATATAGCACATGACGAAGCAGGTCAAGAAAAAAATGCAAGATTTTTTGCCACGCGGAAAGTTCCCGGGTGTAGACGCTGGCTGGCGGGCTTGTCAAATATGAAAAATGGTATAGCCGGTTCCATGGGGATCTTATTATTGGAAGAATACGAGCAAGAGGCAGGTGTGGATCATAGGCTGCATTTCTCGCCTTCCTATTTGCCCTAACGCGCCTGTTGCACGACAACCGCTCGTTACTGCGGAAGATATACGGGAGACCCGAACTGGGAAGTGGCTTCGGCAAGCCACCAATGGCAGGCGCCATGCGAAGGAGCTATTTCGGTCCCCAAGTCCCTTATATGAAGGATCTTGAATATGCTCTATAGCAGTTCGGGGCAGAGGCACGTGGTGACACTCTTAGCACAGATCTTTTTCCTCCTAAGGGCAAGCCGACCTTTATACCCGCTCGGCTCCTACCGGTCCGATAGCCGCACGCTGCTGATCCGCAGGTTCCGCTGACCGACTACTCCGCCGCAATAAACACCACTGAGACGGGCGTGGGGACCTGCAGCATTTGCCCAGTCGCTTTGAGCCGGCCGGTTTTCGAATCGATGTGAAAGATCACGATGTTATTGGACCCCTGGTTGCCAGCGAACAGATAAGAACCTGTGCGATCGAGCGCGAAGCCACGCGGCGTCTTGCCCCCCGTCAGGACGTGCTCAAGGATTGAGAGCCTTCCATCGGGACCAATGGCAAAAACGGCAATGCTGTCATGGCCGCGATTTGAGGCATACACAAACTTGCCCGAAGGATGTACCACGATCTCAGCCGCTTCCTTTTCGCCGTTGAAATCCTTCGGCAAGCTGGAAATCGTCTGCAGCTTGCGCAGCGTACCAGTTTGAGCATCGTAGGAGAATGTGGTGACGGCGGAGCGCATTTCCTCCAGCACGTACACAAATCTGCCATTCGGCGTGAAGGCGAAATGGCGGGGGCCGGAACCGGCGTCCACCTCCGCAAAGGCAGGGTTGTTGGCTGCGAGGGCTCCCTTGGCAGGATCGAATTTGTAGATCAGCAACTTATCCAGTCCTAGATCGGCCGCAATGGCGAAACGATTGTCGGATGAGACTTCAATCTGGTGGGCATGCGGACTGTCCTGGCGTTCCGGATCGGCGCCGTGACCTGCGTGCTGCACAAACGCCGAAGCTTCCCCGAGCTTGCCATCGTTGAGCACCGGAAACACGGCAACTGTCCCGGAATCGTAGTTCGCAACCAGAACATATTTGTCGTTCTTGTCCAGACTCACGTAACAAGGGCCCGCTCCTCGCGAGGAGACTTGATTCAACAACGTGAGCTTGCCGCTCGCGTGATCAATGGAAAAAGCGCTGACCGCTCCGCTCTTGTGCCCCTGATAATCGGAGACTTCATTCACGGCGTAGAGAAAACGGCCGCTGCGGCCCGCTGCCAGGAATGAGGGATTCCTGGTTTCTGCCGCCAGCTCCGGCGAACTCGCCTGCCCTGTCGCTGGATCGAAGCGGAAAACGTAGATGCCCTTGCTGACCGGGCCGGTATACGTACCGACATAAACGAAGTACGAGTGTTTTACGGTGCGGTCCTTAGCCGCATGCAGAAAAGAGGTTGAAAGCAGAAGGGCTAAGGAGACAAGCAGCCGGGATGTCCGCCAGTTTGATTTCATCGTTGGAGCTCACCTCAATGGATCGTCGAAGATCGGCTGTCCCTGGCAGCAGGGGTCAGCCGTACTCGCCCGGCGATATAAAGCGACGGAATAACAAACTCTGTGAATCCGTCACGTTGAGCCGGAGGCAGCAACTGACAGCAAGCTTGGTCGGGACTCTCGTAGCGGATCGAGGCAAACGATCCTTTCAGCCTCACCTGGATGCGCAGAGGCTCTTCCGCGTAATTCACCAGCTCAACCAAGATTTCGCCGCTGCGGAGGTTGCGATACGGGATCGCAATGGTCGTCAACGCATTCCAGAGACCGATCAGGACTTTATCTTTTTCGATTAATCGGCGCACATCCTGAGCAAAGGTTTCCGGGTCGCCGACCGGCTCCGCCAACTCGATAACCCGGCCTTTCCCGACGGCGTAAGACAACGCGTGGTCAGCCGTTGGCACAGGCTGGGCCGATTGCCATGGGTATGTTCCTTTCAAGTTAACGAGGACTACGGTTCCACCCTGGTCGGCGAAAGCAGTGAGTTGGGAAAGCGCCTGCTTATCGGGACGACTGAACACGGTAATCACGTCAAGGCCCTCCAGATTGCGAGCGGCCACGCTGGTGGCGCGCAGGACGCGATACGGAATGTTATGGCGCCCCATTAAATTCATGGGCTCGTATGCTGCCTCGTAATTATCGGTAATTACCCCGACATTGGCCCAAGGTTGCAGCGATCCGTGTAATTTACTCGATGGAAAGGAAAGATGCTGCTTTACCTTGTTCCATATTGCCCAAGAGGCAGGTTGATTCTCTAGGAGGCCTTTCTGCAGCTTCTCGTCCACGGCCAGAATGAGGTCGGCGTGAATCGCGCCTGCCTCGGCGATGGCGAGCGAATAGTCCTCGGCACTAGGACCGTTTGCCTGCTCGACCGAGTCGCCTGCTTCCCATTGAAACGCGTAGAGAGGCGGCTGGTCTGGGTGAAACTCCTGCTCAAACCTGGCTGCGGGCAAGTTCGAGTCAAGCCACGGCTGGGCGGTCGGGCTGGAAACCTGAAGCATGCCATTGCGAGTTGCAATCATTTGGCCGCGCATCTGCGGCTGCTTCCCATTCGAATCGAGCAACCAGATTGCAAGCTTAGGATGGGCCGAACGAAGAGTGCGCAAAGTTGAGTCCAGCTCTTCCTGTTGCCCCTGGCCTCGATCCATAATCATTCCGGTGACCGGCTGCCTGGAAATCAGTTCCGCTGCCAAGATCGCCTGCTCGAACGGGAGTTCCGCGTAAACCTCATAGCCTTGCGCGCGGGCGCGACGTACTGCCGAAGCCGCATTGCTGCCCCAGAAAACCACAAGTTTGCGTACTCCTAGTGCCTTTTGCGGCGGCACGGATAATTCGCTCCAGCGCACCAGCACGTCGCCCCAAGCCGGTGGCACCAGCAGGAGGCTTGACCAAAGAACTACGGTTCGAATCCGCATGAATTGGTCACTCACAACCCTTCCTGTGCAGCCCAACAACCCCAGGCAGCCGCGCTCGGAATTGATGTCCAAGCACAATCGCCGGACCGGTTGAGACGGTGCACAACTCACCTTGCGGCGTGATCCAGATTGCGGCGGTGTCAGCAATTTTCGCGAGAATGCGTTTCCCTGCCTCGGGGCCCAAAAGCAACAGCGTGGTGGAGAGCGCGTCGGTGGCCGTTGCTGTCCTCGCAACAACACTAACGGCAAAGTGCGTCTTCAACGGAACTCCGGTTTCAGGATCGATGATGTGTCCGGCAGAAATAGTCGCCAAGAGGCTCGGGGGCGTCTGCTCCGAGGTCGAAAGGCTCTCGTCAGACATCACAATTGTGGGATCAACCTGACGCGACGGGTCTCGCATGTGCACCAACCACCCAGTCTGGCCGGGCGGAGATCCCATGGCATAAATGGTGCTTCCTCCAGCGTCGATCAGGGCTGTCTTAATCCCGGCCGCCTCCAGTATCTCGGCGGCGCGATCCACGGCGTAGCCTTTTCCGATTCCTCCCAGATCAATGCTCAGACAGGGAGAAACGAACGCAACCTGATTGGGCGCAACCAAATGGATCTTCTCATACCCGACGCAAGCCCGTACGGCGACTTGTTGGGCTGTGGATGGCGTCCCATTTCCGAGAATTGCAGCCTTCCACAAATCCACGAGCGGGCCGACCGTGACATCAAACCTTCCGCCAGAGATATGGGAATATTCCAACGACTGCTCGATCACGCGATAAAGATCTGCCGAAACCATTTGACTATGGAGCTTAGCCGAGCTATTGAGCTTCGTCAGTTCACTGTTCGGCTCATAATTGCTCATGAGGTGGTCGAGGCGAGCGATCGCGTCAAAGGCTTGATCGATGGCGGTTGAGGCATGCGCGGGAGAGGCATCGTAGACAACCATTTCGAACACCGTCCCCATCGCGTACTTTTTCCTGTGAACGAAAGGGCTCGCCGGGCCAGAGGCTATCGCTGGCAGGGCAGAAAAGGACAACAGGATGAGGGCTGCGGCAAGTGGCTTACTCGAGCGCATACACCTCCCCGTCCGAACTGGCGATGTAGATCACTTCGCCGGTCAACACCGGGACGGACTGGACCGCTCCTCCCAAACCCGCTCTCCAAAGCATTTTGCCAGTTGCAACATCGAATGCGCTCAGGCCCGCGGCTTGGATGCAAACCGCGCCCTGGCCAAAAACCGGAGGCGCAGTGACGACCTCCCCGGCTCGGACCCGCCAGTGTAATCGCCCAGTGGCGGTGTAGAGCGCGTAGAGGTAGCCATCTTTGCTGCCGATCACCGCGATGCCATCGCCAATGGCCGGCGAAGAGAGGATGCCGAGTCCGGTTTCATACTTCCAATGAACCGCACCGGTGGTTGCATCGAGTGCGTAAAGGTAGAAATCCTCCGATCCGATCAGAACCTTATCTCCTTCGAGGGCGGGCGACGAATCGATGCCGTTTCCGGTCGATCTACTCCACAACACGTTGCCAGAGGATAGATCCAGGCTGTAGACCCTTCCATCTCCGCATCCCACATATAGCCGTTTCTCGCCCACGTAGGCCGTCGAATAAACCCGTCCTTCAAGCTGTGCGTTCCAGACCGCCGCTCCCGTAGCAGCCTCCACCGCATACACATGTTGGTCGGCACTGCCGAAATAGGCGATCCCGTTGCGAATGGACGGTGACGTCCACACTTCCGCCCGAGTAGGGGTCTCCCACACTTTCTTGCCCGAATGACAATTCACAGCATAGAGCTTGCCGTCATCGCAGCCGAACAGTACAAGATCTCCGGAAATTGCGGGAGTGGAATGAATCTTGTCAGCAGCGTGAAATACCCACTTCGGGCGCCCTCGAGTCGCATCAATGGCGTGCAGCGTTCCGGCCACAGAAGTCACATAAAGGGTGCTCTTGCGCAGCACGGGAGCCGAGCGAATCGAACGCGCGACCCGGAGTTGCCACCGCACGCGTGCCGGTGCATGAACTGAACACGGACCCTGTCCTCCCGTGCGCGCCTTGTCGCCCAGGAGAGTGATCCAATCGGTTGCGTTTGCTGGCTGGGATGCCATGCCTTGACTCAGCTGACGCAGACAGTCCGGTGATCGATCCGATTGGGGTCAGATAAGCCTAAGCCCAGGGTGCCGGCTGCTGCGATATGTCCGGGTTGCCGGTAGAACAGGTTTTTGGTTGGGTCATGGAAAAATTCTTCGGTGTTCGCCGTTAGGCTTTTCGAATCGTGTTCCCAGACGGATGGTGCACCTTTCTCGCGACGCTTGTGTTCGATGGCCTGGAGTTCAACGGTATCCATGGCGACGGGGTCGGTACCAAAGTACAACGTGCCCACCTGTTCGATGAAGTCTTGCACTTGTGTGAGCGGACCTCCATGCCACACGAGGCGCATGCCGTCCATGATGTGCAATACGGCCTTGGAGCGCAGCGGTTCGGCTGAGCACATCAATCCAATCAGCGGATTGGTAAACGAAATGGGGGCGCGATGCGAACGCGCCACGTTGTTGAATGTACCGTACCCCAAATTCTTGAGGCATCCGGTGATGCCGGATGCCGAATGATCCTTCGTGGTGGGAACGTTGATAATCTTCGTGACACCATGGGCAACTACATTAGCCATGTACGAACGCGTTTCCCATTCACCGAAAAAATTTGCTTCGCAGTACACGTCCAGATCGTATCCAGAGACATCCCCTACACCGTCTTCGATACCAACGACGCGAATTCCGGACGGTAGGAGAGCTTGATAGCTGCCAATATCGATCTCGAACGCATACCGGTCCCACACGAGGATGTTCTCTCTCGGCACGCCTACCGCTTGCAGGCTGCCGATGATCTCGCGAATAATTTCCGGAGAGGAGCAACAGGCAGGTGCACCCGAGGGATTGATCTTGATGCCGACCACATCGGCCGGTTCGATGAATCTGGCCCATGCAGCACGGAGCGAACTGTCACCCGTTAAGTTCTTCATGCCGTGCTCGAGCATGCGGTGTATGACCGGCTGAGATACCCGATTGCCCTGTATGGCATTGGCACCTGAGACCTCGACGACCCGCCCTGGAAATAGCCCAGGCATGCCCAAAGGCGATGGCCTCGCCCCCGGACGGCCGTGAACCTCGACGGGCGGAGGTTGGGGCAACGAAATCTCGCCTTGCATTGCCTGATCGCGGCCCACATATAAGCTGGAAGGTCCCAGCAGGGCACACTTCACGAAGGCTCGTCTATCCATGAATCGAGCTCCGAAGGTTTTTGCTGCGGCAGTCTGGAAAAAGCAACGGTCAGGCTACGTCACGGCCCTACGTTTTTCAAGAGCCACTGCGCCACTTGAGCCACTGAGCAGAGCAGGCAGGCGACTTGCGTGATGACAATCGTCGGGCGAGTGAGTAAACTGCCGGATATTTCCCGGCGTGCATACGTCGCAATGGACAACAACTTCCTCCACGAAATTTCGAAGGATAACCAAGGACCGCAGATGCGCAAATGGCTTAAATCGGTGATCGGCATGGTGGGTATCCTCGCACTCGTCTTCTGCATGCAACCACGATCCACGGCACAGGCGGCACATTATGACCTGCTGCTGAAAGGGGGGCACGTCATTGACCCCGCCAATCGGGTCGATGGCGTCATGGATGTTGCAGTGTCGAACGGCAAGATCGCAGCCATCGAAAAAAATATTCCGGCGGAGCAAGCCGGAAAAGTCATAGATGCGTCTGGGCTGTACGTTACACCTGCTCTGATCGACATCCACTACCACATCGGTCATGGCGGAGCGCCGTTGAACTGGTTCACGCCCGAGGCGCGAGTACACGAAGCGCCGCTGGGACTTCCCCCAGACTTGGCGTTGCAATCGGGCGTGACGACGGTGGTAGACGCAGGCACCGCGGGTGCCGATACATTTCTTCAGGAAAAAGAAGAAGCGATCGACACAGCCAAGGTACGTGTACTGGCATTTCTAAATATCGTCGCGAACGGCATGCAAGGTGGCCTGGAGCAAACCGTCGACCAGATGGACCCCAAGCGCTGCGCCGAGACCATTCAGAGGTATAAGGACATCATTGTCGGGGTGAAGACAGCGCACTACTGGACGGGGGAACCGTGGGATCCGGAACACACGCCGTGGGCTGCGGTCGACCGGGCGGAAGAATGTGGCAAGACGGCGGGGGTGCCGGTGATGTTCGATTTCTGGCCACGGCCCGACCGCAGCTATGCCGACCTCATCTTAAAGAAGATGCGGCCCGGCGACATTCACACCCATGTTTTCGCTCAGCAGTTCCCGATCATCCTTCCCGATGGCAAGCTCAACCCGATCCTGATGGAGGCGCGCCAACGCGGAGTCATCTTCGATGTGGGGCATGGTGCGGGAAGTTTCTGGTTTCGTAACGCTGTGCCGGCGGTCAAGCAGGGATTTATTCCTGATTCGATCTCCACGGACTTGCACACGGGCAACTACCGAGTGCTCAGCATGGCGGAGGTTATGTCGAAATTCCTGGCGATGGGGGATCCTTTGCAGGATCTTATTCAACGGGCGACTGTAAATCCGGCCCGCGAAATTCGGCACCCTGAACTGGGTACGCTTTCTGTCGGCAAAGAGGCCGACATTGCGGTTTTTGAACTGCTGCGAGGAAATTTCGGGTACATCGATTGCGGTTACGCGAAGATGAACGGGAATGTGAAGCTCGTGGCACGCATGACGGTGCGAGCCGGACGGATCCTTTATGATCCCTCCGGACTCAGCATGATGGAATGGGAGAAGGCAAGGCCCCAGTACTTCAATACACCTTCATACGGGCACTCAACTCCGGCCAAGGCGGACGATTATCCACGGGAATAGGAGAACACATGCCACGAATCAGCCGTCGGAAGCTCCTGGGCAGCACGGTCATAACCGGTGCCGCCGCAGTGTTCGGCAGCTCGAGTCTGAACGCGAGTCAATCCCCATCTTCGGCTCCGGCGAATGGAGTCGACTACTACCAGAAGCTGGGTGTCACGCCGTTTATCAATGCGGCAGGAACTTACACGGTGCTTTCGGCATCGACTATGCCGCCGGAGGTGCAGGCGGCAGTCGCATTGGCTGCGCAGCATCCCGTTCATCTGAATGAGTTGCTGGTTGCCTCCGGCGAATATCTCGCCAAACGCTTGCGCTCGGAGGCTGCGCTGATTACAGCGGGTGCCGCAGCCGCACTTACCCTGGGAACTGCGGCATGCGTCACGCTCGGCAATGCGGGTGCAATCCTCAGCATTCCTACCGACATGAAGGAGTTGAAGAACGAAGTCATCGTTCAGAAGACGCATCGTTACGACTACGACCATGCCATTCGGAACGCCGGCGTTCGTTTCGTCGAGGTGGCAACCGTGGGTGAATACGAGCATGCGTTCACTGACCGAACCGTGATGGCGCACTTCTTCAATGCCGGCGAGGGCAAGATTAGCCGCGAAGACTGGGTGCGGATCGCCCACCAGCATCGGGTTCCGTGCTTCAACGATGCCGCGGCCGACATACCTCCGATCTCGAATTTGTGGAACTACACTCTGATGGGTTTCGATCTGGTCACGTTTTCCGGGGGCAAAGGGCTACGCGGCCCGCAGTGCACGGGTCTGTTACTTGGGAGAAAAGATCTGATCGAAGCAGCGCGGCAGAACAACTCGCCTAATTCCAATACCATCGGTCGTGGCATGAAAGTAGCCAAGGAAGAGATTGTGGGTCTCGTTGCTGCCGTGGACTGGGTGCTGGAACAGGATGAAGGCGCCATGCAAGCCGAGTTTCAGGGCCGCGCCGAGCGGATCGCCGATCGCCTAAAGAGTCTGCCGACACTCACAACCCGGATATTCGTTCCTGCGGTTGCGAATCGAGTTCCCCACCTGCTGATTACTTACGATCCTTCCCGGATCAGAATCACAGGTGCCCAGGTAATCGAGAGAATGCGACAGGGCAATCCGCGCATCGAGCTGAACCCCGGAACTGGCGGTGCTCCTGCCAGTGCGGGATTGCCGGGGGGCCCGAACACGATCATTGTGGGTGTTTGGATGATGCAGCCGGGCGAAGACATGATTGTCGCGGGGCGGCTCCGGGAGGTCCTCGAGGCGGCCGTGAACGCGTAATTCTATTGACAAGCCTGTTGGACTCCACTCATCGACCGTTTTGCCGACTCCGATATCGTGTACCGTGCCAGTCTCTCGGTGGTGAAAGGGACGGTGGCATTAGGGTCCTGTAACTGCGTCACAATTTGCAACGCGGTGACGCAGTTATGCTTGGCCGCGAGTGTTGCCGCGTGGTTCAATCTCAGAGTCACATAGGCCTGGCCCACGGTTGTGCCGCCTTCTTCTCTCGGCAAGAACCGACGCTCGAGCAGTTTTTCTGCCGATTCAAATTCTTCAGCCTGGCTCAGAACCTGGACCAAGCGAAACACAAACGCTGCCGGAGCAGATTCGAGATCGGGATAGCTCTGGAGTGCGCGGGCCCGCTCACCGGCCGGCTGGCCGGCCTTCTCCATGGCTTGTTCGAGTCCGAGAAAGACATCAACATTATGAGGGTCGTATTTCATTCCTTCGCGGAACAGGTCGATGGCCCGCTGGGGTGACTCGCCTGAGAGCAAGGCCGTGTAGCCCAGGTTGCGGTGAAGAGTCGGAATTGCCGGCTGTAGCCGGCGGGCGGCTTCCCACTGCTCCAGTGCGTGGCCAGTTTCGCCTGCGGAAAGGTATAGCGAACCCAGGAGGAAGTGCGCGGTAGCGTCCTGCGGATTGACGTCGAGCGCACGCCGCAATACAGAAAACGACTCTTTACGGTTGGGGAAGACATAGGTCGTCGGCATAGCCGAGGCGGCATCGAAATCGGCGCGCCCGTCTTGACCCAGAAGGTAGTGGCAGTAACCTCGATAGTAAGCAATCAGCGGATAATAAGTTGGGTGAAGCGTTCCAGGTTCGCTGACAACTTGCGGGCCGGACGGGTATTTCTGCGAGAGCAGATCCAGCGCATCAGCATACAGACCCATGCTGATATATTCCGCAGCGATTTCAAGAATGCGCTGCGGGTCCCCGGCCAGATGTGCCAACAGCGCCTGATCAGTGGCGCCCAGCTTCACGGCTTCGTATCGAAGGAAGGAATCAGCGGGGTCTTTTTTCTGCCAATATGGCACACGGGCTTGGGCGTCGGCTTGCCGACCGAGATGGCGCAAAAATGCAAGTTCCATCTCTCCTGCACGGGTTAGATTAGGGGCAGCGTCTACCACCGCCTGGACCAATCCCAAGGCGCGCTGATAATTTCCCGCACCTGCTTCGAGCTCGGCCAAGGCCATCAACGCGGGACCGTGAAAGGTCTGCGATTGCTGGGCAAATTCCAGGTGTGTACGAGCGCTCCGATCATGTTTTTCAGCCGCTTCGGCAAGTCCTAAGTAATAAGCAGCCTCATGATCATGGCTTACCCAGCTTAGAGCCTTTGAAAGATGCGGCAATGCGGCCCCATACTGCATCAGAACCACTTCAAGCCGTCCCGCGCCGCGATTCAGGGCAATGCTCTCTGGAAAGCGAGCAAGTCCGCGCTGGTAAGTGCTTAGCGCGACCAGCAGTTCCCCATTGCTCTCCTGGTCGGCCGCTAGCAGAACGAAATCATCCGCGCCAAAACTCGCTGCCGGCGGATAATTGTTGGAAGGCTGCTCACCAACGTGCACCTGGTCGCGAGCGACGAAGTCGTATTCGCCCTCAGTATGCCGAAGAACCGCTTCGCCAGAATCGCTCCGCAGTTCGACAGTGTAGGTGGCATTCGAGGGCAACCCCCGAAACAGCTTTCGGAACGTCTGCCGTGGCGATAAGGAGCCATCTGCCGTCGCCAGGGTTCTACTGCCGCCCAGAAGGCGCACCGAGGCATTGCGAAATTCTCGCGTCACATTGAGAGCAACCTCGAGGTCCACTATGTCCTTGCCGCTGGTGCGGCGGCTCAGGTTAAGCACCGCCTGGGGATTGGCTCGCGCGACCCCACCCAAGTCGCGAATGGGAACCCAGTATTCGGTAAACGAGCGGCTTTCCTCAGGATCAAGGAACCCATACGTCTCCTGGTCGCGGAACAAGCCAGCCTGGATCTCGACATATGCACTGTTGTTGTCCGAAAGCGCACCACGCCATTCCAGTCCATCCGGATCACTGCCCCACGACCAAATCTTCTTGGCGGGAAGATCGAGCGATGAGGAGTAATGAACCACTCCGGCATTCGTATGGGGATGATAGACCGCCATGTACGGCTCGCGGCTTCCGTAGCTGAACCGAGACACTGGGCCATATTTGTGATTACCGACAATACTCTGATCGATTCCGGCGGAGTTGACTGGCCAGGTGTCTATGTCTCGAAACCCGTGGGCGGCCGTAAACTGCGTGGGATAGAGGACGCGGCTGTCGTCCCATACCTCGACTGCGGCATTCGTCCACCAGTAAAACCGGTGGCGAGTGTCGCTTCGGTTATACAGAACGGTCTTCTGCTCGAGATAGGCGCCGCCAGGACGAAGCGTGAGTTGGACCCGCCACTGCATCCCGTAGGGCCTGTCTATGTTGCCGACCCAAACCGATGCACCGCCGTCCGGTTCGCGGGTGGTGGCGAAGTCAACCGGGGACACCGTCATCCAATTGTGCGAAACCGGGAAATTAAACTCCACACCCAGGGCCGCCCACATGCCCCGATAGGCGATGCGGGCGAACTTGATGGTCGGATTCGCATAAAACATCGAGGCACCGTTGATCTTGTCAAGGCATGTGTAGAGATGGCCTCCAAGGTCCGGCAGAACAGTACATTTCAGGTATTCGTTTTCGAGATTCAGAGCCCGCCACTGCCTGGGTACGCGGCGATCCACCAGGTTGTGACGGAGCGTGTACGGATAGTTATAAAACCTGCCCCGGTTAAAAAGGTCGAACGGTGGATTGGGGTCGGGTAGCCCCTCCTCAGAGGTGAGGATTGGCTTGGAATCTTCCCAGACTCGGACAGGCCCCGTCGGTGTTGGTTTGGTTTGGGCCGAGACTCTGGTATGAAAGATGGTAACAGTGAGCGCTACCACGTACAAAGTACACGTGGCTTTTTGCTTGATGGTCATAAGAGCGCGTGACCCTTTGACTCCTGACAATTAAACCAGCAGCAGTGTATCGTGCTTGAACAGCTAGATACCGCGGCTGCGGCGCCAACCCAGAAATCCATCCATGAATTTCATTGCTGCTTCTTTTCCCCCGCGGAAGAGACCTTGCGCTTGCCTGTGGTGAACTGCTGAATGCTTAAGTTGGAGGTGCCTTCCGTAATCACGTAAAACTTGTCTGCTTCGACGTTCTGGAAAATCTGCTGTACGCCGCTGGGCCACTTCACCTCGACAGTTTCTGCCCGGGTAGCTTTTCCCATACCGACGTGAGCGCGGAGATCGCTCTGCGAAAGATAACTTCCTCCGCCCGTTATTTCGCGGATCTGCGCAATTCCGTTCCCGACTACCCGGATTCGGGTGCCCATCGCATCGCGGTTGCTCTTGGTGCCGATCAGACGAAAACTGAGAAAGTGGTTGCCGCTGCCGCCACTGTTGTGGAGGAGGAGTGGAGGGTCACCGTTGTTCGCGGCCAGCACATCCACAAAACCGTCGTTATCGAAATCCGCGAATGCTACTCCGCGTCCGACGTAAGGGGTTCGGAAGCCCGGCCCAGCTTGCTTGGTGATCTCAACGAATTTGCCGTTGTGCTGGTTATGGAAGAGGGTGTTGATCTGTTTGTAGCGAACCTCGGAATTGGCCTTCTCAACTTCCGGATAAACGTGGCCATTGGCGATAAAAATGTCGAGCCAGCCATCATTGTCGTAATCGAAGAAGCCGCCACCAAAGCTGAGAACCTCGCGCGTGGGAATCGTGATACCCGCCGCGTCGCTGACTTCGTCGAAGAAGCCCTTGCCATCGTTATGCCAGAGGTGGTCGGAACTTTTTTGGAAATCGGAGATGTAAAGATCCAGGTTGCCATCGTTGTCAAGGTCGCCGAGCGAGATGCACATGGCCGCCATGGCCTGGCCCTGCCCGGCGAGCGCCATTCCGGTCAGGAGCCCAACCTCCTCGAATGTGCCATTGCGGCGATTGTGATACAGGTAGGCATTCAGGCCATCGTTAGCAACAAAAAGGTCGGGCCACCCGTCGTTGTCGTAATCGGCGGCTCCGACGGCGAGGTTCTTGCCTTCGGGTTGGTAGAGGTTGGCCTTTGCGGTCACGTTGGTAAACGTGCCGTCCCCATTGTTGTGATAAAGCGCGTCCGGGCTGCCGCGGTACACGCTGGGCGGGCAGCTGGTCTCGACTCCGCTGATGACGCAGTAGCGGCGGGCATTCGGGCCTAGCGTTACGTAGGATCCGACGTAGAGATCCAGGCGGCCATCGCGATCGTAATCGAAGAAGGTGGCACCGGAATGGAATGCGCCAGATTCGAGACCCGCCACACCCGCCTGGTCAGTGACGTCGGTGAACGTGCCATTCCGGTTGTTGTGATAAAGGACGTTGCGGCCGAATTGGGTCACGAACAGGTCGGGATAGCCGTCATTGTCGTAGTCTCCCCAGACACACCCCAGACCATAGCCAGTGCCGGGCACACCCGCCGCCCCGGTCACGTCCGTGAATGTGCCGTCGCCATTGTTGTGGTACAGCGCGTTGCGAGCCAAGATACCACGGTTGTACAAGTCACGACCGTTGACGAAATAGATGTCCTGCCAGCCGTCGCCGTCAAAATCGGCCACGCACACGCCCGGGCCGAATTCCTCACGATTGATCGAGATTCCGTTAGCTCCCTTGTAATGCACGAATTTGATTCCCGCTTCGGCCGTTACATTGGTGAATTGAATGGCAGGCAGACTCTGTCCATCGAGGAGAAACGGGGAAAACATCAGAACGAGATTTAGGAGATAGCGCCGCGCCATGTGGTCAGGATGTGGATTGGACTGTTGCGCGGAAGCCGCGGGCAGAGTGAATTGCCCGCACCAGTTCTCTCGCAGCCGCTGCTATCTTTGCGACCTTTCTTGCACGCCGCGCAGCAATGGGGATACCGCCACTTCTCCGGTCCTGCGAGTTAGCTCCTGCGTATTCACTTCCCGGATCGAACCGCGACCGTGGGTTCTGGCACATCGTATCGGCCCGGTGTGGCCGGTAAGCCCCGCTCCGGATTCACAAATAACCATGCCAATGCGCCCACTGCGCACAGAGCTGCCGCGATCAGAAAAGAGGCACCCCACCCGAAGTGCTTGGCGATTACGGGAGTGAGTGATGCGGTAACCGCACCGCCAATCTGGTTGCCCATATTCATAAAGCCAGAAACCGAACCGGAGGATTTGCCGGCAATATCAACTGTTACCGACCAGAACGAACTCTGCGATAGATAAAGCGCTCCTGCCCCACCGGCCAAAACAATACTAGCAATCCGGGCACTGCTCGCTTCCGCACCGAGTGCGAGAAACGCGCCGGCGACAGCCATGGACACACAAGCCAGAATGCAGCGTCCCACGCGCAGTCCGTATCGCCGGCTCAGCCTGTCATTGATGGCACCTCCCGCCAGGCAGCCAGTGGCCATGGCAATAAACGGAAGCATCGCGTAGAAGGCGCTGGCCTTCAGATTCAGCTGGCGGGCTTGAGCGAGATAGATATAAAACCAGGAAAAGAAAATCCAGGCCACATAACCATAGCAAAAGTAACTCAGCGCCAACCCACGCACTTCTTTGCTGGATACGACTTTAGCCCAATTGAGCGGAGACGCGAGCGCGCCGCTGGTGCCGGAGAAATTTAGACCCGCCCGAATCCTGGCAAGTTCAGACGCCGAAACCCGCGGGTGATCCGCCGGCGTGTCCCTTGCCAACAGATACCACACCGCGCCCGCCGCAAACCCTATCAACGCGCACACCCAAAACGAGGCACGCCAACCGTGACGAATCATTACGTATGTGATCAACGGAGGAGCGAAACCGGCGCCGACTCCGACACCGGCGAAAATCCAGCCATTCGCTATGCCACGCTCCTTTTGTGGAATCCACTGTGCCACGAATTGATTGGAAGCGGGATAAACGACGGCTTCTCCGGCCCCAAGCAAAAAGCGAACCGCGATCAAGATCCAAAGCGCTCCCGTGACCGCAGCAGGGATGGAGGCAGTGACGGCAGTGAATATTCCCCACCAAAGCACACCGGCCGCAAGCACGCGTCGTGGACCGAAGCGGTCGGCCAAGTATCCGCCGACCGTCTGGAACAAGGCATATCCCACGAGAAAAGCGCTAAACACCCAACCGAGCTGAATGTTTGAAAACCCGTATGCGTTCGCGATCGAGCCGCCCGCGACCGAGATGTTCACGCGATCCAGGTAAGCGACGGTGCTCAGCACGAAAAGCCAGAAGACCAGTAGCCAGCGCACCCTACTCCTCTGTGCTGCGTTCATGAGCGTTTCTCGCATGGTCGCAACCATTCGGTCTGCTACACCGAGTGCGTAAGGAACAGCTGGGCCATCTGCTGGGCTACGATATTTTCTTCCCCGGGCTGTAACTGGAACGAGTTCATCACCAGTCCGGGCCGGCCTTCACTGCCTTCCTTGCCGTGTCCGATAACGATGGATGGCTTGCCTTCGCGCAATAGCCGAGACATTTCTGGAGGCGTGAGGCGAATGCGATTCTCCTCCCAGGTAATGTTCATGTGGGGCACGTGGTTCGCAACCGGTGGCATGAAAAATGACGCGCTCACGCCGGGAATCTTGGTGACCTGGCTGGCGATGGTCTTGAGGCGCTGCTGCCATTCTCTTGCCAAGGCATCCTGATCCTCGGCCAGATGAATTTCGAGCGCCTTAATCATGGCCACAATTTCTTCTTTGCCGACTTTCTGACTGCGCCCGATCGTGTCTTCGTACGGACTATTGTTGAAGAGCGCATAGCGAACCAGGTCTTCGCGGCCGAGGAGCAAACCCGCGCACTGAGGACCACGAATGGCTTTTCCTCCGCTGAAGGTAACCAGGTCGTAGCCCATGTTGACGTAGTCCCACAAATGAGAGACGGGAGGAGTATCGGCTGCCGCATCATTCATGCAAGGTAGGTTGTATTGTTTTGCGAGCTTCACCCATTCGTCGACCTTGATCTGACCGTCCGGATTCGCGAAGTTTGAGAAGTGCATCATGGCAGTTCGATCGTTAACCGCCCGGCGTAGTTGTTCCCGTGTCTCAATCTCCACCAGTTTCACCCCCGTCGTTCGCAGCTGGTGATCGAATGGGTTGCGGTGTGACTTCTGAATGATCACTTCCGACTTCATGCCGCTCAAATCCGGCAGTTGTCGGATGAAGGTCTCATTATCGCCTGTAAGGATCCCGGCAAGTCCGGATTGAATGGCTGCTGCCGCTCCCGACGTGACTATGGCGCTGTACCCTTGTGGGAGCTTGAGCATCTGCGCAATCCGCTTTCCGGCGGCCATTTCAAGTTCGGGGATGCTAACGTAATGTCGCGCGGCCTGCTCAACCACCGCCTGAATCTCGGGATGCGGAAGAGAACCACCGAGCACCGTCATGGTCCCTTCGCAGTTGATGACAGAGGTCACGCCAAGTTCTTCGTACACATTGCCGCTCGCCCCAAACCCGGTCAGCTTAGGTGGCGGACTCCAGCCGAAGGATCTGCATGCTGCGACCACCGCGGCAGCAACTGTTCCCAGGCCCCCGAGAAAGCTGCGACGGTTCCACCGTCCATTGATTCCCATATATAAGCTCCTCCGGCTAGTTGCGGGTTATCGCCGCGATATACAGTTGATTCCGAGCAGCGAGCGTCCGGGAACGCCGGCAACGGAAACGGTTGTACGCGCGCGGGCCACCATGAGGGAAGTGGGTCCTGAAGACTCTGTTCCGCCCATCGTAGTAATCCAAGTTGGCGAGATGCCCAGTTAGCTGAGGGATACTGTCCATGCTGCCGCCGCCTTCGACCAGCTTCTTGACATTATTCATGACTTTCGTCGTATGCGACTCGATATCACCCCGCTGGGCGGAGCCAGCATCGTTTGCGCCCTGGCCCGAGATGTAGTTCAGGCCTTTATGGACAATCAGGGGCGTGATCATCTGCGTGCCATCCGCTGGCTTGCCATCATAATCGAGTTTCCGCACGCCTGACTTGTTCTCGCTGGTCGAGCCGTCGGCGTGCAGCAGCGTGGAAGTAAGCCCCCGTCCCGGCAGAAGTGAGGCCAAGCGGAGGGCAAACTTGCTGCGATGAAAGAGGCTGGTCATCATCTTTTATCGCCTGCGGATACCTGCCTTGAATCGAGCGAACCGGGCAAGGCAAAGCTGAAAATATCGCTGCCGGCGGCAATGGCCACATACTGGGTGTCTCCAATCGCGTAGCTCATAGGGGACGCATAAATACTTTGTCCGGTATTGAAGTGCCAAAGCGGTTCGCCACTGTGCGCATCGACCGCTTCAAAGGAATGAGAGTCGTCGCCGAAAAATACCAGTCCACCAGCCGTAGTCATGGTCCCTGCAGCGGACCAGTCATGGCTCACCTGTGGGTACCTCCAAGCGAATTTCTCCGTGCTCAAATCGAAGGCCAATAAGAAGCTTTGCCGCTCCTCGCCGGCAATGTGCTTAACCCCGGTCGCGTAATAGGTTTGTCCTTCGGCGAATTTCTGCGGCTTGCGAAAATATGTTTGGCACTCTTCCAGTGACTTGAAATAGAACAGGTGCGTGCCTTCATTGTAGGAAGGAGCATACCAATTGGTGGCCCCCGCGTAACCTGGACACACCCGGGTGCCGGCGGCGGTAGGTTCGACATGGCTCGGAATCGGACGGCCCCGCTCGTCAATACCGCTGGCCCAGTTCAACTTCTCCACGAAGCGAACCGCTGACAGGAATTTGCCATTCTCCCGCTCGAGAATGTAGAGGAAACCGTTGCGGTTGGCCTCGACCACAAGCTTTCGCGGCTGTCCCTTGTAGACGGTGTCAATCAATACCGGGGTTTCGCTGGCGTCGTAATCGAACAAGTCGTGAGGAGTAAACTGGAAATGCCACTTGAGCCTACCGGTATCCGGATCCAGCGCGAGAAGGCAATCGGTGTACAAGTCATCGCCGGGACGAACCCTCCCGTCAAAATCGGGTGCGGGATTGCTGGTCCCCCAGTAAATGGTGTTCAGCTCAGGATCGTATGTTCCCGGCATCCAGGTCGTGCCACCGCCTCGGAGGTAGAGCTGCCCCGGCCAGCTGGAGGAACCAAATTCACCGGGAGCCGGAATGGTCCAGAAACGCCAAACCTCTTTGCCGCTTTCTGCATCAATAGCGGCCACAAATCCGCGCACACCATCGTCCCCACCGGATGTGCCAACCAGAACTGTGTTCTTTACCACCAGCGGAGCGCTGGTCGCGCCGTAATTCTTGTTTCCCGTGGCGTAGGCAACATCCCACAGTAAATGGCCGGAGCGAGCGTCAAGGCATAGCAAGTGAGCGTTGTCGGTTTCCATGTAGATCCGGTTGTGCCACACGCCGACTCCGCGATTGAGGTGCCCAGATGCGTCGTCGACCAGTCCTTCTGTCACCGGGCGCGAATAATGCCAGACCTGCCGTCCTGTGCGCGCGTCCAGCGCGAAGGCATGGTTAGCGGCGGTTACGAACATTAATCCGTTGATGACCACCGGCGTAACCTCAAGATGGCTTGTGTTGCCAGCATGGAAAACCCATTCCGCACGTAGCTGGCTGACGTTGTGGGCATTGATTTGTGACAGCGTGCTGAAACGGCGTCCCGTGTAGTCGCCATTGTAGGAAACCCAATTTCTGCCAATGGGCCGGGCCGCGAGCTCAGAGGGGCCTACATTGACGGTCGTCGAGGTGCTGGACGACGTGGTCTCGGAAATGGCCAACATCAGCAGGCAGGTGCAAAATAAGAACAAACACGCAGGTTGGCATGCGCGCTCCATATGTTCAAATGTGTTGCTCACAATTTTCAAGTTGCCAGTCCGCCCGATAACAAGGGAGCGTTTCCGCTCTGAAAGCAGCCGATCGCGGATCGTTTTAAATGCTTTTACGCAAAAATGAAAGTGAAAATTAACAGGGAGGTCCACCCTCGACTCTTTTTCCGCGGAACATAATTGCAAAGTTTGGGGATGGATTTGCACTTATTCAATGCATAGATCAATTGATCCTTCTTTGAAATCGGCGCGCTCAGGCAGGGTCGGAATTCTCAGCTCACGCGCCTTCCCGAGGACGACAAGCTGCGGCCTCATGGAAGGCCTCAGACGGCGTGCTGGTCACGCACACAACACACCAGCTTCACCGATATACCGAGGTCCGATCTACGCACTTGGACGCGAGCCGGGGACCGAGACAATGCTCATCAGTCAAGTGAAAATAGTCGGTTGCAAGGTAAACGCGTGACGAAGGCCGCGGGCTCATTCACCGGCGGAGATTGTTTCCCAACCTCAGCCGCGGGTGAAGGGCTATTTGTAGGATGCGGAACCAGCAACTACCTGGCGCTTTCTGCGGCCGCGTCCTGGATCGCGACCACCGGACGGCGTGCACGCGCGGCTCCACCTTCTGAGCTATCATTCTTCCCCGATTCGGTGCGGAAGGGTTGGCAAACCCTCGCCGCGGTCGCGCGTGAGCGGCTGGTTAATCCGCCTAGCCGCCTGGTCCATGGATGGTTTACTTCATCACTTCTAACAACAGATGTTCTTGAAACGTGGTTTTTAGGTGCGGGGCCTTGTCAGCCGTCGCTTCTACGGTACCGAGATCTTGGTTTTCGTCGTAGTTTACGATGTGATAGGTCCCCGGTTTCAAGCCGCGCAACTCGACTTCGCCGCTCCAGGGTCCTGCGGCCGGTGGGAAGAAGGCGTAAAACATTTTGCCGTCCTTCTCGATCGCGTATCCTTCAGGTACGTCGTAGCCGTAGACGTAGAGGTTGCGAAAAGTCCCCCGGGAAAGCATTTTGTTGTTATAGATGCCGATCCATTTCTTCCAGTGTGCTTCCTTCTCAGACGTTAGCAGCACCGGTTTAAACTTGGGCCCGGGATCCGGCCACACGAACTTGGTTCCCACCACACCGCCAGTGCCGATGGTGGAGGCGAAATCGGAGCCGTGCTCGCTCCACCCTTTGCTGACGCGAGTCATTGCAGAGAGTTCGACATGATCCCCATAGACGGCGGCTTCGGGGCCGAGTAACGCTTTGTACATCTTGATTCGGCGGCGGACCTGCACAGCTCCGATCGGATCAGCCGTCACCGCCTGATCCATGTACGGTAACCAGGCCAGTGACGGCGGTGTCCCGCAGGGACAGCTCTGGGTCACGCTTTCCGGTTTGATGGCGCGGGTGGTTTGGAAGATCGTCTTGTAGACTTCGCCCATCGCGTTCACCGCATCCTGCGGTGACCGGTGGTGGTGACGAGGGTTGTAGCACATGGGCACGGTGTAGATATTGTCAAGTTTGGAGCCGTCGAATCCCCAGTCCCGGATGAACTTCTCGGTGAGCCGCTTATAGTAGGCCTGCACTTCGGGAAGGGCAGGACAGAGCGCGGCCAGGCCTCGCGTCATGCGCGCGTGAGTGCCATTTTTGTTGAGAATAAGCCAGTCGGGATGCTCCTGGGCGACCTTGGAAACAACGTATCTGTGCGAACTGTATGTCCCCTGTCCATCTTCCACGCCCAAAGGAAGCCACCAGAGCTGTACCAGCTCGCCTTGCTTGTGGAATTCGTCGACCATCTTCTTAATGGAATTGCCGGGGAAAGTATCCGAGCGCGGATTCCAGTCGCCATAGGTATCAAACCAGCGGTCATCCAGCGTGGCCCACTTAATGCCCAACTCTTTCAGCTTCGGAATCGTGTCCACCATCTGCGCGGGCGTGACGTTGAATTCATAACCCCATCCGCACCAGCTCACGTTGTAGGCTTCGCCGGAAGGCTTAGGAAGGTTCCATCCTTCCTTGGCGAGGACACTCGACCAGAGTCGCAAGGGCTCGTAATAGTCACCGGCGAATACCGAGATGAAGCTGCGGGGCGTGGAGAAGCTTTCCCCGGGTTTGAGGGTGACATTGGCGGGCATGACCATCGAGGCGCTGACTCGCGAATCGGAGGTCACTTTTACCGGGAGAGAAAGCGTCAACGGCAAAGTCTCAATGTGTCCGATAGCTTCGCCAACAGAACCCGTCCAGAAAGCTATTAGCGGAATCCCGCCGCCGAAGCCGCCTTTGCCGATGGCCCCCATTTCATTCGGCTGGAAAAAGGGGGCACGTAGTTTAAGGACGTCGTCTTTTCCCCATTCATAACTGGATCCCTGGAAGGACCACATGTCATAGGGGGCTGAGTTGGCCAGGTGAGAATTGAAACGATGTCGTTGCGCTACCACCTGATCGAGGGTGATCAATCCGATGCCGCCGTTCTTGTATTCCACGGAGGTTAGGGCAACATTGGGAAAATCGTCATAGGCCTCGAGGACCAGTGTGGCCTGCAGGTTGGCGTCGGATGGCCCGAGTGGACGGGCAGGGATTTCGACACGCTTTCCCCGTCCCAACTTGCCGATCGCCTCCAGGTTTTTGGCCGCGCCGAAATCAAGCAAAAAATGAACTTCTTTGCCGGAGATCAGGAGATAGTTGCTGTCCATCGGCTTACCTTGTTCGGGCTCATCAAGCGTGGCGTGTTCGCCGTTCTTGATCAGCCAAGCCTGAATATAGCCAGAGGGCTGCACCTGGAATTCTGCCGCGCTGGTCTGGAGGATGATCGGGCCGCCGCTATTGAACAAGACTCTGACGGCGGAGGGTAGAGAAGCCGGCTGAGTGGGCTTTTTCACACCGGACTGGCAGCTTGTGTTCAGCGTGAGTCCAACCGTGAGCAGAACGAGAAGAGAGATTGCGATCGCGGAAGAAGGATGATTGCGCAGTTCGCGTTTCATTTTGCCCCTTACTGTCGACCCCCAGTGCCTCGGAATTGGCGGAAGACCCGTTCTGCATTGAGGTGATAAATCTTTTCTAACACCTGGTCCGGGGGTTCGAGCCCATAGATTTTCCAGCGGCCCGGTGCGGGGTAGCCCCGCTAATCAAGTATTCATCTCGTGTTTCGAGCCAGCGGAAATGGTTGCGATACAACTCCTCTTTCATGCCATTGTCGGTTCCGAACTCCGATCCCTTGAGCGTCGTTTACGTGATTGTGGACGTCTGTAACGCACAATCTGGCGCGGTCGACATGGTTCGCAACGGCGTGCAGGATCGATACAGGATGGAAGTCCTTCAACAGCAGGGTTTTCTTCTGGTCAGCAACTGCGGCGGGTTGGTAGGCGATTGGTTCCTCAGGGCGGCTGACGTTCTGTGCTCCTGTCATCACTGCAGCGACGATGAAACCGTGTTCCAGGGCACGCTTGCCCACGATGACCTCCCTTGATGGAGACCAGGCCGGTTAGCGTTTGACAGCGGATCGGAATGAAGTAGAAGAACTGCTCGTAAGTATACAGTCGAAAGGCAAGGGAACGATCGTGCAAGCGATGCTGTTCGTACCATGAATTCACAGTTGTGGTTGCTTGGGTGTCGGCAGAGGCGACTATTTGTAGATACCTCGCTCCTGGTTGTATAAATGTGCGCGCAAGCACCGTGAACGTGTCCTAAAACGCTTATCTTTTATGCGCCGTGCCGAATTTGTCGCTTTCGGCGAGTGATCTTCCCAAATATCCGAAAGGAGAAAGAGCACACATGCACCGCAAACAGGCAATTATGGCGTCAGGTATTCTGCTGGCGCTATTGGCGGCTGTTCCGTCATTTGCGCAGCAGAAACGCGCTATCGTAGTCGGAGAGGCCAAAGGGCTGCCCTTCAGCGACGGAATTGTGGCCGGAAACACGCTGTATATCGCCGGCACCGAAGGCACCGATGAGAACAACAAACTAAGACCCGGTGGAATCGGGCCGGAGACGCAGGCGGCATTGGACAATATTCAGAAGGTTCTGAAAAAAGCCGCCTTCGAATTGCAAGATATTGTCTCAGTAACCGTATACCTCGCTGACATCAAAGATTTTCCCGAGATGAACAAGGTTTACAAAACCGTCATCCCTGATCCCAAACCTGCGCGTGCAACCATACAAGCCGCGGGCTTGGTCAACGATGCACGTATTGAGATCTCAGCTATTGCCGTGAAACAGAAGAAATAGGAGTTCTGCCATCATCGAGAACTCGCGAGTACGGTTGTGGATGGTCATTGCGGTTGGGTGTGCCGGCAGCCTGGTCGCGGCCACAGGATCGATGGCCAACAACCCGGGGTCGGAATCCGAACCAATCGCTTCCGGGCACAAAATCTTCGCTTCCATGTGCGCCAGCTGTCATGGGCTAGACGGCAAGGGAGGCGAACGCGCTCCCGATATCGCTCGAGCCCCTGCCATACAGCGGCTCTCGGACGAGAGGTTGAAGCGTGTCGTCGAAGAAGGTGTACCGGGGACAGGCATGCCGGCATTTCATGTGCTGGGCAGCTCAGGCGCTAAGGCCGTGGTTAGATACTTGCGTGTCTTGCAAGGTCGGGGAAGACTTTCTGCATTACCCGGTGATGCGGCACGCGGCAGGGCGCTATTTTTCGGAAGCGCAGGATGTTCTGGTTGCCACATGGTCGCCGGCGCGGGTGGGTTCATTGCAAGTGACCTATCTGCCTACGCCAGCGGGCATACGGTTCGGGAAATCAGGGAAGCCATGACCCACGCGGGCATCTATTCCGAGACCGCGACCCGGCACGTTGTCGTAACAACCCGGGACGGCGAGCGATACGATGGGATCATTCGCAACGAGGACAATTTCTCGATTCAATTCCAGATGCTGGATGGCACATTCCAATTCTTCACGAAGAGGGATGTAAGCCAGGTGCAGCGCCGGCCACCTGTGATGCCGATTGGCACCACGATTGCCATGACGGAGGCGGGGTTGAATGATGTAACCAAGTTCCTCATTTCTGCTGCCAAGACCAGCGACGATGAGACCGCTTCGGACGCCCAGTGATCACGCCTCCCATGGAGGATCGTGCTATGCCGCGACTGCCGGGCAGCGATACAGTCCAGCACTCCAAGTTAGGCGCCCGATTCGGAATCTATGTCTTGTCCACCTCTCTCTTGTGCATACCTGTTGCAGGGCGGACTGCGACTTCCCGATGTCGGAACCGAGCGGGCGTGATCGTGGCTGGTCATTTAAGTCATGAAATCCAGTTGGACGCGGTTCATCCCGCGAAGGAATGGGCGAAGGCGACACCTATGACATTTTGCTCGGACTGGCAGGGTAGGAATGCCGATCCGCAGCGACAGACAACGGTACGCGTCCTTTGGTCCGCGCAGAATCTCTATTTGCGGTTCGAATGCCGGTATCGGGAGCTCTACGTGTTCGACGATGGCGATCCAAACGGTCGACGTGATCACTTGTGGGAGCGCGATGTCGCCGAGGCATTCGTTCAGTCCGACCCACTGCAGCCTCATTATTACAAAGAGTTCGAAGTCGCTCCGAATGGGTTTTGGATCGACCTGGACATTTCTCCAGCTCCGTCGCGCGACCTCAAGAGCGGACTCGAGCACTCGACATTTCTCGATAAGCGGCAGAACAGATGGTTTGCCGAACTGGCCATTCCGCTCAAGTCTTTGACTTCTGACTTCAACCCAGGCGCCGTTTGGCGCGCCAATTTCTATCGTGTGGAAGGCCGAGAGGAGCCGCGTTTTTACTCTGCGTGGCGACCTACCCACACGCCCCAGCCCAATTTTCATGTTCCCCGCGCATTTGGCGAACTTCGTTTCGCTCCAGCACGATAGGTATTTTCAGCAGGCTTGGAGTGCGGTAGGACGATGGGGGTAAAAAAGACGACGGGGGGCAACTTTTTGACTTCCTCGCTGACATTGGCACCGGCGATCAGCTCGGAGCTGCGATCGCAAGTCTCAGAGGCGGCCGAACTTCTTTACCGCTTCCTCAATCGACCTGAGCTTTTCGATGTACGCGTACATGGAATGCTCTTTGAAATCCATTTCCTGTGCGGTCGCAAGGACCTCTGCCGCTCTGGCGCGCGGAACCACAATCACGCCATCTGCATCTGCGACCACAAGGTCATCGGGCGCAACCGTGACCCCGTCGCACACCACAGGAACGTTGGCAGAGGCAAAGCGATAGTGACCTACCGAGGTGGAGGGCACAATCCCGACCGCAAAGACGGGGAAGCCAATTTTTGTTAGATAACCGACATCGCGAACTCCGCCATCAATCACCGCACCAGCAAAATCCCGCGCCTGCATGGCAGTTCCCATCAATCCCCCCATGCCGGCGATGTCGGCTCCGTCTTCAACGAACATTACGTAAACTGAATTCGGGGCTCCCTGATCGATCGCGGTCAACATCCCTTGCAGGGCGTCGGGATCGTGGTTTTCTTCTTTCTTCAGTTTCACGGTAACTGCAAATCCGGCGAACTTTGCGGGGAAGATCGGGCGCATGCGATGCGACAAATAGGTGCGCTGACCTGTAACTTTCTCCATGGCGTCGGACACGGATGCAACTTCGACGTGACGGTATCCATCTAGAAGTGCGGAATCGGATTTCAGGTCAGGGGGATAGGAAGACGCGCGCGGAATCGCAATAAAGGCGATAACCAGAAAACTCGCGGCAAGAAAAAGGAATGCAGTAGCGAAGATACTCGTAACTGGCCTGTTTCCGAACAATCTCTTAACCATTCTGTGCTCCTCAAGTTCGCAGGGATGTTGCATCTCGTGCTGCCAGACTGGACCCCACTTGAAAGTTGCAACAATCGAGAGCAGCGCGCCGATACTACACAATCCTGCTGCCACAAAGAAGGAAATTCCCCAGCCTCCCCGGCCCTTGCGATTGACAAATCATAATCAATTTGAGAGGTTCGGAAGCCGATTCCCCGTGGAGGTAAACACTTGAAGATGAATCGCGACTTGGTCCGATTGTGTGTTGCCGCAATCCTTTATGGATGTGCTTGGTTAGTGTTCATGCCTGCATCTGTCGCCCAATTGCTCAGCTTTCCCCCCCAGGAACTGGTGGACTACTCGCCGCAGAATCCTTTTGATCGCCTGGCCGATGGCAGACCAAAGGTCCCTGATGATCTGATCGAGCAGGCACGCGGGTTGTCTTCGGAGGAAGTGTGGGCAGTTCTCGAAGGGAAGGGGCTTCATAATCAATACGCGGATGGATTTCAAGTCCTGCATCCGGGAAAGACCATGGTTGGACGTGCGTTTACCGTCCAGTTCATGCCCATGCGCTCGGATGTGGACGATGTCGCTAAGGCAAAGGCGAGAGCACGCGGTATCAGGCGGCTTACCAACCAGACAGCGATTGACATGCTGCAGCCCGGCGACGTGCTGGTAGTTGATTTGTTCGGCAAAAAAGTGAATGGAACGATTGTCGGCGACAACCTCTTTTATTACGTCATGCAGGCCACGCACGGGGCCGGATTAGTTGTGGACGGCAGCGTACGCGACCTGGATGGAATTTCAGAAATCGATATGCCTGCTTACTTCCGATCCGTCGATCCCACGCCGATCGGAGACGTCATGCTGACCGGAATCAATCTTCCGATTCGTATGGGTGGAGTGACCGTAATGCCAGGCGATCTTGTAGTCGGCGATCGCGAAGGCGTGTATTTCATTCCTCCCCAGTTCGTGCGTGAAATCCTCGACACGGCTGATGAAACCCACATTCACGACGAGTGGACGAAAAAGAAGTTCGCGGAAGGGAAATATAAATCCAGTGAGATTTACAGTTCGCCGACTGATCCTAAACTGCAGCAGGAATACCGAGAGTACCTAAAAAAGCGGCTGGAAGAAATTCGCAAGCAGCGGAGTTCCAAGTAAGGGGAGCATGTGTGACGGCGGGATGGCTCGATCACTCTCAAACAGAGGGCGCTCGGAGGTCCATACGAAGCGACGATGAACCCCCCGGCTCGGGGCAGCCATTCGAGGACTCACAAACAACTCAGACTGAGGTGATTGAACGGGGATGACCGAATGAATGAATGAACCGGTTGCACCACTGCATGAGATTGAAAAAGTTCAGCACGACTCCCGAGTCCCCCCTTTCGGGACCAGGGGTTCGTAGGCACGGATGCTGGATCACACGTTCAGCCTTGGACTGACTGTTGCGGGCGCTTTGACTCAATCGGGAATTGGCCGCTGTGTTTTCAGACGACTGCAAGGCGCTTCCCTGCGGGACTGGCTAATGACAAGAGGGCGTAGGATTGACCCGGAGACTCGGTGCTGAACTGCAGCACACACGGAGCGCCTAATGAGTTCATGGATACTCTTCCGCGAACCCGAGCGTCGTAAGCACCGATGGGCCACCACCGAGGCATGAGACCTGGGAGATCAGCTGGCTTCTGTTAAACGCTCAAGCTGCTTTCAGTTGTTCTGCGTCGAAACGTTCTCCTCTCTTCCAAAGTGTTAAAGTAATGGCCGCGATCTTGCGCGCCAGCGTCAGACGTGCCCTCTCCGGCTTCATCCCCCTTGGCCAGCAAAGCCACGTTGAAGTCGTCGTGAGCGCAATCGCCTGTCTTCGACAGTTATCCGTCGCCGAGCGAGGGCAAAGTCTCGATTCTAGAATCTCCAATAGCTAGCGTCCGAATCGCCCAACCACCACACCGATGATGGCTCCGCCGATTGCTCCCATTCCGACGATTGGCGTGTACGCCTTGGTGATGATTGCATCCGGGATGCTCAAGAGCAATCCGAAGGTTAGGCCCACGACCCAGCCGGGCCAAGGCAGGCGAGCCGCGCCAATGACGAACCCAATTGCAAAGCGCGCAATGAAAGCCGCCGTGATCGCCGCTCTCTTGTCGGAAAACGTCATCGGCAGCATAATTGCGACGTCTAGAGCACCAAACACCAATCCACAGATCACGCCAAGGATGACTCTGGACATGTCTCGCTCCTTAGTTAGAAAACGTTTACCATGCACGAGCGTGCGCAGGAATCCTGGCTGTCAAACGAGGAACTCGCAACGAGGTTGCGCCAATGAATATTTCCTGGCGGATCATAATTCTCGTAATTGCATGCATCGCACTCGGGGTCCCGCGCCTGGCGGAGGACACACGCCATGTCATTCCCGTCGAAGGCGACGTCGAAGGCACGCACCACCCGTCCATAGTATCCATCGTAAAGGAGGGGAATAGGTGGTATTTGTTTCCGACCGTTACCGGTCCTAACCCGCAGGGACAGTTCCCGATTCGCTGCTCGCAGGACCTGCACCACTGGAAGATTTGCGGCTTCGTCTTCCAGCAGGTTCCCGGCTGGATCAAGAAAGAGAGCCCCGAAACAAAGGAACTCTGGGCGCTCCGGGCTCCCGACCCTTCCTACTTTAACGGCAAGTACAATCTGTACTACGCATTTTCGGCATTCGGAAGAACACATCTGGAATCGCGCTTGCCTCCAGACTGACAAGCCATTGAGGGTCCGTTTGTCATCCATCATGGTGGATGGTTCTTTCTTTTCGCGTCATGGCACCTCGCTGTCGCGGCACAAAGAGCAACTATAAGGTCGTGGTCGGCCGCTCCCACAACCTTACCGGGCCATGTGTGGATGCCAGGGGGAAGCCCATGTTGGACGGTGCCGGGACTCCTCTGTTGGCCGGAAATCATCGCTGGGCTGGTCCCGGCGGCCAGTCGCTCCTTCCGCAAAAGGATGGGGACATCATGGTGTTCCACGCGTACGATGCGGTGACAGGAAGACCGTCGCTGCGGATTTCGACCATTACGTGGCAGGGTGGCCGGCCCCACGTGACTCTCGAAGGCGATTCCGGTGAAGTAAAGTGAGGCTGCTTGGCTGGCCTGAACTGAGCATCGTTCGGTCTGGTCACATCAGTCTTTGGGATATGCGCGGCGTTTTCCTCGATTTCCTGCCACGTCAGCGCAGTCTTGAATCGGGGAAGGCATCGGTGAATCAGGAATCGGTGAATCAGGAATTGACAAAGCCAAGGCGCTGGTCTAGTTTGTTGCGTTTGGTAAACGATTACTTGCCGGAGCTTGCTTTCATTCGGCGAGTTCTGAATCGACATGCTTCTGCAACGCCTACGGGAAGAGGTTTTCGAAGCCAACCTGGAGTTGGTGCGAAAGAATCTGGTGCTGTATACGTTTGGGAATGCCAGCGGAATTTCGCGCGAAGAGAGCTTAGTCGTAATCAAGCCGAGCGGCGTTCCTTACGAAGAAATGCGACCGGAGCACCTGGTGGTGACAGACCTTGAAGGCAAGATGGTTGAGGGCAAGCTTCGGCCTTCCTCGGACCTCGCGACACATCTGGTCCTTTACCAGGCTTTTCCGGCGATTGGCGGTGTTGCCCACACCCACTCCGAATATGCAACCTCGTGGGCTCAGGCCCGGCGGCCGATTCCTTGCTTCGGCACGACGCACGCGGACTATTTTCACGGGTGCGTCCCTGTCACCCCTGCCATGTCGGATGATGAGATTCGAGAGGAGTACGAGAAAAACACGGGAAACGTGATCGTGCGGGCTCTGAACAAACTCGATACTTCCGCCACCCCGGGTATTCTGGTGGCGAACCATGGTCCCTTCACTTGGGGGCCGGATCCTCGAACAGCGGCCCACAATGCGGTCATTCTGGAATCGCTGGCACGCATGGCCTACTTCACGGTGACGCTGAACAGTGCCGCGCAACCCATCGGCAGCACTCTGCATGACAAGCATTATCTGCGCAAACACGGCAAGAACGCATACTACGGCCAGACCAGGAAAGGAAACTGATGCCATTCTTGGCGCTCTATGCTGCACCGCGGCTGGTGAGCCTTTCCCCCGTTGACCTGGTCATTGTCGTTTTCTATTTCGCATTGGTACTGAGCATCGGCTGGTATCTGCGGGGCCATGCTCGCACGGGCGAGGATTACTTCATGGCCGGCCGGGAGATGACTGCTTGGATCGCCGGCCTCAGCTTCCTTTCCGCCAACCTGGGTTCACTGGAACTGATGGGCTGGGCGGCAGCGGCTTACCAGTACGGCATTCTGGCCACGCACTGGTACTGGATCGGCGCCATTCCGGCAATGCTGTTTCTGGCGCTGGTAATGATGCCGTTCTACTACATTTCCCGGACGCACTCGGTGCCGGGTTATCTCAAGCTGCGCTTTGGAGAGAGCAGCCGCGCGCTCTCCGCGATTTCCTTCGCCTTCATGACGGTGTTGATGAGCGGTATCAACATGTACTCCATGGCGCTGGTGATGAAGGTGGTGCTGGGTTGGGACATCCACTTCAGCATCTGGGTTTCGTCTATCACCGTGGCAATTTACGTGGCGCTCGGCGGACTACGTTCCGCGATCTTCAACGAGGTCCTGCAGTTCATCCTGATCTGGGCGGGAGCGCTGCTCATCCCGATTCTCGGTTTGATAGAAGCGGGCGGCTGGACGAACCTCAAGCTACAAATTGCTCATAATGCCTCAGCCCAGTACACGCATTTGTGGTCCACGATGGGCTCTTTCACCGACAATCCGATGGGTATTCACTGGACCGGCATCGTTTTCGGGTTGGGCTTCGTGATTTCCTTTGGCTATTGGACAACGGATTTCCTGGTGGTGCAGCGCGTGCTTTCCGCTAAGGACATGCGCGCTGCGGAACTGGCACCCATCATCGGGGCGGCGTTCAAGAGCCTGGTGCCGTTCATCGTCATTCTCCCCGGATTGCTGGGTTTGGCGGTGCTGCCGATGAAGCTTACAGGGGAAACTGCCGCGGTCGCCAGCGGCGGTCACAGCTATAACGAGGTGCTTCCCCTGATGCTGGCTCGCTACTGCGGTCCGGGACTGCTGGGATTGGGGATCACCGCGCTCATTGCCGGATTTATGTCGGGCATGGCGGGCAACGTCAGCGCGTTTACCACGGTGTGGACCTATGACATCTATCGTGCCCTAATTAAGAAAGATGGCAGCGACCACCACTACGTCAATATGGGGCGCTGGACGACTATTCTAGGCGTGCTGATTAGCGTCGGCACCGCTTACCTCGTGATGCAGTTTGCCAGCATCATGGATTACGTGCAGGCATTGTTCAGCTTCTTTATCGCGCCACTGTTCGGTACCGTGCTCTTGGGTATGCTGTGGAAGCGAGCGACCGGCCCAGCCGGTTTCTGGGGTCTGTTGGCTGGAACGCTCTCCTCTATTGGCATGTATGCCTGGGTGAAAGTAGACCATACTGCGCTACGCTATGTGGCGCTTTCCCCCAACGCTCGCGATATGGCCGAGAATATGTATCGTGCCTTGTGGTCGTGGGTTGTGTGCGTGCTGGTGACGGTTGTGGTCAGCTATCTGACCTCACCGAAGCCGGAAAGTGAACTGGACGGCCTGGTTTATGGGGTGACGAAAATCCCCGAGCAGGGAGAGTATCCCCTGTTCCATCGACCGGCATTCTGGGCGACCGTGGTGGGCATCGGATTTGTGGTGCTTAACATCCTGGTGTGGTGATGCATAAATGAAGAATATGCGGCGCGAACTCCCGATCTGGTTGTTTGCCGGCATCTCTCTTTTGGTCAACGGTATTCTGATTACTGCGGCGGGCATATGGGAGATCGTTCATCCACCTGCCAATCCCGTGGTGCTCTTCCGGTTGCATGCCAATGTGTGGTGGGGAGCTGTACTGGCGGCGCTGGGACTCTTTTTTTGTATTCGTTTCGCGCCCAAGAGGGAGCCCTGAAAAGCTGTCTGGATAAGGATTTGTTATGGCGAAGAACAGAATGATGACGATGGGCCTCATCGTGGGCAATCGGGGTTTCTTTCCCGACCATTTGGCCAAGAGCGGCCGGGAAGAGATGCTGAAAGCGCTGGAAAAGGCGGGCATGGATGTGGTCGCGCTCACCCCGCAGGAAAGCAAGCATGGAGCGGTGGAAACGCGTGAAGAAGCCAAGCGTTGCGCCGATCTGTTCAAACGTAATCGCGACCGCATCGATGGGATCATTGTTACTCTGCCGAATTTTGGAGATGAACGGGCCATCGCTGACAGCCTGCGGCTTGCTGATCTCAAGGTTCCGGTTCTGGTGCAGGCGACCCCCGATGATCCACAGAAAATGACGATAGCTGCCCGGAGGGATAGCTTTTGCGGCAAGATGTCGGCCTGCAACAATCTGCGCCAATACGGCATTCCCTTTTCGATTACGAGCCTGCACACCGAGAGTCCTGCCTCTCCAGAATTTGCCCGAGACCTCGAGTGGTTTGCGGCCGTCTGCCGGGTGGTGACGGGTTTCCGAAATCTGCGCGTGGGGGCCATTGGCGCACGCCCGACCGCATTCAACACCGTGCGCTACAGCGAAAAGATTCTTGAGTCGCAGGGGATCTCGATCGAGACCCTGGACCTCTCCGAGGTGCTGGGCCGTATCGAACGCATGAAAGATGACAGCGATGCCGCCCAGGCCAAGCTTGCCGCCATCCAGAAATACGTGGATTCCAGCAACGTGCCGAAACCGGCGCTGCTGAAGATGGCCAAGCTGGGGGCGGTGGTTGATGAATGGATGGCGGCCACTGAAGTGACCATCAGCGCCGTACAGTGCTGGACTTCGCTCGAGGAAAATCTCGGTGTGGTGCCCTGCACGGTGATGAGCATGATGAGCAATGAGCTGCTGTCGAGCGCCTGCGAAGTGGATATCTGCGGTGTGCTCGGCATGCATGCGCTGCGGCTGGCTTCGGGAACTCCGTCAGCGCTGCTCGATTGGAACAACAACTATGGTTCCGATCCCAATAAAGCCGTGTGCTTCCATTGCTCCAATCTGCCCAAGCATTTCTTCCGTTCGGTGAAGATGGATTTCCAGGAGATCATTGCCGGAACCGTGGGGAAAGAGAACACGTTCGGCACCTGCGTAGGTCTGATCCGGCCGGAAAAGATGAGCTTTGCGCGATTCTCCACCGACGACACTTCCGGCGCGATGCGCGGCTATGTGGGGGAGGGCCGGTTCACCGACGATCCACTGAACACGTTTGGCGGCGCAGGCGTCGTCGAAATTCCTGAGATGCAAAAACTGCTGCGCTATATCTGCCGCGAGGGCTTCGAACACCACGTGGCCGCGAATCTTTCTACGGTCGCGGCGTCGGTCCATGAGGCCGCTACGCAGTACCTGGGCTGGCCTACGTACTGGCACGCATCACCGAACGGAGTTTGCTGATGGCAATCGTGGCGGGAGTCGATTTTGGCACACTCAGCGTACGCGTGTCCCTGGTTGACAGCGAACGGGGGCTGCTGGAGTCGGCGGTGGCTGAATATCCTCTGCACCGCAAGCGCGAGGACCCGGAATATGCCACGCAATCGCATGAAGATCAACTGCGGGGACTGGTAGCAGCGACCGGGGAGGTTCTCAGGAAGGCTCGGATTCGCGGAGAACAGGTGGAGGCGATCGCTCTTGATACCACCGGCTCCAGCGTAATCCCGGTCGGAGAGAAACTGACGCCACTCGGCGAGTACTACTTGTGGTGCGACCACCGTGCCAAAGGCGAAGCCGCCGAGATTACCGAGGCTGCTCACCGCGAAGGTCTGGAGGCGATCCGGTGGTGCGGCGGCGTGTACTCCTCGGAGTGGGGCTTCTCGAAACTCCTGCACTGGTTGCGTCACAACCCGGACAAGCGCTCCCAGTTTGTTTCGGCTTTCGAGCACTGCGACATGATTGCGGCCACCCTCGCTGGCATCAGCGATGCAAAAAAGGTTAAGCGCAGCGTTTGCGCCATGGGCCACAAGTGGCTCTGGAATCGGAAACTGGGCGGGCTGCCTCCGGAAGAATTCCTGGTCAAAGTAGACCCCCTCTTGGCGGGGATAGGGGAGAAGCTTGCCGGGGAATATGCCACGTCCGATCAAATCGCCGGACGGCTCTCGCCGCATTGGGCCGAGAAGTTGGGGCTTAAAGCCGGCATTCCTATCCCGGTAGGCGCTTTCGATGCGCACTGGGATGCCATCGGCGCCGGTTGCCGCACCGATGATGTGGTGAATGTGGTCGGCACCTCCACCTGCATTATCGGGATTACTCCTTCTGTGAACCTGGTGCCCGGAGTCTGCGGTGTGGTCGAGGGAAGCGTGCATCCGCTGCGCACCGGAATCGAAGCGGGTCTGTCGGCGGTCGGTGATATCTTCAGCGCGATTTCGACGCGCGCGGCGACCGATGTGCAGACCTTGAGCCAGGGACTTGAGAAGTACCGCGCCGGGCAGACAGGCCTGCTCCGGCTCACCTGGGACAACGGCGACCGCACGGTCCTGGTCAATCCCAATCTGCGCGGCATCACGCTGGGCTGGAATTTGCAGAGCACCGCGCAAGATGAATTGTTTGCCGCGATTGAAGGCACAGCGCTCCATACGCGGGTTATTCTCGACCGCATGGAGAAACACGGTGTCGACATCCGGCGAATTATCAATGCCGGCGGCATTCCCCCGAAGAATGAGGTTCTCAATCAGGTCTACGCGAATGTGCTCGGGCGACCGGTGCTGGTTCCCAGTAAGAGCGTGACCAGCCTCGGATCGGCAATTTTTGCCTTTCTGGCAGCGGGAACTTTCAAAACGATTGAGGAGGCGCAAGACAAAATCTGCCCGCCGCACAAGGTCTATCGGCCCAACCCGTCGGAACAGTCCATTTACGATGAGCTCTATACGCTCTACAGCAAGCTGTATTTTGCCTTCGGACCACCTGACGCAAAGGAGTTTGGCGATGTGCTGCCAAAACTGATTCAGCTTGCGGGATTCGGAGAACAGAAGAGGCGGGAAAAGTCTGAGGGAGCAAATCGCGGGAACAAGGTCGCGCTGCGTTCTGCCGGCGATTGAGATTGCTACACCTAAAACGGGGAATTCATGAAAATCTTAATGACCGTTACGGTGAGCGTAATGGGGCTCATCCTATGTGCCATTACGGCGGAGGCCAAGACCAACGTGACCTCACAACCATTTGGAAAATTGCCGGACGGAACTCCTATCGAGATCTATACCTTAAACGATGGGCGGGTTGAGGCCCGGATCATGACCTACGGCGGGACGGTGGTTTCCCTCAGGGTTCCGGACCGGAAAGGTCAGGCCGCCGATGTTGTGCTGGGATTCGACAATCTCGATGGCTATGTGGCAAACAATAATAATAAAGGTACCGCGTTTTTTGGCGCGCTGATCGGCCGCTACGCGAATCGAATCGCTCACGCCACCTTTGCCCTGGATGGAAAGAAGTACGAGGTCCCCAAGAACGACGGGGACCATTCTCTCCACGGCGGGACGCATGGCTTTAACAATGTCGTCTGGAAAGCGAAGACGATCGCGAACGGAATTGAGCTGACTTATCTGAGCAAGGACGGGGAAGCCGGGTACCCGGGCAATCTGACGACAGTGGTTCGTTACACGCTGGTTAAGGGAAACTTGCGCATTGACTACTCCGCGACTACTGATAAGGATACTGTCCTCAACCTTACGAATCATTCCTATTTCAACCTGGCGGGACAAGGGAACGGCGATATTCTCGGGCATCAGCTGACGCTCGATGCCTCTCGGTTTACTCCGGTCGATGCGACCCTGATTCCGACGGGCGAACTCAAGTCAGTTGAGTTGACACCATTTGACTTCCGCAAGCCTACAGCTATCGGGAGCCGCATCAACGCCGACGATGAGCAACTCCATCGCGGTCGTGGTTACGACCATAACTGGGTGCTGGACGCGAAGGGTGGGGCTTTGGCAGAAGCCGCGCAAGTGTATGAACCGAACTCTGGGCGCGTACTGCGGGTTCTTACCGATCAACCTGGAATCCAGTTTTACAGCGGCAACTTCCTTGACGGAACGATCAAGGGAAAAGGCGGCGTGGCCTACCAGCATCGCAGTGGGCTATGCCTGGAAACGCAGCACTTTCCCGATTCTCCGAATCACCCCGCCTTTCCCTCGACTCAGCTGAAGCCGGGCCAGAGGTTCCACAGCGTTACCGTCTACAGCTTCTCTGCCAAATAGGTCCAATCGAGCGATTCGGGGAAGGGGCGCTGCCTGGATTCAGAAAACGAGTTTCCCACTCTCTGTCGCCTGTTCTGCGCCGGACGGGTTCTTTGCGGGAGCAAGACCTGTTTGACTCGATCGAGCAATGGGGAGCGCTCCGAAGTAGCAGCAGCCATCTGCTTCCAAGTCTCAGATAACG
>Ga0209577_10000306_pt1 | contig 49844 bp, 54 predicted proteins | sample GraSoiAngelo_109_FD_185874 | JGI IMG/M metagenome (GOLD analysis project Ga0209577, IMG submission 185874) | Grasslands soil microbial communities from the Angelo Coastal Reserve, California, USA - 14_0903_12_20cm (SPAdes) (version 2) | ecosystem: Environmental > Terrestrial > Soil > Grasslands... | reverse complement strand
AAGCGGCGATGAAGTCGCGCACGCGCGGGAATACCACCTCGCGCCAGCGCCGTCCCGAGAAGATGCCGTGGTGTCCAACGCCGGGCGCGACGAAGTGCGCGCGGCGCGCGCGCGGGATGTTTAGGCACAGCGCGTGGGCCGCCTCCGTCTGGCCATTGCCCGAGATGTCGTCGAGCTCACCCTCGATCGTCAGCAGCGCAGCGCCACGAACCGCGTACGGCCGGACAAGCTCATCGCGTACATACATGCGGCCCTTGGGTAGCGCGAATTCCTGGAATACGGTCTTCACCGTGTCGAGGTAATACTCGGCGGGCAGATCGAGCACCGCGTTGTACTCGTCGTAGAAGCGCCGGTGCGCCTCGGCCGACTCGCCATCGCCCACCATGAGGTGGTTGAAGTACTCCCAGTGCGCGTTCACATGGCGATCCGGATTCATCGCCACGAAGCCAAGGTGCTGCAAGAAGCCCGGATACACGCGCCGCATGTAGCCGGGGTACTTGGGCGGCACGCGCTCGATTACGTTGCGCTCGAACCAGGAATACGGCTTGCGTCGCGCGAGATTGTTCACTGCCGTAGGGCTGCGGCGTGCATCGATCGGGCCGCCCATCATCACCATGCTGAGCGGCTGTGCTTCGCCGCGCGCCGCCATGAGCGAGATCGCGGCGAGCACCGGCACCGTCGGCTGGCATACGGAAATCACATGCAGCCGCGGGGAAAGCCGCGTGATCCAGTCCCGTACATAATCGACGTAGTCCGCGAGGTGAAATGGCCCGGCCGACAGCGGCACGAGGCGCGCGTTGATCCAGTCGGTGATCCACACTTCGTGCTCGGCAAGTAGCGAGCGCACCGTATCGCGCAGCAGCGTGGCGTGATGGCCGGAGAGCGGCGCCACCACCAGCACATTGCGCCGTTTGTGCGTTGCCTGCTTGAAATGCACCAGGCGGCACAAGGGCTTCTCGTCGGCCATCTCGATCTCGACGCCGGGCAGGCTCCATTGCGGCTTTTCGTAGCGCTCGGTGACGCGCAGAAAGAGATCGCTGGACGCCGCAAGGCGGCGCGAAATCGGCCAATGCGCGAGCGGGCTGAAAGGATGGCCGAACCAGCCGCGCGACCATTCTGCGACGTAGCGCAGGGGCTCGAGCGCCATGTGCTGCGCCTCGTAAAGGCTGTAGAGCACGCGGTGCTTATAGCAGAATTGACGCACCGCCGCATGCAGCAGTGCGCGTTTCCCGCGAGCGGTTTAGGCGGCCTTGCGCTCGTCCCGCAGTGCGCGCCGCAGGATCTTGCCGACGTTCGTCTTCGGCAGCTCGGTGCGGAACTCGACATACTTCGGCCGCTTGTAGCCCGTGAGCTCGCGGCGACAATGCTCGAGGATGTCCTGCTCGGTGAGCTGGGGATCCTTTTTCACCACGTAGACCTTCGGCACCTCGCCGGAATGCGGGTCAGGCACGCCGACGACCGCGCACTCGAGCACGCCCGGATGCATCGCCACGACCTGCTCAATCTCGTTCGGGAACACCTTGAATCCCGAGACGATGATCATGTCCTTCTTGCGATCGACGATGCGGATGAAGCCCTTCGCGTCCATCACGCCGATGTCTCCGGTATGGAGGAAGCCATCCGGACCGAGCACTTTCGCCGTCTCGTCGGGCCGCTGCCAGTACCCCGCCATCACCTGCGGCCCACGGATGCAGATCTCGCCCGTCTCGCCGACGGGCAACGGCCGGTCCGCATCATCGCGGATCTCGATGTCGGTCGACGGCATCGGCACGCCGATCGAGCCGCTGTACTCGCCCAGATTCAGCGGATTGGCGGTCGCCGCGGGCGCCGTCTCGGTCAGCCCGTAGCCCTCGATGAGCGTCGTGCCGGTGACCTGCTTCCAGCGGTCGGCCACCATCTTCTGCACCGCCATGCCACCGCCGAGCGCAAAGCGCAGGTGCGAGAAGTCGAGCTTTGCGAAGTCCGGATTGTTGAGCAGCGCATTGAAGAGCGTGTTCACGCCGCTGATCATGGTGAACTTGGATTTGCCTAGCTCCTTGACGAAGCCGGGGATGTCGCGCGGATTGGTGATCAGGATGTTCTCGCCGCCAACCACCATCATGTTTAGGCAGTTCACGGTGAGCGAAAAGATGTGGTAGAGCGGCAGCGCGGTGATGATCACCGGCCGCTCGCCCTCCATCGCGGGCTGCAGCCACGCCTTGTACTGCAGCAGCGCGGCGATCACGTTGCGGTGCAGGAGCATGGCGCCCTTCGAGACGCCGGTCGTGCCGCCGGTGTACTGCAAAAAGGCGATGTCGTCGTGGCCGAGCACGGCAGTCACGAGCTGCGCACGCGCGCCTTCGGCGAGCGCCTGCTTGAAGCTGATCGCGCCAGGCACGTCGTAGGGCGGGACCATTTTCTTCACGCGGCGCACCACCAGATTCACCACCAGACCCTTCAGGCCGAGCATCTCGCCGAGCGACGTGATGACGACGTGCTTGAGCGGCGTGCGCGAGCGCACCTGCTCGAGCACGGCAGCGAAGTTCTCGAGTATCACGATGGCCTCGGCGCCGGCGTCGTTCAGCTGATGCTCGAGCTCGCGCGCCGTGTAGAGCGGATTGACGTTGACGACCACGCAACCGGCGCGCAGCGTGCCGAACATCGCGATCGGATATTGCAGGCAGTTCGGCATCATGATGGCGACGCGCGCGCCCTTGGCGAGGCCCTTTGCCTGCAGCCAGGCGCCGAAGTCGCGCGCCCGGCGATCGAGCTCGGTAAAGCGGATCGTTTTCCCCATATTGGTGAAGGCGGGGCGATCGCCGAACTCGCGGATGCTCTTCTCGAAGAGCTCGACGAGCGACCCGTATTCGCGCGGCTCGATTTCGGCCGGCACCCCGGGTGGATAACTCTTAAGCCAGATGCGCTCCATCTCTCCCCCTAGGCGGGCGCCTATGTGCTGCGATTCTAGCCACGATCGGCGCGGCGAGACATCCCGCGCCTATGGCAGCGTAGGCCGCGATCCAGGCCGACCGCGAGGCTGCCCCGCCGGCGAGGTCGAGGGCGGCGCCAAACACGACCGGGCCCGCCAGTCCGCCAGCAAAGCCGGTGAGCGAATAAAGACCCATCGCCGCGCCGCGCAGCTCGGTCGGGGCGGCCGCGACGAGGCCCGCCGTCAGGGTACCCGACTCCGCCATGACGAGCATCGAATACACGACGAGCAGTGAGAGCACCAACGGCCATGGTGAAGCTGGCGCAGCGCCAAGCAGCATGCCGCACGTACCCGAAGCCGCCATCACGAGCAGGATCCAGCGCCGGCGGCCGATGCGAAGCGCGACCTCGTTGCCAACGATTGAAGCGGGCACCGCAAGCAGGTTGACGACCGCGGCGATGGCGGCAGCAGGCCGTGGAAACGTGTCAACGGCCTGCAGGCTCGCCGCGTAAGCGAGATACGCCACCATCCAGGCACGCGAGCCGAAGAGCTCGAGGCAATGCACCGCATAGCCAAGCGTGTAGCCGGCGCTCCCCCGGTAGCGCAACACCTGCTGCCATGCGCGCAGCGGGAACAACGTTTGCAGCGACAGCCGCTCGCCGCCCCGTGCCGGCAGCGGCGCGATGAGAAGCACGACCATCGCGCCCGCGACGAGCGGGCCGAACGCGCTCACGAGGAACGCGGCCCGCCAACCATATGCCGGCGCAATGAAGCCCGCCATGGCGAGCGAGAGTGCCGTGCCGATGCCGAAGAACGACGTGTAGAACGCGACGTAGCGGCTTTGCGCCGGGCCGCCGATGCGATCCGAGAGCAGGCGCAGCCCGGGCATGTACGTCGCGGCGATGCCGATGCCGAGAAGCACCTGGAAGAGCAAAGCGCTGCCGAAGCCGTTGGCGATGAAGCCGAAGCCCGCGCCGCCTGCTGCGCTGAGCACGGCGCCCGCGAGGTAGACCTTGCGCGCATCGACGCGGTCGGTGAGCGAAGTCCAGAGCGACACCGTGCCGATATAGCCGGCGAAGAACATGCCGCTCACGATGCCCGCTTGCGCGTTCGACATGTGCCAGGCATCGCGCAATTGCGGCAGCAGGGCGGCGTAGGTCGAGAAGCCCAGCATCGAGACGATATGGGCTGCGAGCAGCGCGTAGACCGGGGCAAGACCCGGCGCGCTCACCGATGCTTGAACGTGGGCTTGCGCTTCTCCAGGAACGCCGCCATGCCCTCCTTCTGATCGGCGAGCGCGAACTGGGAATGGAACAGCCGCCGCTCGAAGAGCACGCCTTCGGCGAGCGTGCTCTCGTAGGCGCGGTTGATCGACTCTTTGATCATCATCACGACGGGCAGCGAGCAACCCGCGATCTTCTCCGCCACTGCCAGCGCTTCGTCCATGAGCTTCTCGAGCGGCACGATGCGCGATACGAGGCCGGCGCGCTCGGCTTCCTGCGCATCCATCATGCGCGCCGTGAGGCAGACATCCATCGCCTTCGCCTTGCCGACGGCACGCGGCAGGCGCTGCGTGCCGCCGGCGCCCGGCATCACCCCGAGGTTGACCTCGGGCTGGCCGAAGCGTGCGTTCTCTGCTGCGATCACGATGTCGCACATCATCGCGAGCTCGTTGCCGCCGCCGAGCGCATAGCCCGCCACCGCGGCGATCACCGGCTTGCGGATGCGGCGGATGTGCTCCCAGTCGCGCGTGATGTAGTCGGCCAGGAAGGCGGCCATGTAGCTGTAGTCCTTCATCGCCGCGATGTCCGCGCCAGCGGCGAACGCCTTCTCGTTGCCCGTGATGACGATGGCGCCGACGCCTTCATCGGCGTCGTACGCCTGAAGCGCCGCGCCGAGCTGCTGCATGAGCTCGGGGCTGAGCGCATTCAATTGCTTTGGCCGGTTGAGCGTGATGATGCCGACGCGGCCCTTCTGCTGCACCTTGATCAGGTCATAGCTCACGGACGCAGATCACCTTTGCATAAAAACTAGGCGTTCATGCCGATGGGGGCGCCACGGCGGATAACGCAGCCATGCAGGCTGGCGCACGGCCCGATGTACGCGCGCGGCGCCAGGATCACGTCGCCGATCAGCACGCCGCTCGGATGCACATATGCGGTCGGATCGACGACCGGCACGATGCCGTCGATGGCGTAGACCTCGGGCATGCGGCAGAATTCTAAACCCATGCCCTCGGTCCTCGTCTCCGTGGACGCCGGCGTCGAGACGATCACGCTCAACCGGCCCGAGAAGCTGAACGCGCTCAATCCGGAAATGCACGCGCAACTGCGCGCGGCGCTCGAGCGCGCCACCGACGATCCGCAAATCCGCGCGCTGCTCGTCACCGGCGCCGGCCGCGGCTTCTGCACCGGACAGGATCTCGCCGAGCGCGATGTGAGCGCGGGCGCGGCGCCGATCGATCTCTCGGTGTCGCTGGGCTCGCACTACAACCCGCTGGTGCGCCGCCTGCGCGCGTTGCCGAAGCCGATCGTCTGTGCTGTGAATGGCGTCGCTGCAGGTGCCGGCGCCAATCTCGCCCTCGCCTGCGACGTCGTCATCGCCGCGCGCTCGGCGAGCTTCGTGCAGGCGTTCGCGCGGCTCGGCCTGGTGCCGGACTCGGGCGGCACGTTTTTCCTGCCGCGCCTCGTGGGCACAGCGCGCGCCATGGGCCTTGCGCTCTTCGCCGAGCCGCTCGGCGCCGAGCGCGCCGAGCAATGGGGCCTGATCTGGAAAGCCGTGGACGACGAGCGCCTCGCCGATGAGGCGCTGGCGCTCGCGCAAACGCTGGCAAGCGGACCGACCAAGGGTTACGGTCTGCTGAAGAAGGCGATGTACGCATCCGCCGGCAATTCGCTCGATGCGCAACTCGACCTCGAGCGCGACCTGCAGCGCGAGGCCGGCTTGAGCGAGGACTATCGTGAAGGCGTGAGCGCGTTCAAGGAAAAGCGCATGCCGCGCTTCAAGGGCAAGTAATGGACCGTTTTGCGCTCGAGCCGATTGAAAAGGCGCCGCACGACGAATTGCGCCGGTTGCAGCTCGGGCGGCTGCAGTGGTCGCTCAAGCACGCGTACGACAACGTGCCGCACTACCGGCGCAAGTTCGACGCCGCGGGCGTGAAGCCGCAGGACTGCCGCACGCTCGAGGATCTGAAGCGCTTCCCGTTCACCACCAAGGCGGACCTGCGCGAGAGCTATCCCTTCGGCATGTTCGCCGTGCCGATGGACCGCATCGTGCGCATCCACGCCTCCTCGGGTACGACGGGCAAACCCGCCGTCGTCGGCTACACGGCGCGCGATATCGACAGCTGGACGCATCTCATGGCGCGCTCCATCCGCGCCGCGGGCGCGCGGTCCGGGGATAAGGTGCATGTCGCCTACGGCTACGGGCTTTTCACCGGCGGCCTCGGCGCCCATTACGGCGCCGAGCGGCTCGGGCTCGCCGTCATTCCCCTCGGCGGCGGCATGACCGAGCGCCAGGTGCAGCTGATCACCGATTTCGAGCCCGACATCATCATGGTGACGCCGAGCTACATGCTGGCAATCGCCGACGAGATGCACCGCCAGGGCATCGATCCGCGCGGCACGTCGCTGCGCCTGGGCATCTTCGGTGCCGAGCCCTGGACCAACGAGATGCGCCGCTCGATCGAGGAGCGCCTTGCCATCGATGCGATCGACCTCTACGGTCTCTCCGAGGTGATCGGCCCGGGTGTCGCGCAGGAATGCATCGAGACGAAAGACGGCCTCACCATCTGGGAGGACCACTTCTACCCGGAGGTCATCGACCCGCAAAGCGGCGCACTGCTGCCGGAGGGCGAAAAAGGCGAGCTGGTTTTCACCTCGCTCACAAAGGAAGCGCTGCCGGTCATCCGCTACCGCACGCGCGACCTCACGCGGCTCCTGCCGCCGACTGCGCGCGCTATGCGGCGCATGGAAAAGATTACCGGCCGCTCGGACGACATGCTCATCATCCGCGGCGTCAACGTCTTTCCGTCGCAGATCGAAGAGCTCATCCTCAAGCATCCCGGCCTTGCGCCGCACTACGTGCTGGAACTGTCGAAGGACGGGCCGCTCGATCACCTCACCGTGGTCGTCGAGGGAAGCTCCGATGCAGCGAGCGCGCTGGCGCACGCTATCAAGGCGTACGTCGGCATCACCGTCGATGTGCGCATTGGCACGATAGAGCGCTCGATCGGCAAGGCTAAGCGCGTGATCGACAAGCGGCCCAAGTGAAAGGTCTCTCCGGAAAAGCCGTGCTCGTGACGGGCGGCGGCGGCGCAATTGGCGCCGCCATCTGCCGCCGGTTCGCGGCCGAGGGAGCCCGACTCCTCGTTGCCGACCGCGTGCGCGAAGCGGCCGAGCGCGTCGCTGCCCAATGCAAAGGCACAGCGCTGGTGTTCGACATTGCGGACTACGCGGCTGCCAAGGCCGCGCTCACCGAGCGGGCGGTCGATGTGCTGGTGAACAACGCCGGCTGGGACCGGTTCCAGAATTTCATCGACACGCAGCCCGAGGATTGGGAGCAGCTCATTGCCATCAATCTGCGCGGCCCGCTCAACATGCACCACATCGTGCTGCCGCAGATGCTAAAGCGCGGCCGCGGGCGCATCGTCAATATCTCCTCCGACGCCGCGCGCGTCGGATCCTCAGGCGAGGCGGTCTACTCCGCCTGCAAGGGCGGCATCATTTCCTTCAGCAAGACACTCGCACGCGAGGTGGCGCGCAAGGGGACCACGGTGAACGTAGTGTGCCCCGGCCCGACCGACACGCCCATCCTGCGCGGCTTTCTCGGCGAAGGCGAAGCCGGCCAGAAAGTATACGACGCGCTGGTGCGGGCGATCCCGATGAAGCGGGTCGGCCAGCCCGACGACATTCCGGGCGTCGTGGCCTTTCTCGCCTCCGATGAGGCGGCATTCATCACCGGTCAGGTGCTCAGCGTCTCGGGCGGCCTGACAATGGCCGGCTGAGCAAGAAGCGGATAGAACGGGGGCGCAACGGGCGCTACATTGCACCTATGGAAGCATTGCTGGAAAAAGCGAAGTCGTACCTCGATCGCCGACGCGGCGAACGCGTGACGCTGACCCAGCTCGCGCAGGCGGTGGGGACGAGCCCGTTTCACCTGCAGCGGCGCTTCAAGGAGGCGTTCGGCGTGTCGCCGCGCGACTACCAGGAAGCGCACCGGCTCGAGGCGGTGAAGGCATCGCTGCAGAACGGTAGCCGCGTCGCCGACGCCGTGTTCGACGCAGGCTACGGCTCCATGTCCCGGTTCTACGAGAAGCCGCATCTCGGCATGCACGCGCGCGCCTACCGTGCCCGCGGCAAGGGCCAGTCGATCCGCTATTGCACGTTTGCCACCTCGCTCGGCGTCGTGCTCGTGGCAACTACTGAGAATGGCGTCTGCGCGGTCAAGCTCGGCGCAGATGGTGAGCGGCTGAAGCGCTTGCTTGCCGAGGAGTTCAGCGCCGCCGAGCTCGCCGAGGAGGCGCTGCCCGAGCTGGAAGCGAAGGTCCGCGCTTTCATCGCCGGAGAAGGCAGCCTGGCGCGCGTGCCGCTCGACATCCGCGGCACGGTGTTCCAGCGTCGGGTGTGGGAGGCGCTGCGGCGCATTCCGCGCGGCGAGACGCTCACCTACGGCGAAATCGCGCGGGCGATCGGTGCGCCGGCCGCGGTCCGGGCGGTCGGCAGCGCGTGCGGCGCGAATCCGGTGGCGCTCGTCGTGCCGTGCCATCGCGCAGTGCGCGCCGATGGCGGGCTCGGCGGCTACGCCTGGGGCCTGCCGGTGAAGAAGCGGCTGCTCGAGATCGAGAAGCGCCGGCGTAAGTGACGGCGGCGGCCGCGGCGCGGCTGATTTCGCTCGCGGCGATCTGGGGTGCGTCGTTCCTCTTCGTGCGTATTGCCGCGCCGGCCATCGGCCCGGTCGCGACCGCGGATCTGCGCATGCTGATCGGCGGCGGCGCGCTCGCCGTGTACCACGCGGCGATTGGCTTCGATGCGCAATGGCGCCGCTGGTGGCGCTATTACCTCGCGATCGGCATCCTCAATTCGGCGGCACCGTTTCTGCTCTACGCGTACGCCGCATTGGAGCTTTCGGTAGGCCTGCTCGCCGTGCTCAACGCCACCTCGCCGATGTGGGCGGCGCTACTCGGCGCCGTCGCGCCGGGCGAGCGCCTCACGAAGAAGCGCGTTGCTGGCCTCATCCTCGGCATGGCGGGCGTCGCGCTCGTCTGCGGCCCGGAAGCGAGCGCGCGCTGGCTGTCGGTCGCGGCCGGCCTCGGCGCCGCGCTTTGCTACGCCTTGACCGGCATCGCGCTCAAGCGCTACGGGCAAGGAGCGAGCTCGCGTGCCATGGCCGCGGGCACGCAGCTCATGGGCGGGCTCCTCTTGCTGCCATTGCTTGCAGCCGCGCCGCCAGGCGAATTCACGCCCGGCATTGTCGCGACCATGCTGGCGCTCGGCATCGTGTGCAGCGGGTTCGCGTACGTCCTGTATTTCCGCCTGATCCGCGACATCGGCGCGACGGGCGCCTTGACCGTCACCTACCTGATTCCGGTGTTCGGCGTGCTTTGGGGCGCGCTCTTTCTACATGAGGCTCTGAGTGTCGCAATGCTGCTCGGCGCTCTCCTGGTTACCGCTGGAACAGTTCTCGTCCTTCGCGGCTAGAATGGCCGCATGAGTAGCGTGGTGGTCCTCGCAGGCCAGGTCGGCGGCGCGAAGCTCGCCGACGGCCTGTATCGCCTGCGCCGCGACGCGCTCACCGTGATCGTCAACACGGGCGACGACTACGAGCACCTCGGCTTGGCGTTTTCGCCTGATATCGACACGATGCTCTATACGCTCGCGGGCATCGCCTCGCCGAGCGCCGGCTGGGAGCCAGAGAACGAAACCCACGCCGTGCACGCCATGGTGCGAAGGCTCGGCGGCCCCGACCGACCGGTGCAGGGCGATCGTTCACTCGCTGCGCCGCTGCTGCGCGCCGAAGGCCTTGCCAGCGAGCGGCGGCTGACCGACATCACGCTCGACTTCTGCCGCCATCTCGGCATCAGCGCGCGCGTGCTACCGATGAGTGATGACCGGGTGCGCACTCATGTGCTGACCGACGACGGCGCCGTTACATTCCACGACTACTTCGCCCAGCTCGGGTGCGAGCCGGCGGTGCGCGGCTTCCAGTACGCCGGTGCGGATTTCGCGCGCATCCCGGACGAGGTGCTCGATGCCCTACATGGGGCGGACCTCGAAGCGGTGGTGATCGGTCCAGCCAATCCGTACCACGCGATCCGGCCGATGCTCGAAATCGACGGCATGAAGCGGCTGCTGCGCCGGCGCGGCGTGCCGGTGATCGCGGTTACGCCGATCGTCGGCGGTCGGGCGCTGCGGGGCTCGGCCGGCAAGATGATGCGCGAGCTCGGCCGCGAGCTCTCCGCGCGCTCGGTCGCGGGCGAATACCTGCGCCTCATCGACGGCTTCGTGCTCGACATCGAGGATGCGGCGCTCACGCAAAGCGTGCGTTCGCTCGGCATGGAAGTGGTGGCGCTGCCGACCATCATGCGCTCGATCGATGACCGCGTGGTGCTCGCGCAGGAGGTGCTCGATTTCGCCGCCGCGATTCGCGAGCGACGCGAAGCGGAAGTGGAGTGAAGCGCCTCGCGCTCGCAGCACTCGCGGCGCTCTTCAGCATCGCGCACGCCGACGAGCAGGCGGACGCGATACAGCGCGAGCTCATCCAGCGCGATCGGCAGTCGGCGGAGTTCGCGCACCCGGCGTTGCGCGCCCCGGACACGGCGCTCGATCAGGCCCATTTGCCGACGCGGCCGGATGAGCGCCAGGCGCAGGCGCGCGAGCGCGATGCGGAGGTTTTCAGCGAGCGGCAGGCGCCCGCGCCGGCACCAGACTCCCGGCCGCTACCGCTCCCAGGGGGGGCGCGCCACGGGGTCGATCCCATACCGGTGCAGGGCGGCGGCGGCTAAACGCTCGTCGAGGGCGGCGAGCGCGGCGACGCAAATGTGCGTTGCGTCGACTTCGAAGAAAGCGCGCAACGCTGCGCGCGTATCGCTGCGACCGAAGCCGTCGGTACCGAGCGCGACGTACTTGTGCGGCACATACGCACGAATGAGATCCGCCACCGCGCGCACGTAGTCGCTCGCCGCGATCACCGGGCCCTGCGTCGGCCCGAGGCACTGCTCCACCCAGCTCGTCCGCTTGCGGCCAAAGCGGCTCGCGCGCTCTGCCTGCATGCCGTCGCGGCGCAGCTCGGTGAACGAAGTGACGCTCCATACGCCGGCCGACAAGCTCCAGTCCTTCGACAGCAGATCGGCGGCGGCGATCACTTCGCGCAGGATCGGCCCCGAGCCGAGGAGCTGCAGCTGCGAGCCTTCGCGCAACCGGTACATGCCGCGCCGGACGCCATCGGCCACGCCTTGCGGGGAGGCAGGATGCGGATAGTTTTCATTGGCGACGGTGACGTAGTAGAAGACGTCCTCCTGCGCCTCGAGCATGCGGTGCGCTCCGTCCTCGACGATGGTGGCGAGCTCGTAGGCGAAGCACGGGTCGTAAGCGCGGCAGTTGGGGATCGTGCAGGCGGCGAGATGCGAGGCGCCGTCCTGATGCTGCAGGCCTTCTCCCGCGAGCGTCGTACGACCGGCGGTGCCGCCGACGAGAAACCCGCGCGCACGCGAATCGGCCGCCGCCCAGATGAGGTCGCCGATGCGCTGGAAGCCGAACATCGAGTAGTAGACGTAGAACGGCAGCATCGGCGTGCCGTGCGCCGAGTAGGCGGTAGCGGCCGCGAGCCACGACGAGACCGCGCCCGCCTCGGTGATGCCTTCCTCGAGAATCTGGCCATCCTGAGCCTCGCGGTAATAGAGCAGCTCCTCGTGATCCTCAGGCTCGTAGAGCTGCCCCAACGACGAGTAGATGCCGAACTGGCGAAACAGCGTCTGCATGCCGAAGGTGCGCGCCTCGTCGGCGACGATCGGCACGACGCGCTTGCCGATGCTCGGGTCCTTCATCAGCTGGGAGAGAAGCTGCACGAACGCCATGGTGGTGGACTGGTTGCGCGGCGCGACTTGCAGCGCCGGCACCGCCATTTTCGGCGCCTCGCTTGAGCGCGCCGGAAGATAGCCGGCGAGTGCCTGCCGGCGCGCGTGCAGGTACTTCATTTCTGGGCTGTCGGCGCCCGGGTGCAGGAAGCGAAGCTGCGCCACGTCGTCGTCGGAAAGCGGCACCGCGAAGCGGTCGCGGAATTCGCGCAGCGCTTCGTCGTCGAGCTTCTTCTGCTGATGCGTGCCCATCTTGCCCTGGCCCCAGAGACCCATGCCGTAGCCCTTCTTGGTTTGCGCGAGGATAACGGTCGGCTGGCCCTGGTGCTGCAGCGCCGCCCGATAGGCGGCGTAGATCTTCACCGGGTCGTGGCCGCCGCGGTGCAGCCGGTCGATGTCCGCGTCGCTCATGCCAGCGATGAGATCGCGCAGCTCGGGGTACTTGTTGAAGAAGTGCTCGCGATTGAAGCGCCCGTCGGTGGCGGCATACATCTGGAATTCCCCGTCCACCGTCTCGTGCAGGCGCTTTAGCAGGACGCCTTCTTCGTCGCGCGCGAAGAGCGGATCCCAGTCGGAGCCCCAGAGAAGCTTGAGCACGTGCCAGCCGGCGCCGGCGAAAAGGCCTTCCAGCTCCTGCACGACCGAGCCATTGCCGCGCACCGGCCCATCCAGCCGCTGGAGATTGCAGTTCACCACAAAGATCAGGTTGTCCAGGCCCTCGCGCGCGGCGAGCGACAGCCCGGCGAGCGATTCGGGCTCGTCCATCTCGCCATCGCCGACGAATGCCCACACCTTACGGCCGGCGGTCGCGAGAATGCCGCGGTGCTCGAGGTAGCGCATGAAGCGCGCCTGGTAGATGGCGTAGATCGGCCCAATGCCCATCGAGCCGGTCGGGAACTGCCAGAAGTCGGGCATCAGATAGGGGTGGCAATAGGAACTCAGGCCCCTGCCGCCGGTTTCACGACGGTAGTTGGCGAGGCGTTCCTCGGGCAGACGGCCTTCGAGAAAGGCTCGCGCGTACACGCCGGGGGCCGAATGCGGCTGGAAGTAGACGAGGTCCCCCGCCTGGCCGGCGCGGAAGAAATGGTTGAAGCCCACCTCGAAGAGATCGGCCGCCGAGGCATAGCTCGCGATGTGGCCGCCGAGCTCGGCGTGCGCGCGGTTCGCCCGCACCACCATGGCGAGCGCGTTCCAGCGCACGATCGCCGAAATGCGGCTCTCGAGCTCGAGATTGCCCGGGAACTGCGGCTGCTCGGCGAGCGCGATCGAGTTCTTGTACGGCGTGTTGAGCACCGGCGGCAGCGGCACGCGCCGCGCCCGCGCGTGATCGAGGAGCCTGCGCAGCAGGAACGTGGCACGCTCGCGGCCCTCGGATTGCACCAGTGCATCGAACGCGTCCAGCCATTCGCGCGTCTCGACGGGGTCCGAGTCGGGCGGATTCACGCGCCAGAAAGCGGAGCTGACGATGGCGGAGAGGTCGGTCATGGCGCGCATGTTAGTCCCCTCGCGGGCCGGCGCGGCTCCCTAGCCCCAACGGAACGTCGACCGCGCCGCTCGGGGTGGTATACTGCCGGCCGCAGTGATTTTCAGGCAGCGAATTTGCACCCGCACCGCCGCACCCGGCCGCGTCCGCGAAGTAGCGTCAGTACTGGCAGTCAGTTCCCTTCCTTGATCGTCATGCCCGGCTTCGTCGCGCCCGGATATGTCGCGGCATTCGCAAATAGGAACGAGTAGATGGCAACCGGTACGGTTAAGTGGTTCAACGATTCCAAAGGCTTCGGCTTCATCACCCCGACGGACGGCGGCGAAGATCTGTTCGCGCATCACACGGCGATCCAGATGAGCGGCTTCAAGACGCTCAAGGAAGGCCAGAAAGTCGAGTTCGAAGTGAAGCGTGGCCCGAAGGGCTTGCAGGCGGCGAACATCAAGCCGCTGTAAGCGATTCAGTGCGCTAAAAAAGCCCGCGGACGCGGGCTTTTTTATTTGCGCAAGTCGAAGCTGCCGGTGAAGTCGAGGTCGTGCTCGAGATGGCTCGGAATCGTTTCCACGAGGCCGAGTTTCTCGAGCTGCGAAAGCCAGTCGGCGACGGAGCTTTCCGCGTGGTGGCGCAGCAGCCGGCGCAGCACATGCGAGTGCATCTCCGCCTCGATGAGACTCAGGACGCGAAGCAATGGAGCAGCCAGCGGAGCGCCACTATCCCACGCGCTCTGGCCCGCTACTGTGCGCCGGTAGATGCAGTCGGTGCTCGCCATGGAGGCCCAACTATCTACCAGGGCGGGCGGCTTGGGTACGGGGTTGAAAAACTTTGACGACTGCAGTGGTGCCGGCTGACGGATTCGAACCGCCGACCAACGGTTTACAAAACCGCTGCTCTACCAGCTGAGCTAAGCCGGCTTCGGGAAACGAATTATGCGCCTTACTTGATGCGGCGCAGGGTGGGCTTGCCGCCGCCGGGCTTCTTCGGCGGCTCGGAGCTCGGAGGCGCCGGCAGCGCCGCGGGCGGCTTGCTGTTGGCGGAGACCGACTCCGTCTCGCCTTTCGTCTGCACGGCGGGCTTCGCGCCTTCCACATCGAAGGTCATGCCGTGGCCGGTCTCGCGGGCGTAGAGCGCGTACACGTTGGTGACGGGGACCGAAATCTGCCGCGCGACGCCGCCGAAGCGGGCCGAAAACTCGATGAGCTCGTTGCCCATCTGCAGCTTGTGCACGGCGTTCGGGCTGACATTGAGAGTGATCTCGCCGCCCTTGACGTATTCGGGCGGCACTTGCGTGCGCGAGTCGACCTTCACCGCGAGATGCGGTGTATAGCCGTTGTCCACGCACCACTCGAAGAGCGCGCGCAGCACGTACGGCTTGGTCGGTATTTCCTTCATTACTTGCGCATCACCTTTTCCGAGGGCGTGAGCGCCTCGATGAACGCCGGCCGGGAGAATATACGCTCGGCGTACTTCATCAGCGGGGCGGCCGTCTTGCCGAGCTTGATGCCGTAGTGGTCAAGGCGCCAGAGGAGCGGCGCGATCGCGACGTCGAGCATGGTGAAGTCGTCACCCAGCATGTGCTTGGTCTTGGTGAACACCGGAGCGAGCTCGATCAGGCGGTCGGTGACGTGCTGGCGCGCGCGCTCGACCTGCTTCTCCTTGCCCGATTCCAGCGCCTCGATCTGCGAGAAGAGCTCCACCTCCATGTTGAAGAGCATCAGCCGCGCGCGCGCGCGCATCACCGGATCCGCCGGCATGAGCTGCGGGTGCGGGAAGCGCTCGTCGATGTACTCGTTGATGATGTTCGACTCGTAGAGGATCAGATCGCGCTCGACCAGCACGGGTAGCCGGTTGTACGGGTTCATCACCGCGATGTCTTCGGGCTTGTTGTAGAGATCCACGTCGATGACCTGGAAATCCATGCCCTTTTCGTAGAGGACGAAGCGGCAGCGATGGCTGAATGGGCACGTGGTGCCCGAGTAAAGTTGCATCATGGCTTGGTTGCGGCTCCGCAGACCGGGCGCGGCGCGCCCGCAGTTACTTCACGTCCTTCCAGTATTCCTTCTTCAGCAAGTAGGCAAACACAAATAGCACGCCGAGCACGAACAGCACCACGATGCCGATCGGCCGGCGCTCGATGCCAGAGGGCTCGGCGACGTAGACGAGGAAGTTGACGAGGTCGCGCACGGTGGCGTCATACTCCGCCGCAGTCTGCGTCCCCTTGGCGATCTCGGACCACTTGTACTGCACGGCGGCATGCCCGCCTTCTTTGTTCGCCACGACCTCGAGGCCGCGCTGTCCCTGCAGCGCCCAAAGGGCATGCGGCATGCCGACGTTCGGAAAGACGGCGTTGTTCCAGCCGGTGGGCGACTTGGGATCGCGGTAGAACGTGCGCAGGTAGGTGTAGAGCCAATCCGGGCCGCGCGAGCGGGCGACCACCGAGAGGTCGGGCGGCGCGACACCGAACCAGCTCTTCGCGTCCTTCGGATTGAAGGCGATCTTGACCGGCTCGCCCAGCTTTTCCGCCGTGAACATGAGGTTGTCACGGATCTGCGCTTCGCTGAGCCCCAGCTCCTTCAGCCCTTCGTAGCGCATGAACTGCAGGCCGTGGCAGCCCAGGCAATAGTTCATATAGGTGCGCGCGCCGGATTGCAGGCTCACGAGATCGCGCGGATCGTGCGGCGAGCGGTCGAGCCGGTAACCTTCGGCGCCGAAGGCAGCGAGGGGCACGGCGGCGAGCAGGGCGAGCAGCGTCTTCATGCGTGCCAGAGGACCCGTTCGGGCAGCGGCGTCACCTTGTCGCGCGCCGTGTACCACGGCATGAGGAAGAAAAAGAGGAAATAGACGATGGAGCAGAGCCGGGCGACCCAGGTGGCGACGTCCTTCGTATCGAGGAAGAAGGCGTCGAAGCCGAACTGCCCCCAGACCGTGGTGGGCTCGGTGCCGAGATACCCGAGGACCGCGAAGACGATGACGAACGCCGCCAGCCAAGCCTTGTAGAGCGTGCCGCGATAGCGGATCGAGCGCACCGGCGAGCGGTCGAGCCAGGGCAGGAAGAAGAGGATTAGCACGGCTACACCCATCGCCAGCACGCCGGGAAACTGCGAGTGAAAGAGCGGCGGCACGGCGCGCAGGATCGAGTAGAACGGCGTGAAGTACCAGACCGGCGCGATATGCGGCGGCGTCTTCAACGGATCTGCGGGGTTGAAGTTGTTCGCCTCGAGGAAGTAGCCGCCCATCTCCGGCACGAAGAACATGACGAAGCAGAAGATGGCGAGGAACACGACCGCGCCGACGAGATCTTTCACCGTGTAATACGGATGGAACGGGATCGCGTCCAGGTAGTGGCCATCGGGGCCCTTCAGCTTTTTCACATCCACGCCATCGGGGTTGTTCGAGCCGACGTCGTGAAGCGCGAGGATGTGGGCGACCACGAGCCCAAGGAGGACGAGCGGCAGCGCGACGACATGCAGGGCAAAGAAGCGGTTGAGGGTCGCGTCCGAGATCACGTAGTCGCCGCGGATCCAGAGCGCGAGGTCGGGGCCGATGAACGGGATGGTGCCGAAGAGATTCACGATCACCTGCGCGCCCCAGTACGACATCTGCCCCCAGGGAAGCAGGTAGCCGAAGAACGCCTCGCCCATCAGCGTGAGGTAGATGAGCACGCCGAAGATCCACACCAGCTCGCGCGGCTCCTTGTGCGAGCCGTAGAGCAGCGCCCGGAACATGTGCAGGTAGACGACGATGAAGAACGCGGAAGCGCCGGTCGAATGGATGTAGCGGATGATCCAGCCGCCCGGCACATCGCGCATGATGTACTCGACGGAGCCGAACGCGAGATTGGCGTCCGGCTTGTAGTTCATCGTCAGGAAGATGCCCGAGATGATCTGGATCGCGAGCACCAGCAGCGCGAGCGAGCCGAAGAAGTACCAGAAGTTGAAGTTCTTCGGTGCGTAGTACTCGGCCGCGTGCTTGCGCCACTCGGCTCCGAGCGTCGGCATGCGCGTATCGATCCACTTCCACACCCCGATCGCCATGCCTCAGGCTCCCTTGGTCTTTTCGTCTTCGCCCACCACCACCTTGGTCTCCGACACCACGGTGTAGGGCGGCACCACCAGGTTCAAAGGCGCGGGCGAGCCCTTGAACACGCGGCCGGCGAAATCGAACTTCGAGCCGTGGCAAGGGCAATAGAACCCGCCGAGCCAGTCGGCTCCCATCTCGGCTTTCGCATCGGCGGGCTTTTCCTGCGGCGAGCAGCCGAGGTGCGTGCACACGCCGACGAGCACGAGCAGCTCAGGGCTCGCCGAGCGGTATTCGTTCTGCGCGTATTTCGGCTGCTCGGAAGACTTCGATTGCGGATCGGAGAGCCGCGGCTCGACGGCTTTCAGCGACTCGAGCATTTCCTTGGTGCGCCGCAGGACCCACACCGGCTTGCCGCGCCATTCGATCACCGCCAGCTCGCCGGGCGGAATGCGCGCCACGTCGACTTCGACCGGCGCACCCGCCGCGCGCGCGCGCTCGGAAGGCCACATGCTCGCCACGAAAGGCACGACCGCACCGACGCTCGCCGCGCCGCCGACCACCGAGGTGGCAACCACCAGATTGCGCCGCGTCTTGTCGACTTTTTCTTGCTCGTTCATGGAGATGGAATTCTTCTGGGAGGGCGCAAAAGCACGCGATTTTAGCGATGCGCTTGTGCCTTGTCCACGATTTCGCCTGTAAGCGCCTAGTTTTCAAGGAGATTTTTGTATACTAGGCGCGCTCCCCATGGCGCGGCTTTGGCTCATCTTTTCGCAGGCCACGACGATTGCTGTCGCCGTGCTCTTTGTAGTGACCACGTTTCGCCCCGAGTGGCTGCCGGCACGCTCGAGCGCGGCTCCCGCGTTCACCCAGAGCGCGCCGGCGATGCTGGTCTCGACCTCGCGAGCTGCCTCGTACAGCGACGCCGTGCAGCGCGCGACGCCTTCGGTCGTGAACGTCTCCACCTCCAAGGAGATCCGCTCGCCGCGTCATCCGCTGCTCAACGATCCGGTGTTTCGCCGCTTCTTCGGCGACCCGCTGCCCGACGAGGCGCAGCGCGCCTCGAGCCTCGGCTCCGGCGTCATCGTCAGCACGACTGGCTACGTGCTCACCAATCACCACGTCGTCGAGGCGGCCGACGAGATCGAAGTGACGCTGGCCGATGGAAAAAAACTCCTGGCGAAGGTGGTCGGCAACGATCCCGATACCGATCTCGCGGTGCTGCGCGTGGACGCCGACAAGCTGCCGGCCATCACGTTCGGCTCCTCGGACAGCCTGCGCGTGGGCGACGTCGTGCTCGCGATCGGCAGTCCGTTCGGCTTCAGCCAGAGCGTGACGAGCGGCATCGTTTCCGCACTGGGGCGCACGGGGCTCGGCATCAACACCTTCGAGAACTTCATCCAGACCGATGCGGCGATCAATCCGGGAAATTCCGGCGGTGCGTTGATCGATGCGGCCGGCAACCTGATCGGCATCAACACCGCCATCTTCTCGCCTTCCGGCGGCTCGATGGGCATCGGCTTCGCCATCCCCGTATCGACCGCGAAGATGGTGCTCGAGCAGATCGTCAGGAGCGGCAGCGTGACGCGTGGCTGGATCGGCGTGGAGGCCCAGGCGATCAACCCGGCCGTCGCGGAATCCTTCAAGCTCGGCAGCACGCGCGGCGCGCTGATCGCCGGCGTGCTGCGCGGCGGCCCGGCGGACAAGGCCGGCGTGAAGCCGGGCGACGTGCTGCTCGAAGTGCAGGGCAAGCCGGTCGCCGATCCCACCGGCATGCTGAACCTCATTGCCGCGCTCGCGCCGGGCCAGTCGGCGAAGGTCAAGCTCAGGCGCCACGGCCAGGAAGTCGACGCCACCATCACGGTGGGCCGGCGTCCGAAACCGCAGGCGCGCGTCGAATAAAGGAGCTACTTCGTCAAAAAAGCCTTGATCTGCTCGCCTACCTTGGCGATGGAGAAGAGACCGTCGAGGTGGCCGCTGGTGCCGTCGATCTCGTAGAGTTCGACGTAATTTCCCTGGGCGCGCAGCTTTTCCGCCCAGCGCCGCGACAGCTCGGGCGGAAAGACCATGTCGGTCTTCGACGGCAGAAAGAGCACCTTGGCTTTGATCTGGGCTTGCTGCTTCTCCAGGTTGTAGAGCTGATTCGCTTTCGCCATCCAGACGAAATGCGCGGCGTCGGTGGCGCCGGCGCGCGCTTGGCCCGTCTTATAGAGCGAGTCCTCGATCGCAAAAAGGTTATTCATCGCATCGGCCGGGTTTTTTCCTTCGGCCGCCCATTTGTAGCCGTGCACCTTCTCCGCCCAGCCGAAGTGCAGCGCCGTCAGCGTGACGGTCTTCAGCGCTTGCGCGACGCCCTCGTTCGGCTCGGGACCGCCGAAATAGTCGCCGCCTTTCCAGTTCGGATCCATTTTGATCGGCATCATCCATAGGTCGAGCAGTCCGATCACGTACGGATGAATGTCGAGTCCCGGGCCGATGACGTGGATCACGCGCTCGACGAATTCCGGATACTGCGCGGCCCACTCCATCGCCTGGATCGAGCCGCCCGATGCGCCCGCGGCCGCCACGAGCTTCTTAACGCCGAGCGAATCGACCAACGCCTTATGCACGCGCACGGAATCGCCCATGGTGATCACTGGAAACGATGAGCCGTAGGGCTTTCCGGTGTCGGGATTGAGCGTCGCCGGGCCGGTGGTGCCAACCGTGGGACTCTTGACGTTGAGATTGGCGAGCGTGTCGGCACTGACGACGAAATACTTGTCGGTATCGATCGCCCTTCCCGGGCCGATGATGGCGTCCCAGTAGCCGGCGGCTTTTTCGTCCGCCTTGTAACGGCCCGCGGCGTGCGACGTGCCCGAGAAAAAGTGAGCGATGAAGATGGCGTTGTCGCCGCTCGAGTTCAGCTTGCCGTACGTCTCGTAGCCGACGCGCACGTTCTTGATGGATTTTCCGCCTTGCGTCGTGTACTGGGGCAGGGTGAAGAACTTCTTCTCGGTGATGAGCTGCGCCTGCGCAAAGGCCGGGGGCACGAAAAGCGCAAGCGCCAGCGCGACGCCGGCGAAACGGGTCCGCATGTCGATCTCCCTTTGGTGGTACGGCGCGCTGATGGTGCCACGCGCGCGCCCGCGCGGCAATGGCGGCTAGGGATTCTCCGCCGGCTCCGGCGTGGCGGCGCTGCGCCGCGCGGTGATGAAGCGGGCGAAGAATAGTCCCGCCTCGTAGAGCAGGCACATCGGCACCGCGAGCATGAACTGCGAGAGCACATCGGGCGGCGTCACGACCGCGGCGACGACGAAGGCGGCGACGATCACATAGGGCCGCGCATGCTTCAGCTGCTCGACGCTCACCACGCCCATGCGCACGAGCACGATGACGGCGATCGGGATCTCGAAGGTGACGCCGAAGGCGAGGAACATGGTGATGACGAAGCTGAAGTACGCCTCGATGTCCGGCGCGGGCGTGATCGACTTGGGCGCAAAGCTGTGGATGAAGGCAAACACCTTCTGGAACACGAAGGAGTAGCAGAACGCGATGCCGGCGAGAAACAGCAGCGTGCTCGCCACGACGAGCGGCAGGGCGAGGCGCTTCTCGTGCTCGTAGAGCCCCGGCGCGACGAACGCCCACGCCTGATAGAGCACGTACGGCAGCGCGACCAGGAACGCGGCGAGCGCCGTCACCTTCACCGGCACCATGAACGGCGTGATGACGCCGGTGGCGATCATCTTCGCGCCCTCGGGCAGCGCGCTCATGAGCGGCGCGGCAAGGAGATCGTAGATGTAGCCCGAGCCGGGCCAGATGAAGAGCACCACGAAGAGCGCGAGCACCGCGCCGACCGCCCGTATCAGCCGCTGGCGCAGCTCGATGAGATGCGAGATGAAGCTTTCCTGGTCGTTCATGCCCGCTTCTGCTCGGCTGCCTTGGCGCTCTCCTGCGGCGGCTCTGTGCCAGGCGTGCCGGCGGCCGCCTTGTTCAGCTCATCGGCGGTCTTGGTGAGCTCGGCGTCGACCGCCGATTGCATCTCGCTTGTCGCCTTTTGCATCGAGTCGCGCATCTTGCGCAGCTCCTCGAGCTCGATCTCGCGGTTGATGTCCGCCTTGACGTCGGCGACGTAGCGCTGCAGCCGGCCGAGCAGGTGACCGACGGTGCGGGCGACGCCTGGCAGCTTCTGCGGCCCGATGACGATCAGCGCCACGATGCCGATGACCAGTAACTCGGAGAAGCCGATGTCGAACATTGCTAGAGACGAAAAAGGCGCCCACGCGGGCGCCTCGGCCGGGCCGGCCGCCGCTTCAGGCCTTCTGCTCGGTCTTGCCGCGCACCTCGCCTTCCACGGTCTTGCCCGTCACCTGCGGGGGGGCCGTGTCAGCCGATTTGTCGGCGCCTTCGCGCATCCCATCCTTGAAGCCGCGCACCGCGCCGCCGAGATCGGCGCCGATGTTGCGCAGCTTCTTCGTGCCAAAAATCAGCATCACGATCACCAGAACGATCAACCAGTGCCATATGCTGAGCGAACCCATGGTGCCTTCTCCTATTTACTTCCTCGCGAGCATCGGGCCGAGCGATTCCGGTCCGCCGAGGACGTGCATGTGGAGATGATACACCTCCTGATGCGCCACCCGGCCGTTATTGATGATGGCGCGGAAGCCGTCCGTCGCGCCCGCTTCGCGCGCCAGCCGCCCGGCGAGCACGAGCAGCTTGCCGAGCGCTGCCTGGTGCGCGGGGCCCGCATCGTAGAGCGACGCGATGTGCGCTTTGGTCACGAGCAGGAAGTGCACCGGCGCCTGCGGGCGGATGTCGTGGAAAGCCATCACATCAGCGTCGTCGTGGATTTTCTTCGCCGCAATCTCGCCGCGCGCGATCTTGCAGAAGATGCAGTCGGGATCCGTCATGGCTTGCGCCCCGCCTTCTCATCCAGGCCCGAAATGCCTTCGCGCCGGTGCATCTCGGCGAGCACGTCCGCGGGCCCGAGCCCGTGCCGCGCGAGGACGATCATCGAGTGAAACCAAAGGTCGGCGGTCTCGCGCACCAGCGCCAGTCGGTCGCCGCTCTTCGCGGCGAGCACGGTCTCGGTGGCCTCCTCGCCGATTTTCTTCAGCATCGCGTCCTCGCCCTTGGCGAAGAGCTGCGCGACGTACGACTTCGTCGGGTCGCCGCCCTTGCGCTCGTTGATCGTGGCGGCGATACGTTCCAGCGTTTCGTAGATGCCGGGCTTCATTTCTTGTACAGGGTGGCGGGATCCTTCAGCACCGGATCGGTCGTCACCCAGCTCCCGTTCTCGAGTTTGCGATAAAAGCAGCTCTCGCGTCCCGTGTGACAGGCGATGCCGCCCACCTGCTCCACCCTGACGAGCACCGCGTCGGCATCGCAGTCGAGGCGCAGCTCGCGCACTTTCTGCACGTGCCCGGACTGCTCGCCTTTGCGCCATAGCCGGCCACGCGAGCGCGACCAGTACACCGCCTCGCCTTTTTCGGCCGTCTGCCTGAGCGCCTCGCGGTTCATCCAGGCGACGGTCAGCACGCGGCCGCTGGTCGCGTCCTGCGCCACGGCAGCGATGAGCCCGTGCTCGTTCCACGGCACCTCGTCGAGCCAGCTCATTCGCGGATCTCGATTCCTCGGCTCTTCATGTGCGCCTTGGCGTCGCGCACCGTGTATTCGCCGAAATGGAAGATGCTCGCGGCAAGCACCGCGTCCGCCCTGCCCTCGAGCACGCCCTGCGCAAGATGCTCGAGATTGCCGGCGCCGCCGGAGGCGATCACCGGTACGCCGACCGCCTCGGACACCGCGCGCGTGAGCGCGAGGTCAAAACCGTCGCGAGTGCCGTCGCGGTCCATGCTGGTGAGGAGGATCTCGCCTGCGCCGCACGCGCACATGCGTTGCGCCCACTGTACGGCGTCGAGGCCGCTCGCGCGCCGTCCGCCGTGGGTGTAGACCTCCCAGCGCTCGCCGCTGCGCTTGGCGTCGATCGCCACCACGATGCACTGCGCGCCGACGATGCCGGAGGCCTCGGCTACGAGCTGCGGAGACTGCACGGCGGCCGTGTTGATGGACACCTTGTCGGCGCCGGCGTTGAGCAGGCGCCGCACATCGGCAACGCTGCGCACGCCGCCGCCGACGGTGAGCGGAATGAAGACTCGGGCGGCCACGGCCTCGATCACATGCAGCAGGATGTCGCGCTCATCGGAGCTCGCGGTGATGTCGAGAAAGCAAAGCTCGTCCGCGCCTTCGCGGTCGTAGCGGGCGGCGATCTCCACCGGGTCGCCCGCGTCGCGCAGGCCGACGAAGTTGACACCCTTGACCACCCGACCCGCGGTCACGTCGAGACAGGGGATGACGCGCTTGGCGAGCCCCACGGCGCTCAGGCCTTGCCGAGCGCCTTGTCGGCGGCGGCCTGGGCTTTCTTCAGTTCCAGCTTCCCTTCGTAGAGCGCACGGCCGGCAATGGCGCCGATCACGCCCTCCGGTACGAGCTTGATGCAAACGGCCTGCACATCCTCGACGCTGTTCAAGCCACCCGAGGCGATGATCGGCGTCTTGGTGGACTGCGCAAGACGCAGAGTCGCCTCGATGTTGATGCCGCTCATCATGCCGTCGCGGCCAATGTCGGTGTAGACGAGCGCCTCGATGCCGTAGTCCTCGTATTTCTTGGCGAGGTCGACCACATCGTGGCCGGTGAGCTTGGACCAGCCTTCGACCGCGACCTTGCCGTCCTTCGCGTCGAGACCGGCGATCACGTGTCCGGGAAAGGCGTAGCAAGCGTCCGATAGAAAGCCGGGGTTCTTTACTGCGGCCGTGCCGATCACGATGTACGTGACGCCCGCATCGAGATAGCTCTCGATCGTGTCGAGGTCGCGGATGCCGCCGCCCACCTGAATCGGCACCTGCTCGCCGACCGCCGCGACCATTTCGCGGATCACCTTCTCGTTCTTTGGGCGCCCGGCAATCGCGCCGTTGAGGTCGACGATGTGCAGGCGCCGCGCGCCCTGGGTGGCCCAATGCCTGGCCATCTCCACTGGGCTCTCGGAGAACACCGTGGCCGTCTCCATCCTGCCCTGCTGCAGGCGCACGCAGCGCCCGTCCTTCACGTCGATCGCGGGAATGATCAGCACGGCAACAGATCAAGGAGCAGGGCGCGGAAGCGGGCCGTCGGTCAGATGTAAGTCAGGGGCGCCAGCGGACGAAGTTGGAGAGAAGTTGCAGGCCGGCGGACTGGCTCTTTTCAGGGTGAAACTGGACGGCGAAGATGTTATCCCGGGCTACGGCGCAGGTAAAGGGCACACCATACACGCAACGTGCCGCGCTGAGCGTCCGATCGGCAGGCGCGGGATAGTAGCTGTGCACGAAGTAGAACCGGCTGCGGTCGCTGATGCCGGCCCACAGCGGGTGTGCGCTTTCCTGCAGCACCTCGTTCCAGCCCATGTGCGGGATCTTGAGCGGCGTCGACGCGAAGCGCGGCACGCGGCCGGCGAACACGCCGAGCGCCGGCGTATCGCCTTCCTCGCCATGCTCGAAGAGCATCTGCAAGCCGAGGCAGATGCCGAGATAGGGCTTCGCGGAGAGCGCCTCGAGCACCGCATCGCGAGCGCCGCTCGCCGCCAGGTTGCGCATGCACTCGGGAAGCGCGCCCTGCCCCGGGACGACGACGCGCTCGGCGGCGCGTATCACTTGCGCATCCGCCGTCACCGCAATTGTTGCGCGCGGCGCGACATGCTCCAGCGCCTTGGACACCGAGCGCAGGTTGCCCATGCCGTAATCGACGACCGCGATGCGCGCCACGGTGGGACTACAGGGAGCCCTTGGTCGAGGGGATGGCGCCTTGCGCGCGCGCATCGCGCGCCACGGCCATGCGCAGCGCGCGCGCGAACGCCTTGAAGATCGTCTCGCACTGGTGGTGCGCGTTGTCGCCGCGCAGGTTGTCGATGTGCAGCGTGACCTGGGCGTGGTTGACGAAGCCGTGGAAGAACTCGTGTACCAGATCCACATCGAACTCGCCGATCAGGCTGCGGGCGAACTTCACGTGGTACTCGAGACCCGGGCGCCCCGAAAAGTCGACCACCACGCGCGACAGCGCCTCGTCGAGCGGCACATAGGCGTGGCCGTAACGCACGATGCCGGCCTTGTCGCCGAGGGCGCGCGCGCAGGCCTGGCCGAGCGTGATGCCGATGTCTTCCACCGTATGGTGCGCGTCGATGTGCAGGTCGCCCTTGGCGTCGATCTCGAGATCGAGCATGCCGTGGCGTGCCACCTGGTCGAGCATGTGCTCGAGGAACGCGATGCCGGTGGCGAGGCGCGCCACCCCCGTGCCGTCGAGATCCACGCGCACGCGGATCTGCGTCTCCTTGGTATTGCGGACGACTTCGGCGCTACGCATGTCAGAGCGCTTCCTGCATTTTAGATTGCTTCCCTCAGCGCGTTGAGCAGTATACGGTTTTCGTCCGGCGTGCCGACCGTGATGCGCAGGCAGTTGGCAAGCGCCGGGTGGAGGTTGCGCACCAGCACCCCCTGGCGCCTGAGCCTCTGGTCGGTGCGCTCGGCATCGTGCACGCGCACCAGGAAAAAGTTGGCCCGCGACGGAAAAACGGTCACGCCGTCGATGGCGCGCAACGCCGTGCCCAGCCGCTCGCGCTCGTCGCGGATTTCGGCCGCCTGTGCCTCGAGCACGTCGAGCCGCTCGAGCACCAATCGCGCGACGGCCTCGGTGAGGACGTTGACGTTGTATACCTGGCGCACCTTGTTCAACTGCGCGAGCCATTGCGGCCGCCCGGCGAGATAGCCGAGCCGGATGCCGGCGAGCCCGAGCTTGGACACGGTGCGCAGCACCACCAGGTTGTCGAAGCGGGGCAGCTCGTCCATGAACGTTTCGCCGGCGAAGACGTGATAGGCCTCGTCGAGCACCACGAGCCCCGGCGCCGCCTCGATCACGCGCCGCACATCGGCGCGCGGGTAGAGGACACCGGTGGGATTATTCGGATAGGCGAGGAACACGAGCGCCGGCCGCTCGGCGCGCAGCCGAGCGATGAATGCATCGGCATCGAAGCTGAAATCGTCGCGCAGTGGCACCGGCACCGCCCGCATGGCGCAGAACGTCGCATTCATGCTGTACATGAGGAACGTCGGCGATGGGTACATCATTGCAGCGCCCGGCCGCGCGAGCGCCAGCGTGATGATCTGGATGAGATCGTCGGAGCCGTTGCCGAGGAGCACGTCCATGCCCGGCGGCACGCGCATCTTGCGCACGATGAGCTCGCGTAGCGCGGCTGGATTGGGCTCGGGATAGCGGTTGAGTTCGACCTCGGCGAGGCGCGCGGCGAGCTCCTGGCGCAGCGGCGGCGGCAGCCGGTACGGGTTTTCCATGGCGTCGAGCTTGACCATGCCGGCCGCGGGCGCGACGGCGTAGGCCGAAAGTGCCAGGATCTCGGGACGCACCAGATCTTCGGGCTTCATTCGTACCTCATGCGCGCGGCGCGCGCGTGCGCGGGCAAGCCTTCCGCGTCGGCCAGCGTCGCGGCGACGCGGCCCAGCCGCTCGGCGGCCGCCGGCGACACGTCGATGATGCTGGTGCGCTTCTGGAAATCGTACACGCCGAGCGCGGAAGAAAAGCGCGCGCTGCCGGCGGTAGGCAGCACATGGTTCGGGCCGGCGCAATAGTCGCCGATCGCCTCGGAGCTAAAGCGGCCAAGAAAGATCGCCCCGGCATGGGTGAGATGCGGCAGCCATGCCCGCGGATCGGCGACGGCGAGCTCCAGGTGCTCCGGCGCGATGCGGTTGGCGAGCGTGCACGCTTCGGCGAGATCGCGTGTCTGGACGAGGGCGCCGCGCGCCTCGAGCGAGCGCGTGATGACGTCCCGGCGCGCCATGCTGGGAAGCAGCCGCTCGATGGCGGCGCCCACGGCGTCGAGGTGGCGCGCGTCCGGTGAAAGCAGCATGGCTTGCGCGGCCTCGTCGTGCTCGGCCTGCGAAAAGAGATCCATCGCCAGCCACTCGGAGGATGCGGCGCCGTCGCTGATGACGAGAATCTCGGAGGGCCCGGCGAGCATGTCGATGCCCACATCGCCGAATACCTGGCGCTTCGCTTCGGCGACGTACTCGTTGCCCGGCCCGACGATCTTGTCGACCCGAGCGATCGAGGCGGTGCCATAGGCAAGCGCGGCGATGGCGTGCGCGCCGCCGAGCGTGAGCAGCCGATCGACGCCGGCGAGCGCGGCCGCCGCAAGCACCGCTGGATGGGGGTTCGGGCTCACCATGACGAGCTCGCGCACGCCCGCCACCTTGGCCGGCACCGCGTTCATGAGCACCGAGGACGGATAGGCGGCCTTGCCGCCAGGGACGTAGAGACCGACGCGTTCCAGTGCGCTCACGCGCTGGCCAAGGCGCGTGCCGTCCGCTTCGCGGTAGTCCCAGGATGTCTGCACCTGGCGTTCGTGGAAAGCGCGGATGCGCTCGTGCGCGGCGCACAGTGCGTCGCGCTCGGCAGCGGCCAGCGCCTCCAGCGCAGCGCGCAGCCGCGGCGTAACGTCGAGCTCGGCGACGCACGCCGCGGCCGCGCCATCGAAGCGGCGCGCGTATTCGAGTAGCGCGGCATCGCCGCGCCGACGCACCTCGGCGATGATCGAGCGCACGGCTTGCTCCACGCCGGCGGCGCGCGCCGTGGCGAAGCGCAGGCCGTCGAGGGCCGCGTCGAAGCCGGCTGCCGAGCTGGAGAGGCGCCTCAGCTTCATGCGGCCGCCTCGGCGAAGGCGTCGATCAGCGGCTGCAAGGCACCGCGCTTGGTCTTGAGCGCCGCCTGGTTGACGATAAGACGCGCCGACACCGGCAGGATCTCCTCTACCGCGACGAGGCCGTTCTCGCGCAGCGTGCGACCGCTCGCCACCAGATCGACGATCGCATCGGCAAGCCCGGTCAGCGGCGCAAGCTCCATCGAGCCGTAAAGCCGGATGAGGTCCACGTGCACGCCCTTGGCGGCGAAGTGCTCGCGCGTCGTGTTGACGTACTTGGTCGCCACCCGCAGGCGGGCGCCCTGGCTCACCGCGCCGGCATAATCGAAGCCCTTGCGCACCGCGACCACCATGCGGCAGCGCGCGATGCCGAGGTCGACCGGCTGGTACAGGCCGTCGCCGCCGTGCTCGACCAGCACGTCGCGCCCGGCGATGCCGAGATCAGCGCCGCCGTGCTGCACGTAGGTGGGCGTGTCGCTCGCGCGCACGACGATCAGCCGCAGATCGCGGCGGTTGGTCGCGATGACGAGCTTGCGCGAGGAGTCGGGGTTCGCCTTAGGCCGGATGCCGACGCGTGCGAGCAGCGGCGCGGTCTCGTCGAAGATCCGCCCCTTCGACAACGCTATGCTGATGCTCGCCATGTGCAACCATCCGGGAATCGCCTGGAAGACGTGCTGAAGGGGGCGGATTCTACCGCAAGGGGCTAGCTCACGCGCGCGACGCGCGCGCCGAGGCCCGAGAGCTTCTTCTCCAGCGCTTCGTAGCCGCGATCGAGGTGGTAGATGCGATCGACGATCGTCTCGCCGTCGGCGAGGAGCCCGGCGATGACGAGCCCGGCTGACGCGCGCAAGTCCGTCGCCATGACCGCCGCGCCCTGCAGCCGCTCGACGCCGCGCACCACGGCGCTATTGCCCTGGATGGCGATGTCGGCACCGAGGCGCTGCAGTTCGAGCGCGTGCATGAAGCGGTTCTCGAAGATGGTCTCGGTGATGACCGCGGTGCCCTCGGCAATTGCCGCGAGCGCCATGAATTGCGCCTGCATGTCGGTAGCGAAGCCGGGGTAGGGCGCGGTGCGCACGCTGACGGCGCTCGGCCGCCCGGCCGCCTCGAGCTCGATGGTCGAGTCCTGCACGCGGATGCGCGCGCCCGCCTCGCGCAGCTTTTCCAGCGTCGCATCGAGTGTCTTGGGTGCCGCACCGAGCAGGCGAATGCGCCCCCCGGTAGCGGCGGCGGCGGCGAGGTAGGTGCCCGTCTCGATGCGGTCGGGCATGATCATGTGCTCGGCACCGCGCAGCGAGCGCACGCCCTCGATGCGGATCACATTGCTGCCGGCGCCTTCGATACGCGCGCCCATCGCGACGAGGCAGCGCGCGAGGTCGAGCACCTCGGGCTCGCGGGCGGCGTTCTCGATGAGCGTCGTGCCCTCGGCGAGCGCCGCGGCCATCATCAGGTTCTCGGTGCCGGTCACGGTCACCATATCCATGACGATGCGCGCGCCGCGCAGGCGCTCAGCGGCTGCGTTCATGTAGCCGTGCTCGATGGTGACGGTGGCGCCCATCGCCTGCAAGCCTTTCACGTGCTGGTCGACCGGTCGCTGGCCGATGGCGCAGCCGCCCGGAAGCGACACCCGCGCGCGGCCGCAGCGTGCGAGCAGCGGGCCGAGAACCAGCACCGAGGCGCGCATGGTCTTCACCAGGTCATAGCCCGCCGTGGGGTCGGTGATGCGCGCGGCGCGCAGCGCCAAGCGGCCCTCGGCGAGCGGTGACACCTCGACGCCCATCTGGCGCAGGAGCTTCGCCATGGTGCGCACGTCCATGAGCTGCGGCACCTTGGCAAGCCGCAGCGGCTCGACGCTGAGAAGCGCCGCGCACATAATCGGCAGCGCCGCGTTCTTCGCCCCCGAGACGTGCGCTTCGCCCTCGAGCGGCACGCCGCCCTGGATGCGCAGCTTATCCACCGGAGCGCCATTCCTGCGGTGTGAGCGTGCGCATCGACAGCGCGTGGATTTCCTCGCGCATGCGATCGCCGAGCGCCGCATAGACGAGCTGGTGGCGCTGCACGCGATTGCGGCCAGCGAATTCGTCGGAGACGACGAGCGCCTGGAAATGCTCGCCGTCGCCCATCACCTCGACGTGCTGGCACGCAAGCCCGCCTTCGATCGAGTGCTTGATGCTTTCTGGCGTCACCATCACGACCTCAGCTTGTAGCCCGCTTTGAGCAGTCCCAGATTGAGCAAGGATACGACCAGCAGGAACCCGGCGACTATCGCGAGGCTCGCCAGCGGCGGGAAATCCGATACGCCGAAAAATCCATAGCGGAAGCCGTCCACCATATAGAAGAAGGGATTGGCGTGCGACAGGCGCTGCCAGAACGGCGGCAGCGAATGGATCGAGTAAAAGACGCCCGAGAGAAACGTGAGCGGCATGATGACGAAGTTCTGGAACGCGGCGAGCTGGTCGATCTTGTCGGACAGCACTCCCGCGATGAGGCCCAGCGCGCCGAGGAGCGCCGCCCCGAGGAGCGCAAAGGCGAGCACCCACATCGGGGCCTCGAGGCGCAGCTCGACGAACCAGACGGTCACGACGAGCACGCCAGCGCCGACCACGATGCCGCGCACGAGCGCCGCCAGCACGTAGGCGGCGAAGAATTCCACATAGGAGATCGGCGCGAGCAGCACGAACACGATGTTGCCGGTGATCTTGGACTGGATAAGGCTCGATGAGCTGTTGGCAAAGGCGTTCTGCAGAATGCTCATCATGACGAGCCCGGGCACAAGAAAGGACGTGTAGCGCACGCCCTCATAGACCTGCAGCCGGCCTTCGAGCGCGTGGCCGAAGATCACGAGATACAGCAGCGCCGTGAGCACCGGGGCGGCGACGGTCTGCACGCTCACCTTGAAGAAGCGCAGGAGCTCCTTGGTGCAAAGCGTGGCGAAGCGCATCATGACGGTCGGCCGGTGAGGCGCAGGAACACCTCCTCGAGATCGGGCGGATGCACCTCCATTTCCCGGATCGTCACGCCCGCCTCGCGCAAGCGCGCGAGTGCCGCTTCCAAGTCCGCAGGGTTCGCAAGCCGCAGCCGGAATTGAGTGCCATCGGCTGCGAGCACCCGGCCCGGCAGGCCGGCCGGCAGCCCATCGCGGTCAAGGTGCAGGCGGACTTCGAGGCCCGAAAAGCTGCCGAGCAGGTTGCGTGTGGTATCGAGGGCCGCGATGCGCCCGTCCTTCAGCATGGCGATGCGCTGGCAATGCGCTTCGGCTTCCTCGAGGTAATGCGTGGTCAGCACGATGCTGTGGCCGTCGCGGTTCAGGCGCCGCACGAACTGCCACAGGCCCTGGCGCAGCTCGACGTCGACGCCGGCGGTCGGCTCGTCGAGCACGATCACCGGCGGCTTGTGCACCAGCGCCTGCGCGACCAGCACGCGGCGCTTCATGCCGCCGGAGAGCGAGCGCATGTTGGCGTCCGCCTTGGCGGTGAGGTCCAGATGGTGCATCACCTCGTCGATCCAGGCGTCGTTTCGCCGCAGGCCGTAGTAGCCCGCCTGTAGCCGCAGAGTCTCGCGCACGGTGAAGAACGGATCGAAGACCAACTCCTGCGGCACGACGCCGAGCAGCCGGCGCGCGCGCCGGTATTCGCGCGCGACATCCGCGCCCATGACGCGTGCGTGGCCCGAGTCCGGACGCACCAGACCCGCGATGACGTTGATCAGCGTAGTCTTGCCGGCGCCGTTCGGGCCGAGCAGGCCAAAGAACTCGCCCTCCCGCACGGCGAGGGACACGCCGGCGAGCGCGCGCACGTCGCCGTAGCGTTTGGCGATGTCGCGGACTTCTATCGCGTTCAGGAGACGGGCAGCAGCCGGTCCACGCCGTAGAGGCGGGCGATGGTGCGAAGCGACTCGGGGAGCTTGGCAAAGCCGAGCGTGCGCTCCTGGCTCCGCGCCTCGCGCAGCCAGACGAGGAGCAGCGCGAGGAGCGCGGAGTCCATCTCGCTCACTTCACCGAGATCGACGGTTTGCACGCCGTCGGCGAGGTGCCGGCGCCCTTCCTCGAGCAGCGCGGCCGCGTTGGCGAGCGTCACCGGGCCCGAGACGATCATGCGCGGGCCTTCGCGCCGGATCATTTCTTCGCGGCCGGCGCCGCTGGCGCCTCAAGGCCACCGCGGTTCTTGGCGTTGAGATTCTTCACCAGGCCGTCGATGCCGGACTCGCGCACCACGTTATTGAACTCGGTGCGGTAATTGGCGACCAGGCTCACCCCGCCGACCATGACGTCGTACACCTTCCAGCCAGAGGCGGTCTTTTCCATGCTGTAGTCGATCGGCACGGGCTGCGTGCCGGGCTGCAGCACGCGCACCTGCACGGTGACGTCCGTGTCGGTGGGCTTCGCGCGCAGCGGCCGGAAGTCGAACTTCTGCTCGCTGTAGGCGGCGAGCGCGCTGGCGTAGGTGCGAACCAGCAGCGTGCGGAACTCCTCGGTCAGGCGCTTTTTCTGCTCAGGCGTCGCCTTGTTCCAGCTCTGGCCGAGCGCGAGCGCGGTCATGGCGTTGAAATTGAAATGCGGCAGCACCTTGGCGTCGATCAGCTCGACCAGCTTCGCGCGATTGCCGGCACGGATTTCCTTGTCCTTGGCGATGAGATCGACCACGTCCAGCGTCACCGTCTTCACCAGCTGGTCGGGCGACACCTCCTGCGCCCGCACGGGCGCCACACCCACCAGCACGCCAAGGAGCGCTACGCTAGCGAGGCTTCTTATCTTTGTCATCGTCTGCTCCCTTGTCTTCGTCGGGTTCCTTCTCGCGGGGCGGATGTCCATCGTAGACCAGGCTGCGGCGCCGCTGCAGATAGGCATCGCGCTGGAACACGTACTTGTCGAGCGCCGCCTCCTCGAGGATGCGGCTCGCGTCCAGCAGATCGGCGCGCAGCTGCGTGAAGCGCACCGCCCACAGGCCGTACTGCAGATGGTAGGGCCGCACCTCGCCCAGCGGATCGGTGTAGACATCGATGCCGGTGCCGATGCCGTCGCGCAGGTCGCTCGAGCCGAGCAACGGCAGCACGAGGTAAGGCCCCGGCCCCGCGCCCCAGCGGCCGAAGGTCTGGCCAAAGTCCTCGTTATGCTTCTCGTAGCCCATGTCGGTGGCGACGTCGTGAATGCCGAGCAGCCCCACTGTGGTATTAAACGCAACGCGCGCCCAATCGCTGACACCGTCCTCGAATTTCCCTTGCAGGAAATTGTTCACGCCGATGAAGAAATCGCCGATGTTGCCGAAGAAGTTGCGCACCCGGTCGCGGATCTCGCCGGGCACGGCGCGGCGGTAGGTGCGCGCAACGGGCTGGGCGATCGCCACGTCGACCTTGTCGTTGAACCGGTAGATGCCGCGGTTCAGCGGCTCGAACGGATCGCGTGGATCGCGCTGCGCCGTGCTCGCGCACCCCGCGAGCACGGCAACCAGGGCGGCTGCCGCGATGCGCGCCGTCACTTCGCCGGTTCCTTGGCTTCGGGCTTGCCCTCGGCCGCCTTGTTGAAGAGGAACTGGCTGATCAGGTTCTCGAGCACCACCGCCGACTGCGTCAGGCGCAGGCGATCGCCGTTCTTCAGCATCACGCCGTCGCCGCCCGCTTCGAGGCCGACGTACTGCTCGCCGAGGATGCCGGAGGTGAGGATCTTGGCGGTGGTGTCGCGTGGAAACTGGTACTCGTAGCCGAGGTTGATGGTCACGATCGCCTCGTAGCTTTCGTTATCGAAGCGAATATCGGTGACGCGTCCCACCACCACGCCCGCGCTCTTCACCGGCGCGCGCGCTTTCAGCCCGCCGATGTTGGCGAATTTCGCCTGCACCTGGTAGGTCTGCGAGGTGGAGAACGAGGCGAGGTTGCCGACCTTGAGGGCGAGGAACAGCAGCCCCGCGATGCCGGCGACCACGAACACGCCGACCCAAAGGTCGATGGTTGAGCGATTCATTGATGGGTGCCTCCGGTGAACATCAGCGCGGTCAGGATGAAGTCCAGAAACAGGATCGCGAGCGACGAGGTGACCACGGTGCGGGTGGTGGCACCGGATACGCCCTCTGCGGTGGGCGGCGCGTCGTAACCCTCGAATACCGCGATCCAGGTCACGGCGATGCCGAACACCAGACTCTTGATGACGCCGTTCAGGATGTCGTTGCGCACATCGACCGCCGCCTGCATCTGCGACCAGAAGGCGCCGGCATCGACGCCGATCAGCTGCACGCCGACGACGTAGCCGCCGAAGATGCCCGTCGCCGAGAAAAGCGCGGCGAGCAGCGGCATCGACAGCACGCCGCCCCAGAAGCGCGGCGCCACCACGCGCGCGATCGGGTCGACCGCCATCATCTCCATTGCCGAGAGCTGCTCGGTGGCCTTCATGAGGCCGATCTCCGCCGTGATCGCCGAGCCGGCGCGGCTCGCGAAGAGCAGCCCCGCCACCACCGGCCCGAGCTCGCGCACGAGCGACAGCGCCACCAGCACGCCGAGCGACTCGGAGGCGCCGAAACGCTGCAGCGTCTCGTAGCCCTGCAGCGCGAGCACCATGCCGACGAACATCCCCGACACCAGGATGATGATGAGCGACAGCACGCCGGCAAAGTAGATCTCGGCGGTGGTGAGCCGGAAGCGCCGCAGCGCCGTGCCCGAGTGCAGCACCAGATAGGCGAGGAAGCGGCTCGCGAAGCCCAGGCGCAGCACATGGAAGGTCACGCCGGAGCCCAGGCGCTCCAGGCGCGCGCGCACGTCGGCTACCCGCATTCCTAGTGGCTCGCCTGCGGCATTACTGGGCTCGCCTGCGGCTCGGGCGCCGCGAGCTCGAGGTCGGCGTCGTAGCCCGGCGCCGGGTAATGAAACGGCACCGGGCCTTCGGAGCTGCCGTTCACGAACTGGCGCACGAAGGGCTCGCCGCTGCGGCGGATTTCGTCCGGCCGGCCTTGCGCGATGACGCGACCGGCGGCCATGAAGTACACGTAGTCGACCACGCCGAGCGCTTCCTGCACGTCATGCGTGACAATCACGGAAGTCGCGCCGAGCGAATCGTTGAGCTCGCGGATCAGCCGCACGATGACGCCGAACGAGATCGGATCGAGGCCGGTGAAGGGCTCGTCGTAGAGGATGAGCTGCGGGTCGAGGGCGATCGAGCGCGCGAGCGCCACACGCCGCGCCATGCCGCCCGAAAGCTCGGTCGGCGCGAGATGCGCCGCGCCGCGCAGGCCGACCGCATGCAGCTTCATCATCACGAGGTCGTTCAGCAGCTCATCGGGCAGCGCGGCGTGCTCGCGCAACGGAAACGCCACGTTCTCGTAGACCGACATGTCGGTGAAGAGCGCGCCGAACTGAAACAGCATGCCCATCTTGCGGCGCATGGCGTACAGGCCCTCGGCGTCGAGCGTGTTGGTGCTGTGGCCGAGCACGCGCGCCTCGCCGGCGCTCGGGCGCAGCGCGCCCATGATGACGCGCAGCAGGGTCGTCTTGCCGCATCCCGACTGGCCCATGATGCCGACCACCGAGCCGCGCGGGATCTCGAGATTGATGTCGCGCAGCACCGGGCGCGAGCGGTCATAACCGAACGAAAGCTTGCGAATCTCCACGATCGGGTGCGCGGCGGGGGATTGCTGCACGGCGTTATATTATCGCGCATGGGGGAGGGAGCCGCGTATCCGCAGACTGCGACCGAGCCCGCGGTGCGCATTGCAGCGCTGGTCAAGCGCTACGGCGCGCTCGTCGCGCTCGACAAGGTCGATCTCAGCATCGCGCAACGCGAAGCGTTCGGCCTGGTCGGCGCGAACGGCGCCGGCAAGACGACGCTCATCCGCTGCCTGCTCGATCTCACCGCCTGCGACCAGGGACGCATCGAGATTTTCGGCCGGCGCGCACGCGAACCCATGGCGCGCGCGCCTCTCGCCTATCTGCCGGAGCGCTTCATGCCGCCGCACTACCTGACCGGACGCGAATTCCTGCGCACGCTCGCGGCGCTCGGCCGCGCGGGCCACGACGAGGCGCGCATCGCCGCGCTGATCGCGCAGCTCGAGCTCGAGCCCGCGGCGCTCGAGCGGCCGGTGCGCACGCTCTCCAAGGGCATGACGCAGAAGCTCGGCCTCGCCGCCGCGCTCTCCCTCGAGCGCGAGCTCTACGTCCTCGACGAGCCGATGAGCGGGCTTGACCCTGCTGCGCGGGTAGCGGTGAAATCGGTGCTGAGCCGCTTGAGCCGGGAGGGCCGCACCCTGTTCTTCACATCGCACGTGCTCGCCGACGTGGACGAGTTGTGCTCGTCGATCGCCGTGCTCGAGCGCGCGCGGCTGCGCTTTCGCGGCAGCCCGCGCTCGCTCCGCGAGCGCTACGGCGAGCGAAGCCTCGAGCGTGCCTTCATGCGATGCCTGCGCGATGGCGAGCGTGCGCTCAGCGCCTGAGCGCCTCGCGCAGCCGCGCGCGGCCTTGCTGCTGGTCGACGACGACCCGCTCATCGCCGAGGCGCTGAGCTTCGCCCTCGGCGTCCATTACGCCGTGCACTCGTGCGCCTCGCGCGCCGCGGCGATCGACCTGGTGCGCTCGCTGGAGGCCCCGCCGCCGCTCGCGCTCGTCGACCTCGGCCTGCCGCCGACCCCGCATGCGCCCGACGAGGGCTTCCAGTTGATCGCCGATCTGCTGGCGCACGCGCCGCAGATGAAGATCTTCGTGCTCTCGGGGCAAAACGACGCCGCCAATGCGCGCCACGCGCGCGCGCTCGGCGCCTGGGAGTTCGTCGCCAAGCCGAGCGATCCGGCGCAGCTCGAGCGCATGCTGGCGCGCGCGCTGGCGGCCCCGGCGGGCAGCGATGTGGCGCTGGTCGGCGAAAGCCCGGCGCTCGCCAAGTTGAAAAATCAGATCGCCCAGTTCGCGCCGGCGCCCTACCCCGTGCTGATCGAAGGCGAATCGGGCAGCGGCAAGGAGATGGCGGCGAGGAGCCTGCACCGGCTCTCGCCGCGCGCGCAGCGTCCTTACCTCACCCTCAATTGCGCCGCGATCGCGCCGACGCTCGTCGAGCCGACCCTTTTCGGCTACGTGAAGGGCGCCTTCACCGGCGCCGCCGGCAACAAGTCCGGTTATTTCGAGGATGCGGCCGACGGCACGCTGCTGCTCGATGAGATCGGCGAGCTGCCGCTCGACCTGCAGGCGAAGCTGTTGCGCGTGCTGGAAAACGGCGAGTACCAGCGGGTCGGCGAGACGCAGCGACGCACCGCGCGCTGCCGGGTCATCGCGGCCACCAACCGCGACCTGCGCCGCGAAGTGAAGAAGGGCGGCTTTCGCACCGACCTCTACCATCGGCTGTCGGTGTTCACGCTGGTCGTGCCGCCATTGCGCGACATGAACGGCGATAAGCTACTGCTGCTGGAGCATTTCCGGCGTCTCGCTGCCGCGCAATCGGGCATGCAGCCCTTCGAGCTCGACGCCGATGCGGCCACGCGCTGGCAGCAATACGATTTCCCGGGCAATGTGCGCGAGCTGCGCAACATCGTGATTCGGCTCGCCACCAAGTACCCCGGACAGCGACTCTCGCGCGCCGAGCTCGAGCCGGAGCTCGACCTCGAGGCGCCGGCGATCACCCCTGGCGCCCAGGGCCCGGCGGCGATTACCGAGCAGGCCCTGCGCCAGCTCGAGCGCGCGGCCGGCTTCAACCTCGACCAGACGCTCAGGGCCTGGGAACGCGGCTACATCGAGGCGGCCCTGCGCCTCACGCGCGGCAACGTGAGCCAGGCGGCGAAGCTGCTCGGCATCAACCGCACCACGCTCTACAGCCGGATGAGCTCGGCAGAGGAGAAGTAGCCCGTGGCCCTCTACCTCGAGCAGTTCGGCCTCGACGAGCCGCCGTTTCGCATCACCCCGCACACGGAGTTCTTCTTCGACGGCGCCGAGCGCGGCGCGACCCTCGAAGCGCTCGCCTACGCGGTGCTGCATGACGAAGGCATCGTCAAGGTGTCGGGCGAAGTCGGCAGCGGCAAGACCATGCTTTGCCGCATGCTCATGGAGCGGCTGCCGAGCGAGGTGGAGACGATCTATCTCGCCACGCCGTCGCTCGCGCGCGACGAGATCCTGCATGCGATCGCCGATGATCTCGAGCTCAAGCTGCCGGAGCGGCGCAGCGTCGCGCTGCGCGAGCTGCAGGAGCACTTGATCACGCTCTACGGCGCGGGCCGGCGCGTGGTGATTCTCATCGACGAGGCGCACGTCATGCCCGAGGACACGCTCGAGCAGGTGCGGCTCCTTTCCAACCTCGAATCGAGCCGCCACAAGCTGCTGCAGATCGTGCTCTTCGGGCAGCCGGAGCTCGACGCGACGCTCGCCAAGGCGTCGCTGCGCCAGTTGCGCGATCGCATCACGCACAGCTTCCGCATGCGGCCGCTCGCCGCCGCCGAAGTCGCCAAATACCTCGCCTTCCGCATGCGCGCGGCCGGCTATCGCGGCCCGGACCTGTTCGCGCCGCGCGCCGCGAACCGCATTGCGCGCGCCTCGGGCGGCCTTACGCGGCGCATCAACATCCTCGCCGACAAGTCGCTGCTCGCCGCCTACAGCGAAGGGGCCCACGCGGTCACCGAGCGCCATGCGAGAGCCGCCATCGCCGACTCGGAATTCGACGCGGCGGCCGCGCGCCGCGCATGGCAGCCGCTGCGGCTCGCGGCAGCCGGGCTCGGTGTCGGGCTCATCCTCGGCGCGCTCATTCAATGGCTGATCCTGACTGCGCAGGCTCCGCTGGTGCAGGCGCGAGCTGCTCCGCCGGTAAAGCAAGCGCCCGCCACGCCATCGGGCAGGCCGCAGCAGGACCTCGAGGCCGAGCTCGACCTCGAGCAGGAGCTCGATGCCATAGCCGCGATGGACGCTGGGTACATGGCCGCAAGCGAGCCGCTGCTGTCGCAAAGCCAGCGCCAGCGCCTGCAGGCGTACGCCACGAGCGGCTACAAGCTGCTCTCGGAGCGGCTCGCCGCGACGCGCGAGCTGCTCGATTCGGCACCGGACGAACGCTATGCGCTCGAGCTTTTCGTCACCGACAATGCCGAGGCGGCACGCATGGAGCGCTTTCTGCTGCGGGCGCGCGACCTGGTGCCGATCTCGGAAGTGTTCCTGATCCCCGTGCCGGGGCGGCGAAACACGCGGTTGCGTGTCCTCTACGGCACGTTCCAGAGCGAACGCGAAGCGCTCGACGCGCTCACGCGCCTACCGCCCAAATACCAGCACGCGTTCCGGGTCGCGCCACGGCGCTTCGGCGAGCTGCGGGCGCAAATGTAAGAACCGGAAAACGCCTGCGCGACAGGCGCTTACGCCACTTTCCTAAGACCGCGTCCGTGTTATCCTTCGTTCCCGGAGGGAGTAGCGCGGGATGAAGTGGGGATATTCGGCAGTGATCGTGCTCGTGCCGTGCATGCTTGCCGGCTGCGGGCAGGCACCTATTAAACCCGCCGCCAATCACCTGCGCGCTGACGAAGCGAGTTCGACAGGTGCGATACCGCCTCCCGTGCAGGTGACGCCGGTGCTGCCCAAACCGAAGCCTGCGGCGCGCCCCGAGACCTACAGCGTGGTGGTGAACAACGTGCGCGTGCAGGAGCTGCTCTTCGCTCTGGCGCGCGACGCGAGACTGCAGATCGACATCGACCCGAACCTCACCGGCAGCGTAACGCTCAATGCCGTCGACCAGACGCTGGGGCAACTGCTCGCGCGCATCGCACGGCAGGTCGACATGCGTTACGAGCTCGACGGTGACACGCTCGTCGTGATGCGCGATTCGCCCTTCCTGCGCGCCTACAAGATCGACTACTTGAGCGCGGCGCGCAACGTGAAGATGCAGTCCACCGCGTCGACGCAGTTCGGCACCGCCCAGGCGGGCACGCCGAGCGCCACCGGCGCCACCTCGACGATCGACGTCAGCGCGCAGAACAACCTGTGGGACTCGGTCGTGCAGAACGTGAAGGAGATCCTGCGCGAGACCGACAAGATCATTTCCGCGCCGAGCGCGGCGGCGCTGGCAAGCGCTGCGGCGGCCGCACCGCCGCCGGCGGCGGCAGGCGCGCCGGGCGCCGTGCCGCAGCCGGCAATCCCCGCGGCGCCGGCCCTGCCTCAGCCAAGCGCGATCTACCAGGAGGCCGCCTCGGTCATCGCCAACCGCGAAAGTGGCGTGCTGTACGTGCGCGCAACCTCCAAGCAGCACGAGAAGGTGCAGGAATTTCTCGACCAGGTGCTCGCCGGGGCCAAGCGCCAGGTGCTGATCGAGGCGACGGTTGCCGAGGTGCAGCTCCGGAATGAATACCAGCGCGGCATCACCTGGGAGCGCGTGCGCATGCCCGGCGTTTCCGCCGGGCAGCCGGTAATTCAGCCGGCGACCTCGGCGACCCCGGGATTCAACGCTTCGCCCTTCTTCATCGGCTTCATCTCCAGCGGCGGCAGCTTCAGCGTGACGTTGAAGCTGCTCGAGCAATTCGGCGATGTGCGCGTGCTTTCGAGCCCGAAGCTCTCGGTGCTCAACAATCAAACGGCGATCCTGCGGGTGACGCGTGACATCATCTACTTCAACATCACGCCTTCGGGCACGCCGGTCGCGGTGTCGGGCGGCGGCACGGCAGTCGTGCAGCCTTCGTTCACCACCACGCCCAACATCGCCGCCGAAGGCTTCATGATGGCGGTGCTGCCGCAAGTGAGCGCCGCAGAGGCCATCGTGCTCAACGTGCGGCCCACGATTCGCCGCCGCGTCGACTCGGTCACCGACCCGAACCCGGCGCTGCAGGTGACGGCGAGCAACCCCAACGCCGTACCCAACGTGATCCCGGTCTTCGAGACGCGCGAGTTCGACTCCGTGCTGCGGCTGCAGAGCGGGCAGATCGGTGTGCTCGCGGGCCTGATGCAGGACATCGTCGAGAACACGGATACCGGCATTCCAGGAATCCGCAGCATCCCGATCATCGGCGAAATACTCACCAACCGCAGCGATCTCAGCCGCAAGTCCGAGCTCGTCATCTTCCTGCGCGCGACCGTCATCCAGGACCCGAGCCTCGACGGCGACTTCCGCGGACTGCGCAGCCAGCTGCCGGGCGAGGATTTCTTCTCCAAGCCCAACCCGGGCAAGCTCGAGCCGCCGCTGCCGCCGCGCGGCTGGCCTGCGCGTTGAGGCGGCGCGACCCATGAGCCTGCTGCTCGAGGCACTCAAGAAGGCCGAGAGGGCCAAGGAGGAAGCGCAGCGCCGCGCCCGGGGCGAGAGCGCGAACCCCGGCGGCGTGGCTGATGCATCGCCGCCGGAGCGCAAGAACGTCGTGACGCGCGACAAGCTGCCCAAGATCACCGCGCCGCTCGAGATCGCGACTGAAGACCTGGCGCCGGCAGCCCTGAGCTCGCGCCCCCCGCTCGAGATCGCCCCGGACCCGGAGCCCGCCAAGGCGGCCTCGCGGCAGCGCGGCGCCACCCCCAGCAGCCAAGGCGAGGCAGCCTCCCGTGCTAGCGCGAGGAAGGTCTTCGAGGCCAAGTTCCGCGAGCCCAATCCGCGCATGCCGTTCTACGTCACGCTCGGCGTCCTCGGCGTCTTCGCGCTCGGCACCATCGTTTATTTCTGGTACCAGCTGCGGCCGCCGTCCTCGCTGGTGAATCTCAATCCACCGCCCCAAGCCGAGGCGAGGGCGCCGATCGCGCAGCCGACGCAGCCAACGGCGCTCGCTACGGCGAGCGTCGCTCCATCGAGTGGCATCCCCGGCCTTCCGGCCACGTCCCCGAAAAGCGCCGCACCCGAGCCGACGCCCGCCCCCGCGGCGCCCGCGCCGCGCGCGAGTGTCGAACCGCAGGTGGAGACGCCGCGGCTGCGGCCCCTAGAGCCGCGCCGCATCGCGCAAGCGCTGCCCGCGCTCCCGCAAACCGCCGCCACCGTCTCGCGCAATCCGCCGCAGGTGCATCCGAAGGTTGCGGCGGGCTACGCGGCGTATGCCGCCGGCGACCTGACCGGCGCGCGCAGCGCGTACGAGGAGGCGTTGCGCGACGAGCCGGCAAACCGCGATGCGCTTCTCGGGCTCGCCGCGCTGGAGGTCCGTAGCGGCCGCTACGAGAGCGCGGAAGCGTGGTACCTGCGCGCGCTGCAAATCGATCCGCGGGACGGCGACACGCAAGCCGCGCTGATCGCGCTTCGCTCGGGACGCAGCGACCCGCTGGTCACAGAAAGCCGCGTGAAATCGCTGATCGCCGGCGAGCCGACGGCGCATGCGCTGCACTTCACCCTTGGCAACCAGCTCGCCGCCCAGAACCGCTGGGCCGAGGCGCAGCAGGAATACTTCAAGGCCTACGTCGCGGACTCGGACAACGCGGATCTTGCCTACAACCTCGCCGTCAGCCTCGACCACCTGCACCAGCGCCGCCAGGCGCTCGAGTATTACCAGCGCGCGATCAGCCTGGGCGAGAAGCGCGGCGCGGGTTTCGACCTCACCTCGGCCCGCGTCCGTGCCGCCCAGCTCGCGCTCTAAAGCAGCCCCGCCGATGAATTCGCCCGGCAATCCCCAAGCGAAGCGCCATCTCGGCCAGATCCTGATCGACCAGGGCATCCTGACCGAGGACCAGCTGCGCATCGCGCTGCTCGAGCAGACCAAGAGCCACGTGCCGGTCGGGCGGTTGCTGGTGCAGCTCGGCTTCGTCTCGGAAGCCACACTGCGCGATGCGCTCTCCGAGAAGCTCGGGCTGCAGGCGGTGGACCTCGGGCGCATCATCGTCGACCCGGCCGCGCTCAAGCTCGTGCCGCGCGACATGGCGCGGCGCTATCGTGTCTTCCCGGTGGCGCTCGACCGCGGCCAGAAGAAGTTCATCGTCGCGCTCGCCGACACGAACAACATCGTCGCGCTCGATCAGCTGCGCGCGCATCTCAAGGGTGATTACGAGCTCGAGCTGCGCATCGCCGGCGACTCGGAAATCGAGCGCGCGATCGAGCATTACTACGGCCACGAGTTCTCGATCGACGGCATCCTGAAGGAAATCGAGACCGGCGAGATCGACTACAGCACCGTCGCCGAGGGCGACGAGTACTCGCAGCCGGTGGTGCGGCTCATCTCGGCGCTGATGGCGGACGCCGTGGAGCGCGGCGCATCCGACATCCATTTCGAGCCCGAGCAGAACTTCCTGCGCATCCGCTACCGCATCGACGGCGTGCTGCGCCAGATCCGCTCGCTGCACAAGACTTACTGGCCGGCCATGGCGGTGCGGGTCAAGGTAATGGCGAAGATGAACATTGCCGAGACGCGCGCGCCGCAGGACGGGCGTATCTCGGCGAGCATGTCGGGGCGGGTGGTGGACTTTCGCTGCGCGAGCCTGCCGACGACGCACGGCGAGAACCTGGTGCTGCGCATCCTCGACCGCCAGAAGGGCATCGTGCCGCTCGACAAGCTCGGGCTCGAGGAATCGCAGCTCGAGCTCCTGAAGCGCATGATCGCGCGGCCCGAGGGCATCATCCTCGTCACCGGCCCCACCGGCAGCGGCAAGACCACCACGCTGTACTCGATCTTGAATCACATCAACTCCGACACCATCAACATCATGACGCTCGAGGATCCAGTCGAGTATCCGATGACGCTGATTCGCCAGACCTCGGTCTCGGAAGCGGCGAAGCTCGATTTCGCGAACGGCATCCGCGCGCTCATGCGTCAGGATCCCGACGCCATCCTGGTGGGCGAAATCCGCGATCAAGAGACCTCGGAGATGGCCTTCCGTGCGGCGATGACCGGCCACCAGGTGTACTCCACGCTGCACACCAACTCGGCGGTCGGCGCCTTCCCGCGGCTGCTCGACATCGGCATCGTGCCCGACATCCTCGCCGGCAACATCATCGGCATCCTCGGCCAGCGGCTGGTGCGCCGCCTGTGCAGGACCTGCCGCCAATCCTACGACCCCGACGTGCGCGAGCGGCGCCTGGTAGGCATCACGCCCACCGAGCCCGCGGCGATATTCCGCGCGGTGGGTTGCGACCAATGCGACTACCAGGGCTATCGCGGCCGCCAATCGATCATGGAACTGCTCAAGATCGATTCGGCCATCGACGAGCTCGTGGCGCGCCGCGCCACCGCGCGGGAGATCCTCACCGCCGCGCGCGCCAACGGCTTTCGCACGCTCGCCGACGACGGCGTGCGCCTGGCGCGCGCTGGCGTCACCAGCCTCGACGAGGTGATGCGGGTGGTCGACCTGACCGACCGCATGGCCTAAGGCGCTCGATGCCGCTCTACACCTACAAGGCGGTCGATGCGCGCGGCAAGCACATCCTCGGGCGGGTCGAGGCGCTGAATCTCTTCGATCTCGAGCAGCGGCTGATGCGCATGGAGCTCGATCTCGTTACCGGCGCGCCGGCGTGGCAGAAGACCGCGCTCTTCGGCGGACGCGTCGCGCGCCAGGACCTGATCAACTTCTGCTTCCACCTCGAGCAGCTCACCACCTCCGGCGTGCCGGTGCTCGAGGGGCTGGTCGATCTGCGCGACAGCGTCGAGGCGCCGCGCCTGCGCGAGGTGGTGGCGGGACTCGTCGAGTCGATCCAAGGCGGCCGCAGCCTGTCGCAGGCGCTCGCCGAATTCCCCGAGGTGTTCAGCAAGGTGTTCGTAAGCCTGGTGCGCTCGGGTGAGCAGACCGGCAAGCTCTCCGAGGTGCTGACGGGGCTCATCGAAACGCTCAAGTGGGAAGACGAGATCGCCTCGCAGACGAGAAAGCTGCTGATGTACCCGATCATCGTCGGCACGATCGTGCTCGGCGTGACGTTCTTCCTGATGCTCTACATCGTGCCGCAGATGGTGAGCTTCATCCGCAGCATGGGACAGGCCATTCCCTGGTACACGCAGGCGCTGATCTTCGTCTCCGAGGCGCTGCGCGATTACTGGTGGGCGGTGCTCGCCGCGCCCTTCGCGGCCTGGTTCGCGCTCAAGCTCGCGATGAAGAGCAATCCCGCGATCGCCTACGCGGTGGACAGCTACAAGCTGAGAATGCTCCTCATCGGACCGATCCTGCGCAAGATCATCCTGTCGCGCTTCGCCTCCAGCTTCGCCATGATGTACTCCTCGGGCATCACGGTCCTCGACGCCATCCGCAGCTGCGAGGAGATCGTCGGCAACAAGGTGCTCGAGCAGGCGCTGCGCACGGCGGGCCAGCAGATCGGCGAAGGCAAAAGCCTCACCGTCGCCTTCCAGGAGCTCGAGCTCTTCCCGCCGCTCGTCATCCGCATGCTGCGCGTTGGCGAAAACACGGGCGGCCTGGACAAGGCGCTGACCAACGTCACGTACTTCTACAACCGCGACGTCAGGGACAGCGTCGCCCGCCTGCAGGCCGGCATCCAGCCGCTGCTCACCCTGGTGCTCGGCTTGCTGCTGCTGTGGGTGATGATGGCCATGCTCGGCCCGGTGTACGACTCCTTCACCAAGCTCAAGTTCTAGCCGTGACCAAGCGCCTCATCCTCTATCTCAGCGCCGACGAGCACTATCTCTATCGTGCCGAGCGCACGGCGCTCGAGCTCGAGGGAAAGTTCAGCGCCGACGAGGCCGGCCTCAACGCGTTTCGCGAATACCTGCGCAGCGCGCAAGGTGCGCTGTTTGCCGTGCTCGCCGACCTTGCCGGCGAGGACTTTCACGAAGAGCAGATTCCCTATCTGCGCGGCGCGGACCGCGAAGCGCTGCTCGCGCGGCGGCTCGCCCAGCGCTATCGCGACACGCGCCTTGCGGCTGCGCTCTCGCTCGGCCAGGTGCTCACGCCCGAGCGGCGCAACGAGCGCGTGCTGCTTGCCTCGTTCACCAACACCCAGCAGCTCTCGCAGTGGCTCGATGCGCTGGAAGAGGCCGGCGCGCGCCTCGCCGGCGTGTACTCCACGGCGCTCGTCGCCCCGGCGCTCGCCGCCGCGCTCGGCGCGCGCGATGCCCGGGGGCTGCTTGTGAGCGCCAACCGTGCGGGCCTGCGCCAGTGCTACATCGAGAAGGGGCGGCTGCGCTTTGCACGCCTCGAGCGCATCGGCGAACTCGCGCCCGAGGCGCTCGCCGGCTTCGTGCGCTCGGAGACGCAGCGCCTGGTGCAGTACCTGATCACGCTGCGCGCGCTGGCGCGCGAAGCGGGCCCGATGCAAGTGCTGGTGATCGCGCCGCCCGGCCGGCGCGCCGCCTTCGAGCAGGCGCTCCACGCCGACGGCCGGCTTACGTTTCGCACCATCGATTACGCCGACGCGCAGCGCGCGCTGAAGCTGCGCCGGCTGCCGGAGGGAGCGGCGGCCGAGGCGCTGTTCGTGCATCTCGCGGCGCAAAAGCCGCCGCGCCAGCAGTTCGCGAACCGCGACGAGCGCCGCCGCTATCTGCTGTGGCAGCTGCAGCGAGCCATCGTCGGCGCGGGCGCCGCAGCCTTCTGCCTGTGCGCGCTCGTCGGCGGCAGCCGCTCGCTGGACGTGATCAACGTGCGGACCGCGACGGCCGAGCAGCGCGAGCTCGCGCGCAGCGCCGCGCAGCAATACCAGCGCATCACGTCGAGCTTCCCCGTCACTGACACGAGCACTGAGAACCTCAAGGCCGCGGTGGTCGAATTTCGCCGCATCGCCGAGCGCAGTAGCAATCCCGAGCCTGCCTTCATCCACATATCGCGGGTACTGCAGAAGTATCCGCAGGTCGAGCTCGATGCCTTGCGTTGGAGCGTGGGCAAGCCGGGCGAGGTGCGCCTGCCCACTGCGCGCACCCAGCCGCAAGGCGCCGCCGAGCCAATCGACACGATGGTGTTGGTCGAGATCTCCGGGCGCGTGAATGCCACGCAGCGCAACGACTACCGCGGCATTACCGCGCAGGTACAAAGCTTCGCCAGCGCCTTGGTCGGCGCGGGATACGAGCTTGTGCGCACGCAGCTCCCCTTTGACGTCACCTCGGAGGGCGTCTTGAGCGGCGACATCGGCGGCTCGGCCGAATCGGGCGAGGCGCCGCGCTTTACCGTCGTGCTTGGGCGGCGGCTGCGATGAGGCTTACGCGAGGGGAGCTCAAGCAGCTCGCCGGCCCGGTGGTGGTGGGGCTCGTGCTCACGCTCGGCGGCGCCGCGCTCGTCTGGAGCACCGGCGAGGCGCTGCGCAGCGGGCAGCGCCATTTCGCCGCCGCGCAGGCCGAGCGGCGCCAGAACACCGAGCGGCTCGCCCGCATCGCGGAAGAAGAGCGAGAGGTCAAGGAAAAGATCGATCTCTACCAGCGCCTCAAGCAGTTGCACATCCTGGGCGAGGAGCGGCGGCTTGAGTGGGCCGACGCTATGGCGCGCATCCGCAAGGAACGCGAGCTCCTCGACCTGCGCTATACGGTCGAGCGCCAGCGCCTGCTCACCTCCGTTGCCGCCAGGCCCGGCAACATCGACTTCTACGCGAGCACCATGAAAGTGGACCTCGCGCTGCTGCACGAAGAGGACCTGCTGCGCTTCCTCGCCGACCTGCGCGAATCCGGCAACGCCTACTACGCCGTCAGGAAGTGCGGACTGATGCGCACCGGGCAGGCGGTGAGCGGCGCCGGCATGACGCCGCGCCTGCGGGCCGACTGCGAGATCGACCTCATCACCCTCGTGGACCCGGCGAAGAAATGAACCGCGCCATCGCCCTCCTCGCGCTCTTCCTCGCCGCCGCGGCCGCCCAGGCCGACGAGCTCGGGCGCCTTTTCTTCACGCCCGAGCAGCGCGCCGCGCTCGATGCGCGCCGCAAGGCGCGCATGCCGGACAATCCCGCTTCCGTCGTCGCCGCGCCCGTGACCCGCGTCGACGGCTTCGTCAAGCGCTCGGCCGGCCCTTCGACCATCTGGATCAACGGCGAATGGACCACGGAGAGCGCGCCGGAAGCGCCGCGCATCGCCGAGCCGCCAACCGTATCGGTGAGCGTCGGCGAAAACGCCGGCCGCGTGCAGCTCAAGGCCGGTGAGACCCTCGACCGGGGCAACGGCGAGGTACGCGACGTCATCGGCGACGGCGAGATCCAAGTACGCCGGCAGCATCCGACGCAATGATGCGCCATCGCCAACGCGGTGCTGCGCTGATCCTGCTGCTCGTCGTGCTGGCGCTCGGCGGCACGTGGTACCTCATTTCGCGCATCCACGAGCGAAGCGCCGATTTCACTGCCCGCAATCGCCAGCACAACGCCGCCGTTCTGGCGGAAGCGAAGCGAGCGCTCATCGGCTACGTGGCCCATCAAGCTGCCGTCAGCGGTGAAAACAACCCCGGCGCCTTTCTCTGCCCCGAAGCGCCCGGCAATATCGGCGGTGCGAACGAAGGCATCGGCGCCGGCAACTGCGGCTTGCCTGCCGTTGGGCGCCTGCCCTGGAAGACGATCGGCATCGAGAAGCTCTCCGATGCGAGCGGCGAGCCGCTCTGGTACGTCGTGGCAAGCGGCTGGGCGAAGCCGAGCGCCGCCGCCAACACTGTCATCAATTCGAACTGCAGCGACCCTGCGTCGGCAATGACCTGCTTCAGCGGACAGCTCACCGTCGATGTACAGGCAAGCGCCGGCTGCAGCGCGCGCAACCAGGCGCGCCAGGCGCCTGCGCCGACCATGAACCCGCTCGATTACCTGGAGTGCTACAACACCGCCACGTCCACCTTCGTCACCACTGCGCCCAGCACGTCGTTCAACGACCAGGTGGTGAAGGTCACGGCGGCCGACGTGCTGCCGCTCATCGAGGGCGCGGTCGCCGACCGCTTTTCACGCGAGTTCGGCGCGCAGATGAAAACCGCCTACTCGGGCGGCATCTGGCCCGCAGCGCCAGTGCTGCCATTCGCCGTGCCGTTCAACGGCGACGTCACGACCAGTCCACGCAACAAGCTTCAGGGCGCGAGCGGCATCACGGCCGGGCTGCTGCCCAGCAGCTACGCGTTCGCCGGTCCCTGCAGCTGCGACACCGGTGTGAGTGCGCCGTGCTTCTGCAAGGCGAACAGCCAAGGGCAGAGATCGCTTGAGTTGTGCAACACGACCGACCCGCGCTGTGATTCGGGCTTTGTCTCATGGCGCATTTCGGGCGCCTGCGGTGCGGCCAACTGCACGACGGTTACGCGCACGGCCGGAGCGGCGCTGCATTCGTATAACTGCACCGTGTCCGGAACTCCAAGCACGCTCACATGCAACATCAATGGCTCCGCGCTGCTGTCCGATCCGGGAATGTCCATCAGCCTGGACGCCGTTGCGAACAATGCGGGCATGACGCTGCGCCAGGCGAGCAGCCCGACCGGCACATCGCAGGCGCCGCAGATCACCGGCGTCGATACCTCGTTCAACAATCCCTTCGGCTACACCGTCACAGCCGGGACATTGAATAGCGACGGATCGGCCACCGTGCGCGTCAACGCCCAGTTCGCGGCCGGCAGCGGCTCCATCCTGCTTCTATTGAGCGGCCTCACGTGCGGGCTCCTCGGCCTTCTTTGCCTTCAATACACGATCTCCGTGCCGATGGCGATACTCGCCGACCACGCGCTCATCGACCCGACGAATTCGCAGTACGGCTGGCTCTACCGCAACCGCTGGCAGGAGGTCTCGTACTACGCGATCGCATCCGGGATCGCGCCGAGCGGCGCGCGTTCCTGCACGACATCGACTAGCTGCCTGCAAGTGAACTACAGCCCGGATGCCGGCAAGCATCGTGGCATCCTCGTGATCGGCGGCCAGAAGCTCGCCACCCTGGACGGCAGTGGCAATCCGTATACGCAG
>Ga0209577_10000305_pt1 | contig 49894 bp, 36 predicted proteins | sample GraSoiAngelo_109_FD_185874 | JGI IMG/M metagenome (GOLD analysis project Ga0209577, IMG submission 185874) | Grasslands soil microbial communities from the Angelo Coastal Reserve, California, USA - 14_0903_12_20cm (SPAdes) (version 2) | ecosystem: Environmental > Terrestrial > Soil > Grasslands... | reverse complement strand
TAGGCCCGGGCCAGCTCCGCCGTGAACGACACCTCCACGTCGCGCGACGTTTCCTCTGCCGCGCCCACCAGCGCGCCGCGCGCCTGCACGGTGTGGCGGATCTGCCCGAAGACATCCAGGTCCCACGAGGCATCGGCGCCGGCGCTCCAGACGCTCTGGTCCGGGAACACGCCGAACCCGCCGGGGAACGATGCGCTCGACAGTCGCTGGCGGACGTAGCCGCCGGACACGGTGGCCGAGGGCGTAAGGTCGAGGAGCGAGCGCAGCCGGTCCGAGCGGGCGGCGCTCACGCGGGCCCGCGCGGCCTGCACGTCCAGGTTGGCGCGCCGCACCTCGCCGATCAACCGAGACAGCGTGGTGTCGCCGAGCCGTTGCCAGAAGTCAGTCGAGTCGGCGGCCCCATCGGTCGACAGGGGGTGAGGACTCTCGGGAGACGGGCCTGGGGACTCGGGACCAGGGTCTCGGGCTTCCCGAAACGACGCCGGCGGCTGCACCGCGGGTGAGCGGTAGCTGGGGGCCGAGGCGCATCCGTAGAGCGCCAGGATTCCCAAGAGCATCGCGCTACGCATGGGCCGCCTCCTCCACCATTGCGGGTTGGAGCACCAGATCTTCGCCGTCCGCCGTCTCGGGACGATGCTCGGCGGCGATGAGTGAGTAGAACACCGGGACGACGAACAGCGTGAACACCGTTCCCACCGTCATGCCCGCCACCAGCACGGTCCCGATGCTGTTGCGCGCCGCCGACCCCGGCCCCGTCGCAAACACGAGCGGCAGATGCCCGAACACGGTCGCCGCCGAGGTCATGAGGACGGGGCGGAGGCGGGTGAGTGACGCCTCGCGCAGCGCGACGAGCTTCGCCACGCCTTGCGACTGGAGCGTATTCGCGAACTGCACGATCAGGATGCCGTTCTTCGCGATCAGTCCCACCAGGGTGATCAGCCCCACCTGCGAGTAGATGTTGATGGTGGTGAGGTTCAAGAAGCTGAACACCAGCGCCCCGGAGATCGCGAGCGGCACCGAGCCCACCAGCACGATGAGCGGGTCGCGGAAGCTCCTGAATTGCGCCGCGAGCACGAGGTAGATGAGGATCACGGCGAAACCGAGGGTCACCGTGAGCGCCGTCCCCTCGAGCCGGATTTGCCGAGACTCCCCGGCGTAGTCCATGCCCACGCCCGGGCCGGTCACGGCCGCCGCGGCGTTCTCGAGCACGCGCAGCCCTTCTTCTTTGGTCACTCCGGGCTTCACGCCGCCGAAGATCCGGACCGCGTTGCGCTGCTGGAACCGGTTGAGGGTGCGCGGCGCGGTGCTCGACTCGATGTGCGTAAAGGTCGAAACCGGAACGAGGCGGCCGCTGGGCGTCTTGATCTTGAGATCGAGCAGCGGTCCCACCGTGGCCCGCCGGTCGTCGCCGATCTGGGGGATGACCTTGTAGCTGCGATCGAAATAGTTGAAGCGGTTGACGTACCCGCCGCCCAGCAGGGTGCCGAGCTCCCGACCCACGCTCGCGAGGTCGAGGCCCAGGTCGGCCACCTGGTCGCGGTCGATCACCACGCGCGCTTCGGGCAGATCGATCTTCAAGTCGGTGTCGACGTACAAGAACTTGCCGCTCTGCCAGCCGGCGCCCAACACCGCCCCGACCGTTTGCAGCATCTGCTCGGGGGGGACGTCGCTCGCGAGGATCAGCTCCACGTCATACTGGCCCGGCGACGGCAGCGGCGGGTCGAGCCGGGGGAACACCTGCAGTCCCGGCACCTGCGAGACCGCGCCGTACACCTGGCCGTACATCTGCTCCGTGGTACGTTTCCGCTCCTTCCAGTTCTTCGCGACCATCCCGCCGAAGCCGCCCCAGTTGGCCGTGAGCGACCACATGAACTTCGCCTCCGGGAAGGACCTGACCGCCTTGACCACCTGGAGGGAGGCCTTGTTGGTCGCTGCGAGCGAGGCATCGGGCGACGCCGCCATGAACAGGCTGATGTGGCTCTGGTCTTCGATGGGGGCCAGCTCGCGCCGCGAGTACTGGTACAGCGGCCATGCCGCCACCATCACCAGCACGGCGGCCGCGACGATCCCCCAGCGCATGGCCAGGGCGCCGTCGAGCAGCCGCTCGTAGCGACGCCGCACCACCTCGAAGCCATGGTGGACCAGCCTGGTGAGCCGGCCTTCCTTGCCCTGCTCGTGCACGAAGCGCGAGCTCATCACCGGCGACAGCGTGACCGCCACGATGCCCGAGACCACCACCGCGGCCGCGAGCGTGATCGCGAACTCCAGGAACAGCGAGCCGGTGAGGCCGCCCTGGAACCCGATCGGCGTGTATACCGCGGCGAGCGTGATCGTCATGGCGATGATGGGACCGACCAGCTCGCGCGCGCCGATGAGCGCCGCCTGGACGCGGGTTTTGCCCTCACGCACGTGGCGTTCGACGTTTTCGACCACGACGATGGCGTCGTCCACCACCAATCCCACCGAGAGCACGATCGCGAGGATCGTCAAGAGATTGAGGCTGAAGCCGAAGGCGTACATCACTGCGCCCGCGCCGATGAGCGAGACGGGCATCGCCACCAGCGGCACCAGCGCAGTGCGGATCGACCCCATGAAGAGGAACACCACCAGGCCGACGATAATGATGGTCTCGACCAGCGTCTTCGAGATCTCGTGCAGCGCGTCGACCATGAACACGGTCGCATCGTACGCGAGCTGCATGTCGATGTCTTTCGGCAAGGTGGGCCGGATGCGATCCATCTCGGCGTGGAGCCGATTGGCCACCTCGATCTCGTTCGAGCCCACCAGCGGCCAGACGCCGAGATACACGGCTTCTTTGTCGTTGAACTTGGTGATGAAGTCGGCCTCCTCGGCGCCCAGCTCCACCCGGGCGACGTCCGAGAGCCGTACGATGGCCCCATTGCGCTCGGCCACGACGAGATTCTTGAACTCCTCGGGTGTGCGCAGGTCGGTGTTCGCCAGCAGGTTCACCTGCACCAGGTCGCCCTTGGTCTGGCCCACGGCGGCGAGGTAGTTGTTGCGCTCGAGCGCCGCGTGCACGTCGCCGGGCGCGAGGTTTAGCGCCGCCAGGCGGTCGGGATCGATCCAGATCCGCATGGCGATGGGGCGCCCGCCGACCACGTCCACCCGCTGCACGCCGGCCATGGTCGTCAGCTGGGGCTGCAGGTTGCGCGTCAGCCAGTCGGTGAGCGCCGGAATGTCGCGCTCGGACGACGTGAAGCTCAGGTAGAACGACGCATACGGCCGATCGGCGCGCTGCACCTCGACCACCGGGGGCTCGGCCTCGGCCGGCAGCTCGGAGCGCACCTGCTGCAACCGCGCCGTGACCTCCGCCAGGGCCGCCGTGCTGTTGTGGTTGAGCTTCAGGTGCACGGTGATGGTGCTGACGCCGGCGCGGCTGGTCGACTCGACGTAGTCGACCCCGCTGATCGCCGACACGGCACGCTCGATCGGTGTCGTGAGGAAGCCGCGCACCGTCTCGGCGCTGGCGCCGTAGTACACGGTGGTGATCAGGACCGAAGAGCTTTCGATCTTCGGATACTGTTGCACCGGCAGGGTGCTGATCGCTCGCCACCCCACGAGCACGATGACGAGGTTCACCACCACCGCGAGGACGGGGTGCTTGATGAACGTATCGGTAAAAGAGCGCATGACCGTTTCCGATTAGCGAGAGGAGTCGCTCGCGACGAGCACAGCTTCGCGCAGCTTGAAGGACCCGGAGGTAGCGACCCGCTGCCCGGGGGTGAGACCACTCAGGATCACGACATCGTCATCGAGCACCGGACCGCTGCGCACCGGCTGCAGATGGGCGCGGGTCTTCCCCGCGGAGTCGGGCGCGATCAGGAACACGTGATCGCCGCCGGGTCCCTTGCGCAGCGCGCTCACGGGAATGGCAACGGCGGCGGTCGGCGGCCCGACCGGGACCTCGACCCGCACCGACGCGCCGGGCGCCGGGGCATGGCCGGAGATCCGGGCCCGCACCAGGGCGTTCCGGGTCGTAGGATCGACACGGGCATCGACCGCGGCGATCCGCGCCGTCGTTGGGCTGTCACCGGCGAACACCGTCACCGACTGGCCGGGGCGCAAGCCCGCAGCCACCGCCTGGGCCACGGTGAAGTCCACGTTGGCCGCCGCATCGACTCCCTGGAGGGTGGTGAGCTCGGTGCCCTCGTTCAGGTACTGGCCCGGATGCACGTCGGCGAGCCCCACGCGGGCGCGAAACGGCGCGCGGATCGTCTTCTTGGCAATGACGGCGCGGGTGCGCTCGATTTGCGCGAGCGCGACGTCGCGCGCGGCTCGTGCCTGGTCCACTTCTTCCTGCGACACGGCCTGCGCCTGGAGCAGCCGCTCGAGGCGCGCCAGCGTGGTCGCCGCCAGGTCGGCCTGGGCGGTCTCGGCGTCGAGCTCTGCCTGCTCCACCGACACGTCGAGCGCCACGAGCACCGCGCCGGTCTCGACCACCTGTCCGGGCACCAGCGCGACCTTGCGAACCGTGCCCGCGAGCTCGTTGCGCAGCGTGATCGACTCGAGCGCCAGCACCGTCCCGACCGACGTCGTCGTGGGGCGGTACTCACGTTCCTTGGCCACCGCGATGTTCACCGATTCGATCGGCTCGGGCTGCCGCGCGGCGGCCGCGCTGGCGGCGCGGGCGGTCGCGGACTTCCACGCGGCCAGCGCCACCCCGGTCACGAGCACCGCCCCGACCAGCGCCACTGAGCGGATCCAATCCCGACTTGCCAGAATGCGACTGCGCATATGCAACGACCTCCGTGGGGTTCTAGGAGCCTAGTAAGACAGTTGTATAACTATTTGACACCTGGCGGCGACGAGTCCGTGACTATGTCGTTCCGCTCGCTCAATCGGTGCGGCTTGGCTCGCTTGCCACGCGGCGCAGCAGCTCCGCGGCGTATGTGCGCATAACGTCGCGACGCACCCGCGTGTTCACGAACTGCCCTGCGCGCTCCGCATCGACCAGCCCCGCCTGCACCAGCTCTTTCAGGTGATGCGATATCGTCGCCTTCGTCACCGGAAAGTCCTCACACAACTGGTGATAAGGGCACTGGGCGCTGCTCGCGATCGCCTCGAGCAATGCAAAGCGCCGCGGATCCGACAACGCCTTCGCGATCCGCTCGAACTGCCCCGGCGCCAGCCGACCCTGCCTGCCTCGTTCGACGTACATAGTTAGATAACTGTCGAACGAGTAACGCGCCGTCAAGCCGCAACGTTCCCGAGCACGCATCGCCCGCGTGCGCGGCCCAGTATGTAGACGAACGGGGCGGGCCAAACCCGACATTCCCTGACCGTCCGTTACGATCCGCGGTCTCGGAGCCGCGTGCTCCCCCCCATTCGGCCGATGCCGCACAGCCGCGCCCGTCGACATTGTCCTCCTCCGGGCGGGCGCTCGTGCCCTCCCCCGCTCCTCATGGAGGTTGCATTAATGACCACACTGCTCGAATCCCTATCGAACGAACTCGCCACCGCGGTCGAGGCGGGGGGCCGCGCCGTCGTGGCGATCCACGCCCGGCGCCGCATTCCCGCGAGCGGCGTCCACTGGCGCCAGGGAGTAATCGTCGCGACGAATCACACCATCAACCGCGACGAGAACATCACCGTGACCCTGCCTGACGGGACCACCGCACCCGCCACCCTGGCCGGGCGAGACCCCAGCACGGACCTAGCCGTGTTGCGGCTCGCCGGCCAGAGCGTGGCGACCGCGCATCTCCGCCTCGACTCGTCGCCCAGCGTGGGGGAGTTCGTGATCGCGCTCGGGCGGCCGGGACCACGGCTCACGGCCAGCTGGGGGGTGGTGAGCAGCGTGGCCGGCGCGTGGCGCACCTGGCGGGGCGGCGCGATCGACTCGCTGCTCCGTCTCGATGTGTCGATTTACGACGGATTCTCGGGCGGTCCCCTCATTGACGCCACCGGCCGGGTGCTCGGCATCAACAGCTCCGGGCTGGCCCGCGGCACGGCGGTGGCCATTCCCGTCGCCACCGTGGAGCGGACGGTCGGCGAGCTGCTGGAACGGGGAACCATCCGCCGCGCTTATCTGGGGATCGGAACGCAGCCGGTGCGGGTGCCGCAGTCGCTCGCCCGCCGGCTCGAGCTGAAAAACACCGTCGGCTTACTGATCGCAAGCGTGGAGTCGGGCGGGCCGGCCGATCGCGACGGCGTCCTGCTGGGCGACGTCCTGCTCGCGCTCGACGGCGCCGACGTGAGCGACCCGACCGACGTGCTGGCCCAGCTGGGCGGAGACCGAGTGGGACGACCGATCGCGGCGCTGGTGATTCGCGGAGGACAGTTGCAGACGCTTCAGGTGACCCCGGGCGAACGGCCGGAGCGGCGCGCGGCATGACGGCGCCTATGACCACCGGCCTGACGCAGCAGCTGGCCGCAGCGGTGGATGCGCTCCGACGTGTGACCGTGCGGGTGCAGGCGAGCGGGACGGCGGCGTCCGGTGCCGGCGTACTGTGGGACGCGGGGGGGGGAGACGACTCACGTCCACTGGTCATCACCAACGCACACGTCGCGACCCGCGCTCAGGCGACGATCCAATTCGACGACGGCGCGGTGACACAGGCCCGGGTCGTGGCGCGCGACCGGAGGCGCGACCTCGCCGCGCTGGAGCTCGAGGCGCGCACGGCCGGGGGGGGCGTTGCGCAGGTCCGCGGCGCACCCCCGCTGCAAATTGGTGAGCTGGTGATCGCGATCGGACATCCCGGGGAGCTCACCGGCGCGGCTACTCTCGGGATCGTCCACACGGCCGGCGGCGAACGGGCTGGTCGTACGCCACCCTGGATCCGGGCGGATCTGCGCCTCGCGCCCGGCTTTTCCGGGGGACCGCTGGCCGACGCGGGCGGCCGATTGATCGGCATCAACACGCTGATGCAGGGAGGCCTGGCGCTCGCCGTCCCGGCGGCGCTCGTTCAGTCGTGGTTGCAACGGGCGCAGGCGCCGGCGGCACCGTGATACGGGTGCTGGTGGTGTCGCCGCAGTCGGGGGCGCGCCGCGAGCTGCAGCGCGTCGTCGCTCGGGATGCGGGCTTAGTGCTTATCGACGATGAAAGCCGTCCGGATGTCATCCTGCTCGGTCCCGGAGCCGAGGCTCAGCTGCCCCTGCCGCTCCGCCTCGAGCGCGGTCCGGAGCACGATGCGACGCCGCTTGTCGTCCTGCTGGACGAGCTGGACCGCACGGCGGCCGCGCGGGCGCTGCGGGCCGGGGCACGTGCTGTCTTGCCGCCCCACGCGTCTGCGCCGCAGATCCACGCCGCCATTCGGGGGGCCGCGGCTGGCCTGACCTCGGTGTCGGCCGGGCTCGCGCCGGCGCTGTTCGAGAGTGACGCTGGGGACGGTCACGGCGGCACGCTGACGCCGCGAGAGCGGGAGATCCTGACGCTGCTGGGCGAAGGGCTCGTCAACAAGGAGATCGCCGGGCGCCTCGGCGTGTCGGAGCACACCGTGAAGACCCACCTCGCGGCGATTTACGACAAGCTCGACGCCGCGAATCGGGCCGAGGCGGTGGCGACCGGATTGCGGCGCGGGCTGATCATGCTGTGACGTCCCGCAGCTGCTCGAGCAGCCGCGTGAGCACCGCTTCCTCTCGCTTCAAGTCGTCTCGGAAGTCCTGGGCATCGGTGTCCGCGATCTCCATGCGCAGGTCCGACAGGTAGACCTCCAGCGCCTTCTTGAGCGTCGCCGCTTCCTGATCCGTCAGGGTGACCTGCGCCATACGCGTCAAGCATGACATCGCGGTCCGGTGTCCGCCAGTGGCACGCGGCCCGTTTGTCATCCATCTTCACTCGCACGTCGGGCGCCCCGGCTCCTACAAGCCACCCGGGTAGAGCGCCCCGCTTCTCATCTGTCGCCAGAACTGCTGTGGGTCACCCATGGTAAAGCGCACACTGCCTCTGCCGCTGGCGCTACTGTTGCTCGCCACCTGCAGGGAAAACCCGACGGACACGATTGCGCCGAATCCCCAGTCCGTGAGTGTGCTTACGCAGCACAACGACAACACCCGGTCGGGTTGGAACGCCAACGAAACGGCGTTGACCACCAGCAACGTCACCGTGCAGCGGTTTGGCGCGGTGTTCACGCTGCCCGTGGACGACCAGGTGTATGCCCAGCCGTTGGTCGTTGGCCATGTCGCCGTCGGCGACGGCTACCATAACGTCGTCTACATCGCCACGGTCAACAACACGGTTTATGCCTATGACGGAGACAACGGCAACCTGTACTGGCAGAGAAGCGCCACGGCGCCGGGCATGCGGCCGCCGACGCGCACCGACATGACCGGGGCGTGTGGTGGCTCGTACCAGGATTTCAGCGGCAATATCGGGATCGTGGGCACCCCGGTGATCGACGCAGCGAGGGGAACGATGTATTTCGTGGCGCGCAGCAGCACGGGCAGCACGTTCGTTCAATACCTGCATGCGGTGAGCATCGTCGACGGAAGCGAACTCGCCGGCAGTCCGACGGCCATCACCGCCACCAACAGCGGGAATGGGGACGGCAGCGTCAACGGCGTGATTGCATTCGATGCCCAGCGGCAGAACCAGCGTCAGGGATTGACGCTGCTCAATGGCATCGTGTACGTGACGTTTTCATCGCACTGCGATTGGGGGCCGTATCACGGATGGATACTGGGATACGACGCCGCGACGTTGCAGCAACAAGTGGTCTACAATGCCACGCCCAACGGATACGCCGGAGGCATGTGGGAGAGCGGCACCGGCATGGCCGCCGATGCAACGGGCAACCTCTATGTGGTGACGGGCAACGGCACAGTGGGGGACAGCACCGATCCGACGAGCCTGACCAATCGCGCCGAAAGCGCGTTGAAACTCACGCCCGCCGGGTCGACGTTGCGGGTGGCGAGCTACTTCACTCCCTACGATTACCAGTATCTCAATGACTATGACCTGGATTACGGCAGCATGGGCGGGTTCCTGATTCCCAATTCGGGCTATTACCTGACCGGGGCCAAAGACGGGACGCTGTATCTGGTGAATAAGGACGCCATGGGCGGGTACTCACCGTCCGCCAACCAGGTGCAGCAAGTCGTCCCGTTGGGCGCCAGTGCCAACATGCATTGTCAGACGGCGTACTATAAAGGAAGCTCGCAGGAATTCATCTACGTGTGGTCCGAAAACGATCAGTTGCGTGCCATCCCCTTCGACCGCGCCGGCAACCTGTTGGACCCACAGCGCCAGGTCGTTTTCAGCGGAGCGGGACCGACCGGGCAAAGCGGGGCGGTCCTGTCGGTTTCGTCCAACGGCTCTAAAGACGGGACGGGGATTGTGTGGGCGTCATATGCATTCAGTGGTGACGCGGAGCATGCCGTTAGCCCCGGCATGCTTCGGGCCTTGGACGCGAATGACGTCACCAAAGAGCTGTGGAACAATCGTCAGAATGTGGCGCGCGACGGAGCGGGCAATTACGCGAAGTTTTCATCCCCGACGATAGCCAACGGACACGTGTACCTGCCGACGTTCTCGAACCGTGTCGTCGTCTACGGATTGCGGTAGGCCGCGCGACCTAACAGGCCCGGCAGGAATCATGGTCTCCTCCCGCGCAGCAGCTTTTGCGCGGCCGCCAGAGCGTCGCTCGCAGGCACCTTCACGTCCGGCACTACTCCCACGCCCTCCCAGTCTGCACCGGTCACCGGGTTGAGCGTCTTGCCGGTGGGCAGCAGGATGCCAAAGTGGTTTTCAATGCGGGCTTCAAATGTCGCATGGGCTTGGCCGGACGTCGTCTCGCCCACGATCGTCGCGCGCTTGAGCGCTTGCAGGTCGTACGCCAATTCCTCACCTGCCGAACGCGTATGCGCGGAAGTAAGCACATAGACCGGCTTCACCCCGCCGAAGCGCGCACCGGCAACGGAGTCCAACGTCCAGCGCTCCCGTGTTTCGCCGGTATACCGGAACCGCACGTCACTGAGATGAGTACGGCGGTCGAACAAGTACGACTCGAGGAGCGGAGTTGAGCCGGCTTTACCGCCGCCCGCGTTTTCCCGCAGGTCGATGATGAGCGCTTTCGTGTCTGCCAAGGCGGGCATCGCCGTGACGATGCTCGATCCGCACTCTGCCGGATCGACAAACCCGTCGAACCGCAGATACCCGACGTTCCCCTCGAGCCGCTCGGTCGCCCAAACCGGGCAGTCGGCGTCGCGCAGGCGCCGGTGTTGAATGACCGTATCCGGTTGCGGTTCCGGACCTCGGGGTAACAGGCTGTAGAGAATTTGCAGGTGCTTGTCGTGAGCGATGTCATCGAGATCCGCCCTGAGGTGGATCGCCAAGGTCGGGCCGTTCGTGTACCTGTCATAGGCACCGCGCTTGAGCCGCGCGTGCAGCGAGTCGCTCATACGCTTCCCGACCTCGGGGGACACGTAGAACGAATCGAGCAGCGCAGCCAGACGACCGACTACGCGCTCACGAGTGGGCGCATCGATGCGAATGTCGTCCCTGGAGACGTTCATGCCGAGCGGGAACAAGTAGCCGCTCACGCGACTCGTGTCGCCCGCCGACACCTCGAGCGCCCCGTAGCCGACCATGGGCGCTAGGCGGAATCGGGTCATGAATTCAACGTGCCTCGGCTCACTCGCCTCGACGCTGAGCAGGTCGAGTCCGCCTGTCATCTTACGGAACGCGAATGCACCGCGAAGGGCGTCTTCCACAGAATAGGTGCGGAAGAACATCGCCACCCGCTCGGAGTCGCCGCTGTTGTACGCGTCGAGCCAGGCGCCGAGCGCGTGCCCGGCGGGCGTGTCTGGGATGGATGCTTGACCGTGCAGCGAACCTGACGACAGGAAGAGCGCGGCGCTGAACGCGAGGACAAGAGGCTTCAGGTGTGTCAATGCGCAGCCCCTCGGTAATGGAGCCCTCGCGCGTACGTCGCTGTAATGCGAACAGGCCCGGCAGGAATCGAACCTGCAACCCCCGGTTTTGGAGACCGGTGCTCTACCAATTGAGCTACGGACCTAAGAGACCAGACGGCTAGACGCCGAGACGCCTAGTGGCGCGGCTGGAAGTTAGCGACTTCGGATTCTCCGCAACACCCTCGGATGGGACGATGCCCGCCCGCCTCGCCGCCGACGCCGCTCCAGGCGGCCGTGGTCATCCTCAAGTGCTAGAGACTTCGCCGCGTCCATCCTTCGCGGCCACGACGTCCGCGATCCGCGAGATGGTCCGGATGCGATCGAGCTCGAGATCATCGTACGACACCTGAATGCCGAACTCCTCCTCGAGCTGCGCCAGGAATTCCACAAGCATGAGCGAGTCCAAATAGCCGGTGTCGATCAGGTCCGTCTCCGGCGACGGGACCTCAAGGTGGAACTTCTTAGCTAACAGCGCGGAGATCTGACGGGTGAGCGCGTTGGTGCTCGGCATTCGAGACGTCCTGATGTTCGGTCGCGAGTAAGTCGAAGAAGAGGCGATCCAGTGGGCGGCCGTCGATATAGTGACACCGCCGCTGCCGGCCGATGTAGCGGAAATGGAGCCGCTCCAGGACGCGCTGCGCCGGGATGTTGGTCTCGACGGTCCACGCGTTTACTGCCTCGAGCCCCAGTTCTTTGAATGCCCACGTCAGCAGCGCCGAGCATGCCGGCAGCGTAGAGCCCCCGTATCGTTTGTTGCCGAGCACGGCCCAGATCGAAGCAGTCTTGAAGTTCCGGTCGACGTTGGTGAGGCCGGCCACCCCCGCCGGCACAACCCCGTCGTCCGCGGTATAGATGCGGAACTCGTGAAGGGCGCGCTGCGTCATGACCCTGAGCGCGACCGGAGTGAGCCGCTGCACCCCGTTTCCGAAGTCCAGCCACTTATAGTTGTCGTACTTGCTCAGCCACCCGGCGACCAGCTCGATCGCCTCGGCGCTGTCCAGCGGCAACAGCTTCACGGCTGATACACTCTCGGTCATTGGGCACTAGCTCCAGGGTGGCCTCACTCCAGTGCGCCACTTGCGCCACACGTCGGGCGAACGTCGCTGCGTCGCCGTCACAGGACTGGGGGCAGGTCGAGAAGATTTCGACGCTCATTGCTGTGCACGTGCTGCATGGAGGGTGCCATGGGGTGGGTCGGCCCGACGCAGCACGTGAGGCGCCGGGCAGGCAGCGGCCCGTGGCCCCAGCGCCACGACCTGTGGTGCCGCTCCTTCCGAGCCGCGCGGTCCGAGCATTGCAAACTGAAGCGGCGAGTCCCTGTGTGGAGGAGCCTCGTGGTACGCACATCAGGTCGAAGGGTGTTGGTCGCGATGACGGCGACGCTGTTCGTGGCAAGCGCGTGCGACGATCCCCCAAGTCCCAAGCCGGTGGCAGCGCTCCTGATGCCGACATACCCACTGGGCGTCACAGTCAGCACCGTGGGCGTCGCGCTCGACCCGGACGGTTACGCTGTCTGGGTGGACGACTCCCTGAGTCAGCCGGTCGACGATAACGGAGCCCTCACCTTCAACGTGCCGTCCGGCGCGCACGAAGTGGCCCTGTACGGCGTGGCGGCGAACTGCACGGTGGGTGGCTTTAACCCGCGGATGGTGTACCCCGGCTCGGACCTGGTGGCGGCCACGGCCTTCACGGTGACCTGCATGTCACAGGGCGACGTGTACGTCTCGACCAGCACGACCGGCGTCGATCTCGATCCCGACGGCTACACCGTCACCGTAGACGGTGGCGCGAGCCAACCGATGGCGAGCAACGGCACCGTCACGTTCACCGGAGTGGCGGCGGGGAGCCACACGGTCGCCCTCTCCGGAATCGCGGGGAATTGCAGCGTCACCAACGCGAATCCCCAGACCGTGACGGTGACGGCCGGCGCGACGACGGGGGCGCCCTTCTCGCTGAGCTGCGCCCCGACCGGGAGCGGCAGCGGCAACCTGACGATCGAAACGAGTACCACCGGCTCGAACCTCGACTCCGATGGCTACAGCCTGACGGTTGACGGGACCACCAGCCGGCCGATCGTGACGAACGGCAGCGTCACCGTCGCCGTGGCGGCGGGTGCCCATCCCGTCGCATTGTCGGGGGTGGCCGCGAATTGCGTCGTGGGCGGCGCGAATCCCCGCACGGTGACCGTGCCCGCGGGCGGGACCGCCACCACGACGTTCGGGGTGACGTGCAACGCGCAGCTGCCTCCCCCCGAGGTGAGCGGCCAGGGCCAGATCGGTATGGGGCCTGCCACGCCCGGGGACAGCGTGCTGACTTTCACCTTCGACCTACGGGCCGACCTGACTGGGCGCTTCACCGCCACCGATTACGGTGACATCCATCCGTCGGGTACTCCGGCATCGATCACCACCGATCCCGCGACCGACCCCGCCACCTCGATCACGGCGTACCGCAACAGCGCGAGCGCCTGCGGTGACCCGAGCCGCGGAGTGGAAGTCGACGCGGTCGGCCGCGAAGACGAGGGTCAACTTGTCAGTTACACGGTGCAGCTGTGCGACAATGGACCGGCGGGGAGCGGCAGCGACTTCTGGAGCATTTTTCTTCCGTCGGAAGGGTACGGGCACTCCGGCAGCGTGACGAGTGGGGACATCGTAAAGCAGTGATTGCTAGTCGACTGCGCGCTGTCCGTGCTCAAGCGGTTTTCAACCCGCCTGCCTTAGGAGAGCGGTGGCGCGAGTGGCGGGGCGGCTATCCGGCAGACGCCGAGCACGAGCCCCATTTGGTCGCCGCGATCACCTGGCTTGCCCGGGCGCAGGACGCGACGCCGGACGGTGGAATCGCGCGCGCCTATAGCCTCGTCTGGCACCGCCAGTTCGGTCGCCGAGGCTGGGAGCCGGCGTATCCGGAGACCACGGGCTACATCATCCCGACCCTCTACGCTGCCGCTGCTCGCTGTGGGCGGCCCGACTTCGCAGCGCGCGCCGAGCGCGCCGCGCGGTGGGAGATCGCGATTCAGTTGCCCACCGGCGCGGTCCGCGGCGGCGTGGTCGGCGAGCCGGAATCGCCCGCGGTGTTCAACACGGGACAGGTGCTCCTCGGCTGGCTGGCGGCGTTCGAAGAGACGGGGGACGGGAGCTTCGCCGAGGCGGCGTGCCGTGCCGCGCGCTACCTCGTCGCGATGCTCGACGCCGATGGGCACTGGCGCAGAGGGAACTCGCGCTTCGCCCGCCCCGACGCCACCCTCTACAATACCCGCACGGCCTGGGCGTTAGCCGAGGCGGGAGCCCGACTCGGAGTGGAGGCGTTCAGCAACGCTGCCGCCCACAGCCTGCGAGCTGCCGCCTCGCTCCAGGCCGGGAACGGCTGGCTGCCGCACTGCTGCCTTACCGATCCCGAGCGCCCGCTGCTGCATACGCTCGCCTACGCCATCCGGGGACTGCTCGAGGGCGGCCGCCTGCTGGGTGACGCGCGTCTGCTGAGCGCGGCGAAGGGCGCCGCCCGGGCCCTCGCCGGCACGGTGCGGGCGGATGGCTGGATGCCGGGTCGCTACCGTGCTGACTGGTCCGCCGCCGTGCGCTGGTCCTGTCTCACGGGCCAGGCGCAAATGGCGAACAACTGGATCCGCCTCGCCCAGATCACGGGGCAGCGCGAGTGGCTCGAGGCGGTGCCGGTCGTGCTGGGCTTTCTCAAGCGGACCCAGAGCCGGCGCAGCCCCGATCCGGGAGTGCACGGCGGGATCAAGGGCGCCTGGCCGGTGGGCGGCGGGTACGGGACGTACGAGGTGCTGAGCTGGGCAACGAAGTTCTTCGCGGACGCGCTGATGCGGCATGAGGCAGTGGAGTCGCAGGGGTTGGGCGCGGTCGCTCCCGTTTCTCTGCTTGCCTGATGGCCGCCACTCCGCAGCGCAATTCCTGCGATCACGGCGGCGGGGGCGCAGCCCGCTGGCGCGGAAACAGGCCGCGGTCGGAGAGGGCGACCCCGGCGTCGTAGACCTCGCGCGCCCTCAACAGGACGAGCCGGACGCGCCCCACGCGCCGCTCGCGCCACGCCCGGCGCCGCTTCAGTTCGGCGACCAGCTCCGTCAGGTCGTGGTCCAGGAGCGGGGAGAAGAGCCGTACGTTGGCGACGCGGAGAGTCCCGTCCGCGTCCTTCCAACGGAGCGGGTACGCGGCGCGCGTCAACACGGGGAACGCGAGCCGCGGCTCGAGCTCCTCCGCCACGAAGTAGCCGAACGTCATCGTGTTGGCGGGCACGCCGGCAAGGAGAATCTTGCCATCGTGCTCGAGCAGCCTGCCGTAAGGCGTGTGCCGGCCGCACGGCGTGTCGGCCTGTTCGTGACCGGCGATGAGCGTCTCGGCCCGGCATCCCCACGCGGCGACGGAGTGTGTCGGATGGAGGCTGCGCGCCACGCCCGGCGCCCGGCGGAACAGCTCGGTGATCAGGCCCATCCGCGACATCGTGTGACGCGCATCGAAGACGGGATCGCTGCGCGCGTAGTCGATGGCGCTCCCCTGAAACGGAATGGTCGGCATCAGGAGGGTACCCGTGGTGCCGACGGCGTCTTGCAGCACCCGGATGACCGCGTTCGGGCCGCTCTGAAATCCAGAGAACCGATCGAAGGCGCTATGGACCATGAGCACGTCGCCCGGCACCACACCCAGCCGCCCCAGGGCGCTCCGCAGGTCCGCCGGCGTGAACGCGAAGAACGTCCGGTGATAGGTGCGCAGCAGCTGCTTGAGGCAGCGTTTGACCGCCGGCGGTAGCGCCCGGCCGGTGACGGTACTGATCACCTTAGTCCACCGCGCTCGCGACGTCCAGGCGACGCGGCGCCGTCCGCGTACGTCCCACTCCACGTCGCGCGATCGCGCTGGCGACACGTCGAGCCGCCGCGCCGCAGCCCGCCACGAACCGGTACAGCGGACCGAACGCGCGCAACGAGGTGACGCCGACGAAGTACAGTCCCGGTATGCTGCTCTCGAACCAGTGGTTCAGGATCGGATTCGCACCATCAGTCATGAGCTCGGCCCGGAGCGAGGCGTGTAGCATCGGCAGCCTGTTGATGTTCACCCGGTATCCCGTCGCCAGGAGCACGTGATCAGCACTCAGCCGCCCGCCGTCTGAGAGTGTGGCAGCGACTCTGCCGTTCGCCACGTCCACATTGGCCACCGTTCGGCCCTCGTGGAGCGCGATCTTGCCCAAGACTCTGGTCCGCAACCAATCGTTTGCTCCGGGCGGGTAACTGGCGTTGTATCGGTCCTTCCATGATTGGGGGAACCGGTAGAACAAGTAGGGCCGGCGGTCCCACACCCAGTTGACCCAACCAGGCGCGATCCCCGCGTCCGGGGCCAGCAGCCGTGCGAGCGCGCCGCGCGTTTCCGTCCGGTCGGGCGGGAGCCAGTTGATGGGCCGCCGCGATACGACCTGGACGGCGGCACCGGCCTCGTGGAGCAGGGCGGCGAACTCGATCCCACTCTGTCCGCCGCCGATCACGATGACGTCCCGGCCCGCGAAGCGGCGGAAGTCCCGGTGCTCGAAGGAGTGCGAGACGAGTCCATCGGGGATGCTGGCGTACGGCTCCGGTCGATTGGCGTAGTAATACAGTCCCACGGCCATCACGACCGCCTCGCTTTCCACGTCGCGGCCGTCTTCGAGCGTCAGCAAGAAGCGGCCGTTCCGGTACTCGACGGACGCCACGTACGTCTCTTCGACCCGTGGCACCGCCCGTTGCTGGAACCAGCAGGCGTAGTCGATGAACGCCTCGATGGGGAGCGGATAGACGCGGTCCCACTGGGACTCTGCGAAGAAGCGTGCGAAACCGTACGCATGGCGCGGATCAGAAAGGTTCGTGGCCCACCAGTGTGAGCGCAGGAGCATGCCCCCGGGCATGTGCTCGCGCCACATCTCCAGCGTCCTGCCGAACACGGCGACCCGCAAGCCCTGTCCGAGCAGATGCGCCGCCGTTGAGAGTCCGTAGGGTCCGGCGCCCACCACGGCCACGTCGTAGACGGTTTTCATGAATGATCCTTCCGCACGCGGGACGCGAACCGGTTCATCGCCTGGCGCGTGAAGTCCGTTGCAGCCCTGATTGCTGGCAGCGGATCGCTCCACGTGAAGTAGTCATAGGCCATCGGCTTGAGGAACGCGATCCCGAAATCCAGCAGCGCCCGGAGGGGTGACGTCACGCCGGGCCGGCCCCGCTCCCGCAGGGCGGCAAGCGTCGTCCCGATATCTCCCCCGAGGTGGCGCATCCAGCCGCCAATCCGATAACACGGCACCCGCTCGATGGGCCCGCCGCTTGCCCATTGATACAGGAGATTCGGAAAGTCCACGCCGGCGCGCACCGCGACCTCGACCGATGCAGAGAGCCGCGGGTTGATCTCCATCAGGTACGACACGCCCGCCGCGTCGCGGCGGAACTCAACCTCGGAGTAGCCCTCGAGGTCGATCTCCCGCACCAGCGCCTCGGCCTGGGGCCCGATATCGGGCGGCACGGCGATGCTCTGCCGTAGCACGGAAAGCCCGCCCAGGGGTGGATCCGTTCGCATAGCCCATTGTGCGAAGCGCGCGTACACCTCGCCGCGGGCATACAGAAAGCTCACCGCCTCGCGTCGCCCCGTCAGTAATTGTTGGATCAGGGCCGCTCCTCCGAAGCGCGTCACCGTCGCGACCGCATGAAATGCCTCAGCCGGCGTGGCAACGAGTGTGGCTCCGAGCCGCAGGCCCTCTCGTCCATTCCACAACCAGGACGCGGATGGCTTGACTACCGCCGGCAGCCCGACCTTGTTCAGCGCCAGCGGCACACCCCTGACCTCGGTCACGACCACCCCGAGCGGAGCAGGGATGCCGAGGCGCCTCGCTGTCTCTAGCGTCCGCTCCTTGTCGACGGCGATCGCCAACGCATCTTCGTTCCCGAGTGCCAGGCGGACCCGTGGCTCCAGTCGCGCGCGAGACGCGCGCAGCAACGCGATCGTGGCATCGCTTGAGGCGATAAGCACACGCGCCCCAGCGTGGTCCAGCCAGGCCTCGAGGTCCGCCAGGTAGGGGCCCGGCGCATCCTCGGGTGGGAGCACAACGCCCTGCCGACACCAGCGGGACGAAAGTGCTGGAGTCTTGTGGTGCCTGCCCGCGGCCGCCACGCGCAGGCCACGCCGACCGAGGGATCGCACAGCCACCAGCGACTGCCGCAGAGACGCGTCGAGCACTAGCGCGTCGAATGACATCGTCCCTTGGGTGGGGGGCAATAACTGGGCCGCGCGGGGCCGGCGCCCGCGCACCCAGGTGAGGCGTCCGGTCCCCGTCTACATCACGCAACGGGTGCGGCGGGCGTGCCTTTGTCGCGCGGCGGATAGATGAAGCGCCGTAATCTGGCGTCGACCACGGTCAACCGATGCGCATGGCTCAGCATACCAACGCCGCGAATGTCGTTGGCCCAATTCGGCTCGATCGAGCTGACTTCCTCTTCCCGATACTCCGTTTCGCTCAGGGTGACCACGCGGTTGATCTTGACGGCGTACCCATCGCCGCGGGAACTGTCTCGCGACGGGCGGTACAGTTGCCCGCGGTGCTCGAATAGCCTGCCGGCGGGTCGAGAGCGTCGTACGTCGGATACGACCGGATTCTCCGGGTGGGCCGTCCAGTGCTTGGTCAGCGGGGTATCGGCGTAGAACAAGAACAGCTCATCACCAAGAGACGCTCCCGGTCGTTCTCGAATATTCGCAAAGAGCCACCACTTCTGGCCGTCGCAATACAGTGTGGTGTCGACCGCCGTGACGTTCTCCATGAGGGTTCCACAGAACGCCCATCGCGATGGAAATTCCAGGCAGCGATATACCTCCACGGTTTTATTGGCGGAAGTTTCCGGAATCATGTAGTAATCCCCCTGCCACTCGAAGACAAAGGGATATGCCAGGCGATACGAGCGCGTGAGGACCGGTTGCGGTGCCGAGTAGCGTCCCGTGTCGTCCATTTGCATCACGGCGATATGCCCGGTGCCTCGGTCGCGCAGGAACTCTTCGATGAAGATGTGATATCTCCCGTTCGTGTAGACGACGTGCGGATCAGCCCAGCACCTGTCCCGGGGCGGCACGATCCTCTTAAACCTCCACAGCGAGCTCGACAGCTCGTTGCGCAGGTCGAACAGCAGGATCCTTTGATCACCGAACAGGGCATCCGTCAGCTTCCGTGTGCCGTACCGCACCAGGTGTTTGCCGAATGCGGCGACGAACAGCCGGTTTCGTGGGGCGACGTACAGCCGTTGTGAGTAGAAGCCGAGATGATTGCGCGCATCGACGCGACGAAAGAACTCCGCACCGCCGAGTGCATGGAGCCGCTGCAGTTCTCGTGGCAGGAACGACACGCTCTTCCAGTAGCAGTTATTCTGATTGCGCCGGACCGAGAGCGGATCCGTCGCGGAGAAGGACCTGCACAGCACCGTTCCGTTATCGAGTTCGTCGTTCAATCTCTGCAATATCGAGCCGGTGACTGCGTGACCTTCGAGGACTTCCCAAAAACCCGGCGGGCCCCCCCGATTCACCTTGTTGTCGCCGTGATGATAGGACCACACGCCATATCTCGCGGCCTGCAAGATCCCGCCCCTCAAAATCCTGAAGCCAAGCCTCACGAGGACGTCAAGGTGATACGACCTGATCCGCTCGACGTCATCGTCGGCGAACCAGTCACAGTGTCGCGATCCTTGCGGCTTGACCCGAAGGATGGGCGCGTCGCGCAGCAGGTCCGTAGCGCTACGAGGTTCAAAGGCTTCCGGGGCAGCCGTGAACACCCTGGGCGCAAGCTTGCTGTAGGCCAGATACAACAGGGCATTCCAGTTCTTCACGACCTTCGCGAACACCCCGCGTCTGCTCGGCGCGAACGAGTCGTTCAACACAATCAGTTGAATCCTGGCATACGCCGATTGTTGCAGGGTCGCCAGCACTTCGTAGGCCCACGCGGGGAGGGTGAAGGAATCCATCAAGATGCCCACGCGGAGTGCGCCGTTGCGGTCGTACGTCATGGCGGCGACGCCATTCAGCAAACGCGATGCCGAGCCGCGACAAGTGCGAACGTCAAGACACGTGTGGCACACTCGCAACGCCAGCGCATCCGAGCGCCCCCGTTCGTGAGGACGAACCGTGACTCCAGATTGGTCTCGCTCTTGCTTCCCTCCCGAGGCCGTGCAGGAGCTAACGGCCCTTTCCGACCTGGCAGGGTCCCCGGCGTCTGGCGAGGCCCGAGCCCTCGATCGCTCCCTGCTGCGCGGCGTCGCGTGGACCGCGGCAGCCCGGTGGGGGAGCCAGGGGCTCAACTGGCTCGCCTGGTTGATCGTCGCCCGGCTGCTCTCCCCCGAGGACTACGGTCTCGTGGGCATGGCGGCAGTATATCTCGGCCTGGTGACGCTGCTCGCCGAATTTGGGCTGGGCACTGCGGTCCTCGCCGTCCGTGAGCTGAGTCGCGAGCAGCTGAGTCAGCTCAATGGCTTGGCCGTGCTCGTGGGGTGCGTGAGCCTGCTCGCGTCCGTCGTCGCGGCGTTCCCGCTGGGGCACTTCTTCCGGGCTCCACAGCTGCCCCTCGTCGTCGTGGCCATGAGCGCCACCTTTGTCATCACGTCGTTCAAGACCGTGCCGTTCGCGCTGCTGCAGCGGGACTTCCGCTTCAAGCAACTCGCGCTCATCGACCTGGGCCAGGCCGTGGTGCTGGCGATCAGCATGGTGGGCCTGGCCGTGGCAGGGCTGCGGTACTGGACGCTCGTATGCGGCGCATTGTTAGGCGCGCTCATCTCGACGGCCGCGGTACTGAGGCTTAGTCACCCACGCTTGGCTTGGCCGCGGCCCAAAGCGCTGAAACAGGCCATGACGCTGAGCTTCGACGTCGTGATCGCCCGCGTGTGCTGGTACGTGTCGGCGAACGCGGACTTCCTGGTCGCGGGGAGGGTCCTGGGAAGGGCTGCGCTCGGGTTCTACAACGTCGGCTGGACCATGGCCAGCGTGCCGGTGGACAGAATCGCGGCGCTGGTCGCGCAAGTGACGCCGGCCTTCTTCGCAGCGGTGCAGAATGACCGGGCCGCGCTACGCCGCTACGTCCTCCGGATCACCGAAGGCATCGCTCTGATCACGTTCCCGCTCGCTCTTGGGCTCGCGCTAGTCGCGAGGGATTTCGTGCTCGTGGTGCTCGGCTCCCGATGGGAGGGGACGATCGGGCCGCTCCGGCTCCTCGCCGCCTATGCGGCCTTCCGTTCGATCGTCCCGCTGTTGCCCCAGGCGCTCCAGATCATCGGAGATGCGCGGTTTGAGATGTGGAGGATGGCGGCCGCTGCGACGATCATGCCCATCAGCTTCTACGTCTGCGGGCAGCGGTGGGGAACGATCGGTCTGGCGGTGGCATGGATGTTCCTGGATCCCGTGCTCGCCGTGCCGTTGTACCGGCGCGTGTTCTCCAAGATCGCGCTGTCCCCCAAGGCATACCTGGTCGCGCTGTGGCCGGCACTCAGCGCGACCGCCTTGATGGCGGTGGTGGTGCTCACCGTCGGAGCGGTCGGCAGGGGATGGACCGCAGGCGCTCGGCTGAGTGCCGAGATCGGGGCTGCGATGGTCACGTTTGGGCTCGCCTGCCTCGTCCTGCACCGTGAGCGGTTGCAGGCGTTCGCCGAGCTGGTCGTCGCGGCGCGGCGAGGATCTGAAGGACGCCCATGAGCGCGCACCGCCTGCTGGTCATCACCTATCATTTCGGCTCCAACGGTGCGGTGGGAGGCTTGCGCTGGACGGGCATCACGAAGTACCTGGTTCGGTTGGGCTGGGAGGTCAGGGTGATCACCGCCGCGCCCCCCGAGCACGCCTCCGTCGAGTCGTGCCCGCGCTTCTGGACGATCCTCGATGCTTGCCGCCTGCTCCGCCGGCTGGCGGCCCGACAGTCGCTCGCGTCATTCCCGGACGGATCGTGGAGCGCGCCCGGGACGGAGCTCCAGGGTTGGCTGGGCAAGGTGCGCGGCGAGGTCGCGGCGTTCCTGGCCTTCCCGGACGAGAGCCGCGGCTGGGTATTCCGGGCCGCGCTGCGCGCGCGCTCGGTGATCCGGCGATTCCAACCGCACGTCGTCGTCAGCAGCGGTCCGCCGCACTCCGCCCACCTCGTGGCGGGGATGGCAACCGCCGGGACTGCGACGCGCTGGTTGATCGACCTGCGCGATCCGTGGGGGGGGCCTCTCGAGCAGGCGTGGGCGTCGCACGCGAGGATCGGCACCGGCGTGTTCCGCACCGTCTCTCCGCTGCTCGAGCGCCTCGCCTTCAGGGCGTCCGACGGCGTCATTACGAACGCTCAGCAACTTGCGGCCGTGCTCACGGAGCGCTATCCCGACGTACCGGTCGTCTGTGTGCCGAACGGCGTCGACCCTGAAGGCCTGCCGGGGCGCGCGCCACGCCCGTACGCCGGGTTGAGTGTGGCCTACACCGGTACCCTGTATGCGGGCCGCGATCTCGGGCCAGTCGTGCAGGCGCTGCGCCTGTTCCTCGCGCGCCACCCGGAAGCCGCCCGCGCCGGCTCGAAGTTGCGCATTGCCGGCAGGGCCGAGGTGCCTCACGCCCGGGCGTTCCGCGCCGCTGTGGCGGCAGCCGGGATGGCGCCGCACGTCGAGGTGTTGGGGACACTGTCCCGCCCGGAGGCGATGAACGTCTTGTCTCGTTCGCACCTCGCGGTGGTGCTGGCACAGGAGCAGGAGCTGCAGATCCCCGCCAAGCTCTACGAATCGGTGGCCATGGGCATCCCGACGCTCGTCGTGGCACCGGCGACCAGTGCCGCGGCGGTCGAAGGAGCGCGCGTCGGGGCCGTCGCGTGTGACCCGGCCGACGTGGAAGGAATGGCGGGCCTCTTCGAGGACCTCTGGCGGGATGGCGCGCGCGCGTGGCCGCCGTGCCGGGTGCCAATCTCCTATGATGGGATCGCTGTACAGGTCGACCGACTGCTCCGGGATGGCCACGCGCCGGCTTCCGCTGGCGCGCGGGTTACGGCGGGGGGGTCTCTCCCGCTCACGGTCTGCGAACCGGTGATCGCACCGCTTCAACCAATACGTTCCAGCCGAGCCGATTCAGCGGGAACAGGTGACCGAACCATAGATCCACCTTGTGGAGGACGTCGAGCTTGACTTTCCACGCCAACAGGTTGTACGGGATGATGTACAACCCGCACCATCGCCGAGCGGTGTATCCCGCGGCGCGTAGCAGTCGCCGGAGCGAGCGCGGCGTGTAGAAACGCAGGTGCGTTACATCCCACCCCAGCCAGCGCTTCTCACCGCACCACCAACGCTTGTAGCCGCCCTCGAGCACGTAATTCAGCGACCACGTATTGTGGGTGCATAGCAGCAGGCGGTCACCCGCCGCCTGGCAGCTGGCCAGCTGACGCAGCAGCACCGCATCGTCGGGGATGTGCTCTACCACGTCCTTCAGAATCACGACCTCGAAGCGTCGCTCCGTCAGCTCGCGCGGAAACTCCTCGGAACAAACGGTCTCGACGCGATCTGCGACACCGCGCTCGGCAGCGAGCAATTTGGCGGTCCCGAGGGCGTTGGACTCCGCGTCTGCCAGCGTCACCCGCGCCCCACGCTCGGCGCATCGCACGGCCATGAACCCCGCGCCGCCCCCGTAATCGAGGATCTGTGTTCCACGCAAGTCGGCGCCGAGCAGACGCTCGAAGGCGCGGACCTTGGTGAGGTTGTAGGTATCCGCACGCCGCAGGTAGTCAGCGAGGTGCTCGGCGGTCGGCGCCCGCCGCGCCCAGTGATCATCTGGGTATCGCAGTCGGGGCACGGCTCCGGTCACGGTGCCGCCTGGTCTACGGGCCTAGGGCGGCAAGCCCTCGTGCCTCGGTGAGCTCGCGCACGCGATGGTCCGTCGCGTGCCGGCCAGACCGCACAACCCGCTGGCCGTTCGTCCGCAAGGGCCGGAGCGCGGCCGGAGGTCGTCATGAGCGCAAATACGTTGAAGGTGGGCCCCGTGACAGGTGCCGGGCGAGTCGTCGTGACGCCGATCGGGCTAGGAGCTGCAACACTGACCACCGGCAGCTGGAGCGTGCCACCCGAATACGTGCCACTGGCGATCGGAGAGCCGTAGAAGTCCTGGGCGTTCTGGACCACGTACTGATCGCCCGGGGTGAGGACTCCCGAGACATCCACGCTCACCGTGCTGTCCTGCGCCCAATTGTAGATGATGATGTTGGCCCGGCCCGGCTCGTACTGGTTTGCGCGGACCACGATCTTGACCCCAGCTGGGGCGCTCCCCGCATACGTGCCCGGGTCGACGAGGCCGGCTTGCCCCAACCAGTTGTCGAAGGTGGTGACGTCGGCGCTATCGTGACGCCAGGCGATGGCCGTCGGGTCGCCAAGAAACGTATTGCCGTTCCACGTCTGGCCACTGGTCGTTCCCAAGGCCCATATCATGCCTCCGGAGGTAAAGTTGTAGAGCGTGTTGCCTGCCACGGTCGCTCTGCTCCATGCGCCCATCCGCCAGAACCCACCTACGAAATAGTTGTTGGTGCAGACGACATCCTGGTTCGCCACGACGTAGCTGCCGATGTCGGCGGTCATCGTGTTGGCATTGTCGGTCCGGTAGGTGTAGTTCTCGTTGACGGTGATGCCGGACGCGGGGAATGCGCCACCCACGAGAATATCGGCGTCCCACGGCACGCCCCAGATGTAGTTATTGAACGCGACATTGCCTTCGACATCGATGTTCTGGATGTACGGTCCGTCGTTGGCGAAGCAGTGAAACCCAAACGCCCAGTTGTCGAAGACGATGTTGTCCTTCAACAGCAGCGTGGCGGTCGCACTCTTGCAGTAGATCCCGTGCGTCAGGTTGTCGGTGCGGCCGTTGTTGTACACGATGGAGCCGTTGACTTCGGCCCCGGTGGCCTGCGGCCAGATGAAGATGCCGTCATCCGTTGCGTCATGGACCACCAGGTTGATGAGCTTCGTGCCGGGCGCGTGGACGTTGACGCCATGCAGCGCCTCCGGCGGTTGCGGGGCGGGGTTCGTAACCTCGAAGCCCCAAAACCACGTGTACGGACCCGTCACCAGGAGGGTTCTCGTCACGGTGGCGCGCTCGCCGGGAAACTGGCGCACCACGATCGGGGTGTCCGCTGTTCCCGTCAGCTTGCTCTCGAAGCCTCTCGGGTCGGCCGGGTTGGTATAGGTCCCGCCGCGCAGCCAGATCGTGCTACCCGGTGTGACCGCGGCGGGGCCGCTCAGGGCCGTGGCCAGGTCCCACGGGTTCGCGAACGATCCGTTGCCCGACGGCGACCCGCTCGGCGATACGAAAAAGTCCGCGGCGGTGGGGAGCGTGTCCGCGGTCAGAGGGGGGGTGCCGATGTCGTCCTGCACACAATCGACCAACAGCAGTGAACACCCGAGCGCCAACGACACCCAAAGCGACTCGGCGCGAAGCAGCATAGGATCTCTCGGGGAATGACGGGCCCCATTTTTTGCAAACTCCGCGCCCGTGCTGGCGTGCTCTCCGGTCCGGAATGCCCGACGATCCAGCGTGCGTGCGGGCTACGCGGCGCGCAACATGTGTCGTGAGTGTGCTGCGGTTGGGTGAACGGGTTACGCGCTATGGATCGCGTGCCACAGTTCGAACTCGGCTGCGTGGAACAGTTGCAGCGCTGCCGCAGGTTCGACACGATGACCATTTCGTAAGGCGCCGATCATTTCCTCCACGTTGTAGATCCCACGTTCCCGGGCAGCCCGACTCGCCAGGATGTCTCGCACGGGTCCCGCGAGATGGCCGGTCATGTACTCGTGCAGCGAAGTGGGGAACCCCATCTTCTCGACTCGATTCCTGACCGATTCCGGTATCCGGCCGCGCTGGCTGTTGCGCAGGAGCACCTTATTCCAGCCGCCCTCCATCTTGCGGTCGCCGGGCAGCCGAAACGCCAGCGAGACCAACCGGTAATCCAAGAAGGGCAGGCGCGCCTCGACCCCGTGGGCCATGGAGTTGCGATCTTCGAGACGCAGATAGTGCGGCAGACGCGTCTCCTCGACGGCGCGTCGCAGCACGGCGTTCAAGTCGGGCTCCTCGTAGCCCTCGTCGCGTGAAACCAGCTGTTCGCGCAGCGCGGGCGTGAACCACTTGTTCTGAGTGTGGCGATGCAGACTCCGTCTGGACACCAGGCTGCGATACGGCCGTACACGCCGCAGCTGATGGTGGAGCAGGCGGCCCAGGGAGTGGAGGAACAGTCGCCCCGGACTTGTGTGGTGGCCGGCGGCAAAGGCCCGTATTTGGTGCCATGCGTGGGTGACTCGCGCGCTCCGGAGCAGCGTGTACCAGTAATCGAGGAAGTAGCTCGGATAGCCGGCCAGCGCTTCATCCGATCCCTGGCCGTTCAGCACCACTTTGACGCCGTTGGCCCTGGCCAGCTTCATGAGGTGGAAGCTCGCGATCGCCGCTCCTGAGATGATCGGCTCATCCTGGAACCACAGCACCTCCGCCACACTCTCCCACATCGCCGCCGGGGTCAGCGAGAGGCGCCGCAACAGCGCACCGGTCTGCGCGAGGGTGTCGGCGATGAAGCTGCGCTCGTCGAATGCGGGTTCGTGATAGCAGAAGGCCAGGAGCGGGCAGGGTTCGACGTGCTTTCGCTGGCGCGCCATGGCGCAGATGATCGCGGTGGAGTCAAGCCCCCCCGACAAGCACACGCCGACCGGCACGTCGCTCCGCAGGCGGATGCGCACGGCGTCCTCGAGCAGCTCCGCCAACGCTCCTTCCACGTCCGTCGGAGGCTCCGGCTCGACGGCGGGGAGCGACCAGTAACGCCACTGACGCCAGTGGCCGTCGAGCCGCAGCTCGAACGCGCATCCAGGCGGGAGTTGCTCGATACCCGCGTAAAAGGTCGCCGGGGACTCATCCAGCTTTCCCTCCAGCAGAAAGCCGGCGGCGACCGGCCAATTCGTGGCTCGGCGATACAGGCCCGATCCCACGATCGCCTTGATCTCGGAGGCGAACAGCCAGCTGTCCTTGCCCTGGTGCAGGAAGAGCGGCTTCACCCCGAAGCGATCGCGCGCGCCGAACAGCACGCTGCGGCGCCGATCGTGGATCACGAACGCCCACATGCCGTTCAACCTGGTGAGGCACCCCGGGCCCCACTGCCGGTACGCCGCGAGTAACACCTCGGTGTCGCTGGTCGAGCGGAAACAGAATCCGGCCGCCCGCAGCTCATCGCGCAGCTCGAGATAGTTGTATATCTCGCCGTTGAAGACGATGACGAACTGGCCGTCCTCGGAGACCATGGGCTGGTGGCCGGTGGCGCTCAGGTCGAGGATCGAGAGGCGGCGAAACCCGAACCCTACCTGATCGTCGAGGTACAGACCCGAATCGTCGGGTCCCCGGTGCGCAAGGCTCTGCGCCATTCCCGTCAGGATGGCCGCATCTGCCTTGCGACCGCCGAGGCCGACCATCACCACTAGACCGCACATCTCGCGAACCCGTTTTCCGATGCTCGTCGGGCCGCACGAGCGCACGAACGGTGCCAGGAGTGTGGCGCGTGGCGGCGACGCAACACGACACGTGGTGCACGCTTCTTGCCGACTCCGGAAGGGAACACGGTCTCCACCGATTTGGAGGAAGGCGTGAGCGTACGGATTGCGGTCGTGGGATGTGGAGCCATCGCCCGGGCCTTTCATCTTCCGGCGCTGGCAGCCGTCCCGGGGGTGTCGGACCATTTGATCGTCGTGGATCACGACTCCCGTCGTGTCGCTACCGCGCAGCAGGAGTTCCGCGCGAGCCGCGCCGCCACGGACCATCGGGAAGTGCTGCACGACGTCGAAGCGGCGATCGTCGCGGTCCCACAAGAGTTCCATGCGGATGTCGTCATGGACTTCCTGCGGGAACGGGTCCCGGTTCTGTGCGAAAAGCCGCTGGCGACAACCCTCGCGCAAGCGACAGCGCTGGTGACGGCTGCCGACGTCGCCGGTGTCGTGCTGGCGGTCAACAACACACGGCGATTCTACCCGGCGGTTCGGGCGGCGCGGGAGTGGATTCAGGCCGGGCGCCTGGGCACGATCCGACGAGTCGAGATCCATGAGGGCACGTCGTTCAACTGGCCCCTGACGAGCGGGAGCATGTTCGGCCGCAGGGGAACCGGCAAAGGGGTGCTTCAGGATGTGGGTGCCCACGCGCTGGACATGATCTGTTGGTGGCTCGGCGCGCGGCCGAGTATCACTCGGTATCAGGACGATGCCATGGGGGGCAGTGAAGCCGTCGCGCGGGTCGAGTTCGCGGGGGAGGGGTGCACCGGTGTGGTCGACTTGAGCTGGTTGAGCAAGCTGCCGAACACATTTCGAGTCGTGGGAGACGAGGACACACTGGAGGGCGGCATCCTGGCCTGGGACGCGGTCCGACTGACCGGACGCGGGGGTTCTCGCAAGGTGAGGTTGCGGCCGGAGGTGCGCTCGTTCCCCCGGGTACGAGACCACGTGATCGCCGATTTTCTTGGAGCGGTGCGCGGCGAGCGACCGCCGGCCGTGCCGGCGAGGGAGGTACTCCCTTCCATCGCCATGATCGAGGAGTGCTATGGCCGGCGTGAGCGCTTTCCCATGCCGTGGTTCGACACGGTGTCGGAGGCTTCCAGTGTTGTCGTCTGACCGCCCGATTCTGATCATCGGTGCCGGCGGGTTCATCGGCGGTCGGGTCGTCGAGGTGCTCCAGGGCCTCCTGGGAATACCGGTCCGCGCGTCCGTCCGCCGCTGGACCAGTGCGGTCCGCATCGGTCGGCTTCCGGTAGACATCGTGCTCTGTGACATCGCCGACGCCGATCAGGTTCGCCGCGCCATGGATGGTGTGGGCGGGGTGGTCCACTGCGCGTATGGTGATCCCGCTGTGTTCGTGGAGGGCACGCGCACCGTGCTGCAGGCGGCGCTCGAGGCCGGAGTGGACCGCGTCGTTCACCTCAGCACCATGGAGGTCTACGGCGACGTGGAGGGAGTGGTGTTCGAAGACGCTCCTCTCCGCAAGACCGGATGGTCGTACCGCGATTCGAAAATCGACGCCGAATTGGCGTGTCGCAGCTACATGGACCGTGGACTCTCAGTGTCGATTCTCAGGCCGACCATTGTGTACGGACCGTTCAGTCGAGACTGGACGGCCCGCTTCGCCGAGCGGCTCGTGGCCGGAGGGACCTTTCCAGGCCGCGAAGACTGCCAAGGGACGTGCAATCTCGTCTACATCGACGACTTGGTCGCGGCGATCGTGCTGGCGCTCGATCGGAAGGAAGCAGCGGGGGCAGCCTTCAACGTCAATGGAGAGGAGCGCCTCACGTGGTGGCAGTACCTGAACGACCTGAGCCAGGCGATCGGTCTTCCACCCTTGAACGGTGGATCCTCGTTTGCCCGGCGGGTCCGCTGCGCGGCCGTGGCCCCGGTGCGCACCACGGCTCGGGTCGTGCTTGACCGGTTTCGAGATCCGATCATGGCCGTTTATCAGAGCAGCCCGACCGCTCAGCGGCTCATGCGGGGCGTGGAGGGGGTCATCCGGCGTACTCCCGCTCCCGCAGAGTACCGCCTGTTTACACGCAAGGTCTTCCTGCCCGTGGACAAGGCGAGAGCACTGCTCGGCTACCGCTCGCAGTTCCCCGCTTCGCGTGGCGTGGCATTGAGCGCCAGTTGGCTGCGACACCACGGCTTCCTAGGACTGCCCGAGGCAGCCCCAGCGGGGCCACTCTGAACGTCCTCCACATCGCCAATCCAGGGCCGTTCGGGGTGGGGGGGCTGGAAAGCGTCGTTGTCGGGCTAGCCCTCGGGCTTCACTCCAAAGGCGTGGGTGTGACCGTCGTGGCGATCGTGGAATCGAGCCCTGATCGCAATCCCGTCATTCGCACCCTCCGGGCAGGGGGAGTGCCGGTGCATCCCATCCTGATTCCCCATCGGGCGTACCTCCGGGAGCGGCGGGAGGTTCGTCGGCTGCTCGAGCTTGGCCAGCCGGACATCGTGCACACCCATGGGTATCGGGCAGATCTGCTGGATGCGGGCATCGCCCGCCGCATGGGTATCCCTACTGTGACCACGATTCATGGCTCGAGCCGGATGAGCTGGCGAACGAAGCTGTACGAGGCAATTCAGTTTCGCCTGCTGCGCCGGTTTCAGGCCGTTGTGGCGGTGTCGCGCCCGTTGATCCACGACCTCAGGCGGGCCGGGCTAGCGCCGGATCGGATTCGCCTGGTAGCCAATGCCTGGCACGGTCTGTCTCGTCCCCTCCCCCGCGTCGCTGCCCGGAACGCCCTCGGCCTCCCGCTCGACGCGTTCGTCGTCGGCTGGGTGGGGCGGCTGATCCGCGTCAAGGGATGCGATGTCTTCCTGGACGCGCTGGGCAGGATGCGTCATCTGTCAGTCCACGCGTCGATCATTGGGAGCGGTTCCGAGCGGGAGAGGCTCGACGCGCTCGCCGCGCGGTACGGGATAGCAGACCGCGTGCATTTCCACGGATGCCGGGAAGACGCCGCGAGCTTGTTTCGCGCCTTTGACGTGTGGGTTCTCAGCTCCCGCTCGGAGGGAACGCCCATGGTGTTGTTCGAGGCCATGGCGGCCGGTGTTCCCATCGTGGCAACCCGCGTCGGGGGGGTGGACGACGCCGTCTCCGAAGCGGAGGCGTGCCTTGTGCCTCCGGAAGACCCCGCAGCCCTGGCGGGCTGCCTCGCGGATATCCACTCGGGACGGCAGAGGACCGAGGAGCGGGTGACCGCGGCCATGGCCCGTCTGCGCGAGCAGCATGGCACGGAGCAGTGGATTGAGCGGTACCTGGAGCTCTACCGAGGACTCCTGAACGGCGACCAGACCAAGACATCGTCCACCCAGACATGCTGAGTCCGGAGTCCGCCGGGCATGTAATTGTCGAAGCGAATCTCGTTGAGCCGCAGATCCGTCGTGGTGCGCCAGCGCATGTGCTGTTGATCGAGCTTCTTCACCCCGTTGATCCAGACGGCCTGGCCGCCGTCCGATTGCCCCGGGGTGTTCAGCTTGACGTGGAACACGACCTCCTGCCACGCTCCGCCGACCAGCGGAATCGTAGGCGAGCTCTGGGCACGTACGTTTCCATAACGGCCTTGCATGTCCGGCCAGTAGGTGTAGAACGAGAACGGGCGCAGCATCGGATCACGCTGGACAAACTCGGGGTCGAGCCCGGCGTAGAAGAAATCGCTGCCCGTCGGGACGATGCCGGGCTTCCCGAAAGAAGAGCGTTCGTCATCGATCCTGTTCCCCGCCAGCAGGAAGAAGTGCATGCCGTTCCCGTCACCGCGCACGTTCTGAAACCCCTCTTCGAACATCACATAGAACCTCACCAAGACCTCGTCGTAGCCCGGCATGAACCAGCGGGTGATCGTGCCGTAGCCGTTGGTCGGGGTGTAGAGCGCCTGCAGGGAATGTGTACCGGAGTGGATTCGGGCCGGATCGGTCGAGATGGTGTAGCGGCCGCTATCGGGAATCTGGGCCCACGCGCTGAGGCCGCTCTCGAAGCCATCGTCGAGGATGACCCTGTCCCGCGGCCCGGGGCGCGGGGCCGAGGGGGTCTGGCCCTCGAGCACCAGAGCCGCGAGTGTGAGGGGCGCCAGTACCAGCGGCGTGCCCGAGAGCCTCCAACCGTCGAGTGGAAGCATCGTCGCCTCGCGTGAGCAACTTCCGGACCAATGCGTCGATCAAGAGGACAGCGCCGGGGGCGGTGACGTCACCCCCGGCGCCAGGACGACTGCCGCGTCTCCCGCGGTACGGGTGAGACGCCTCAGGGGCGCCAGACGGTGATGTCGTCCACCCAGAGGTACTGGGTTTGGGGCCCGCCGGGCATGTAGTTGTCGAAGCGGACTTCGTTGAGGCGCAGGTCGGTCGTGGTACGCCAGCGCATGTTCTGCTGGCTGAGCTTCTTCACGCCATTGAGCCACACCTCTTGCAAGCCGTCGGATTGACCCGGGGTGTTCAGCTTGATATGGAACACCACCTCCTGCCACTGGCCCGTCACCGGCGCGACCTTGGGGGACGGCTGGAGCTGGACATTGCCGTAGCAGCAGGTCATGCCGGGCCAGTAGGTATAGAACGAGAGCGGCTGCAACGTCGGCAGATTGACCTCTTCAGGATCGAGGCCGGCATAGAAGTAGTCGGCGCCGTTGGGGACGATCGCGGGTTTGCCCCAGCAGGAGCGGGAATCGTTGATGTTGTTGCCGCAGACGACCAGGAAGTGCATCCCGGCCCCGTCGCTGCGCTGGTTCTTGAACCCTTCTTGGAACATGACGTAGAACTTGACGAACACCTCGTCGTAGCCCGGCATGAACCAGCGGGTGATCAGACCGTAGCCGTTGGTGGGGGTGAAGAGGGCTTGCAGAGAGTGGGTGCCGGAGTGCACCCGCGCCGGAGCGGTCGAGAGGCTGTAGCGACCGGCACTGGGGTCCTGGGTCCAGCTGCTCAGGTCCCCGCTCTCGAAGCCGTCCTGGAAGATGATCGGGTCCGACGGCCCCGGCTGCGGCGCGCCACTGCCGGGCGCGATCATCGTGCTCGTCGCCGTGCCGGTTACTGCTTCACTGGTGGCAGTGATCGTGGCCGTCCCGGCGTTCACACCGGCCACGAGGCCTGTTGCTGAAACCGTCGCCACTGCCCCGTTGCTCGTCTTCCAGGTCACGGTCCGCCCCTTGAGAGCGTGTCCGGCCGCGTCGCGCGGGGTCGCGGTAAGCTGCATCGTCTGACCCACCGCGATGCTCAGCGAGGCCGGGCTGACCGACACCGTCGCCACCGGCGCTGGGGTTCCCGTCCCCGTGGTGCTCGCGTAGACGGCGACCGCGGTGATGCTGTTCCACCAGCTCGAGAGCGTGGTGCTGTTCCACTGACCGTGGCCGACGATGCGGATGTAGCGAGCCGGGACGGCGGGGAAATCGTAGCGCTCGGGCTGCAGCGTCCGCCCGCTGCTGCGACCGGTGAACACCGGCGACCAGGTCGCGCCGTCGAGGGAGACGTGGAGCTCGAAGGCAGATTGCCAGGACGTCCCTTGATACCACGCGATGGTGATGGATCCGATGGTCATCGTCGAGCCGAGGTCGTAGCGGATCCACTGGCCGTCGCCGTTTGCCGACCAGCGGGTGGCGAGGTTGCCGTCCAGGGTGCTCTGCGGGACGTTGGGATCCTGATACGCGCTCGCCACGACCGTGGTTGCGGCGAGCGGCGCGAGATCAGCAGCGATGGCAACAGCGGTGGAAGAGCTGTGGTGCAGCTGGGGATCGGTGAGATCGCTCGTGCACGCCAGCGTCAAGATGGCGCCGGCCGCAAGCGACGCTTTCATTAGAGCCAGTCGATTGGACAGTTTGAACTTGAAAGGCATGGTCTGGTTACTCCTCAAGGGCGCCAGACGGTGACGTCGTCCACCCAGAGGTACTGGGTTTGGGGCCCGCCGGGCATGTAGTTGTCGAAGCGGACTTCGTTGAGGCGCAGGTCGGTCGTGGTACGCCAGCGCATGTTCTGCTGGCTGAGCTTCTTCACGCCATTGAGCCACACCTCTTGCAAGCCGTCGGATTGACCCGGGGTGTTCAGCTTGATATGGAACACCACCTCCTGCCACTGGCCCGTCACCGGCGCGACCTTGGGGGACGGCTGGAGCTGGACATTGCCGTAGCAGCAGGTCATGCCGGGCCAGTAGGTATAGAACGAGAGCGGCTGCAACGTCGGCAGATTGACCTCTTCAGGATCGAGGCCGGCATAGAAGTAGTCGGCGCCGTTGGGGACGATCGCGGGTTTGCCCCAGCAGGAGCGGGAATCGTTGATGTTGTTGCCGCAGACGACCAGGAAGTGCATCCCGGCCCCGTCGCTGCGCTGGTTCTTGAACCCTTCTTGGAACATGACGTAGAACTTGACGAACACCTCGTCGTAGCCCGGCATGAACCAGCGGGTGATCAGGCCGTAGCCGTTGGTGGGGGTGAAGAGGGCTTGCAGAGAGTGGGTGCCGGAGTGCACTCGCGCCGGATCGGTCGAGAGGCTGTAGCGGCCGGCACTGGGGTCCTGGGTCCAGCTGCTCAGGTCCCCGCTCTCGAAGCCGTCCTGGAAGATGATCGGGTCCGACGGCCCCGGCTGCGGCGCGCCACTGCCGGTTACGGATCCGGTCGTGGTCGCCCCGACGATGTTCGAGAGCCCCCCGAAGACGGCGTTCAGAGCCAGCGTACCCCGGAACGCGACCAGCTGGAACTGATACGCGGTGGCCGGGGTGAGGCCCAGCACGGTGCAGGTGCGCTTAGCCGCGATCGCGGTCCCCGCGACTGGTGTGGCGCACGTGCCCGTGGACACGCTCGACCCCGCGCCGCCCCAGGTGATCGTGCCCACCTGGTAGCGTACGTCGTAGCTCGCCGGCTGGCCGGTGCCGTCGCTCACCTCCGTGAACGCCAGGGTCACCCCGGTGTCGGCCACGCCCACCACCGCCAGATCCGTCACGGTCCCGGGGTTGGTCACGGACGAGGTTACGGTCACAGCCGCCGTGCTGCTCTTGCCCTCACTGTTCGCGGTCACCGAGGCCGAGCCGGTCGCGACGCCCGCGACGAGACCAGTGGCCGACACAGTCGCGACCCCGCTGTTGGTCGTCGTCCAGGTCACGGTCCGGCCGGTGAGAACGTCTCCAGCCGAATCCCTGGTTACGGCGGCGAGTTGGACGGTCTGGCCGGCTGTCAGGCTCGCTGCGGCCGGGCTCACCGTCACCGACGCCACAGGCACGGCACTTATAGAGACGAGTGCGGTGTCGGCCAGCGTGCCACGGCTCTGACTGGCGATCACGGGGTAGGATCCCGGGCTCTGCCCGGCGGTGTATACCCCGGTCGCGGAGACGCTGCCACCGGTGGCGGCGTATACGACGCTTACCGCCACGCTGTCGCCGTTCCTCCTTTTCCCGTAGCTCGTGAACTGCACTGTTCCTCCGACGACTGCGAAGGCTGTCGTCGGATTCAGCACGATCTGTGATACCGGGCCCGGGTTCTTGACCACCGCACTACCGGAGGCCGCGGTACTCGGGGAGGTTGCCGTCGCCGTCACCGTATAGCTGCCGGCGACCGTGTCCGCCGTGTAGAGCCCGCCACCCGTGATCGTGCCCCCGGACGCACTCCAGCTCACGGCGACGGGAACGCTGTCGCCGGCCTGTGTGCGACCGTACGCGACGAATTGCCGCATGTCGCTGGGATTGAGTGTGACCGAGTCGGGGAAGGTGACGATCCGGACGACGGGGCTGTTTGGCGCTTGCGGGCCGGTGACGGGACGCTCGCACGCCCAGACCGCCAGGGCGGCGGCGTGCGTCGTCACGGAGAGGAGGACCCATCGGTCTTTGAGCAGCGCCAGTCGGCGCGACAGCTTGTGCTTAAACGTCATGGCGTCGGCCGAACCGCCCACGCCGGGGCTGCCCAATTACACGTGACCCGAAAACACATCACCCCTCCTGGGAGATTCGGTAGCCCGACTGGCGTGGCACGCGACGGCGTGCGGTAGCCTCGGAGCTTTGCGTCGCCGGCTTTCGCCGGGTTTGCCTTTGTCGCGCTCCCCCTCGAGAGGGGTGCGTCCCTACCCTACAGCGATTGTGCTATAACCTGAGAAACGAAACGGCCGCCACAGACTCGAATACCTCCCGAGTCGCTGGCGGCCGGGCTGACATGCGACCGTTGGTCGCCCTAGTCCCCTTAGCTCTGCGTCACCGCCTTTCGGCGGGTTTGCTCTGAGCAGCGAACGTTTCAGGCTGATGCCCTCACAAAGCACTCAGGCATCGGCGCAACCGCCACAAAATGGGGCTCCGGTCTCAGAAGCGCAAGAGTTCCGGGAGGCGAATGTCGTCCCAGAGACGAACGGCAGCCGAGAACAAGTTGCGACACGTGACCCGGAAGTCTGGTCACGCCTCACGCCGCGGTGTGCTTTCTAGGCGACTCGCCTCGCCGTCACAGCCGTGGGCAGCGCCCTGGGATCCTTGAACGCGGACACCGCCCCTCGACTCGCACAGCGAGCCGTACAAACTCAACACGGACTCGCCAATCCGCTCCCAACTGTACTGCAGCTCGACCGTACGACGCCCTCCCGCCCCGAGCCGCTGGCGTAATGCAGCGTCCCGCAACACGGCACACACCGCCTGCGCGAAGCCGTCGGGGTCGTCCCGGATGAGGATGTTACGACCGTCCTCGGCCGCGAGCCCCTCGCAGCCGACGGACGTGCTCACCACGGCCTTCCCCATCGCCCAAGCGTCGAGGATCTTCAGCCGGGTGCCGCCGCCGACGCGCAGCGGCACGACGTAGCACGTGGCATCCCGCACGTATGGGCGGACGTCGGCCACGTAGCCGGTGAGCTCGACGTCGTAGCGATCGCGGTACGTGTGACGCAATGCGTCGGAAGCACGCCCGACCCACCGGACCGGTGCCGTCTCGCCGGTTGCTCGGATCCTCGGCAGAACCTCGTCGCAGAAGTACTGCATCCCGTCGCGATTTGGGAACCACGTGGATTCGCCGACGAACACGATCCCCTGCTCGCTGCCCGAGCTTGGCCGGAACGTCTCAACATCGACACCGTTGGGGATGACCGCACACGTCGCTCCGGGAACGCTACGCTGGAGCATCAGACGGTCCGCTTCCGAGACGAGGATGTTGAGATCGCAGCGCGGACACCAGCGTTGCTCCTCGCGCTCCATCAATCGCGCCTGGTGGCCGAGGTACACCCGGCGCCACGGGGCTTGCTCGACCAGGGCCCGGCGCCGCAGCAGTACGGACTCCACGTTGTGATGGCCGCAGACCAGCGGTACGCGGCCGAGGAGGGGCAGGTAGCGACACAACTTGAGCGAATCGAGGTGTATCAGGTCAAAGCGACGCGTCCGGAGCAGGTGGACAAGTCGGGCTGTGAGCGTCGGGGAGTCATAGACAAACGCGGTGTACACCCGGTTGCGGCTGACGCTCCGCAGGTGATCCCAGGCGAGGCGCCAGACGCTGTGGTCCTGGGGGACGGGGAATACCTCGACCGCGACGTCGGCCAGTCGCTGAAGCGTGTCCAGTCGCTCGGGAAGATCATTTTGCGGGACCGCCCCACCCTTGTGAGACGAAAAACACAGCGCCGACACATCGAACGTGCGAGCGAGCAGCCGCAACAGGTGGAGGCAGCGGATGGCCACTCCCGAATCGGGGGGATATGGCAGCGTCTGGCACAAGAACAGCAGGCTGGGACGCTTGTTCATCATGCCGGGCCTGTTCAGCAAGAGGGGGGCCGCCTGCCGTGGGCGGGGGTTTGCCCGCGGTAACTCTTCAACTGGAGACTGCTAATGGCGCATGTGCACCGACGCCACAGCGCGGTCGCCACAGTCCGCGGCGACCTCAGCGGCGCTCGGGGCTCCAGCGCACGACCTTCACCCGGAACAGCACGCTCAGGGCCCCCGCCAGGATGGCGCTGTTAGAAATCGCGAAGGCGCCCACCAGGCGAATGATGCGCGGACCCGACCCGCGCCACTCCATGACCGCGCCCAGCAGCACTGCGACCGCGGTTCCCCCGGCCAGGACCCGCGCCGCGGCACTCGCGGTGGCGTCCGTGAAGCCGAGAGTGAGCAGGCTCGTCCAACCGGCAAGGAGGAAGAATGGCGAGAACCAGCGCATGAGCCGGTGCGAGCAGAAATGAAACGCCGTCCACCCTCCCCGGAATGGGTTCCGAGCTTCCGGAATCGACGCGAGCGCCCGCAGCGCCCGGTTGACGATACGTCTCCGACGCTTCCACTGTGCGGCCAGGGAGAGGGCGAACACCTCTTCCGACACCGCCTCGGGCTCGTAGACGACACGGTATCCGGCGCTCGCGATGCGAAGCGGAATCACCATGTCTTCCAATGAATCACTCGGCAGATCCGGCATCAGGGACCGACGGATCGCGAAGATCGACCCCTCGGCGACGACCGGGACCCCTAGCTGGCTCTGAGCGCGCTTGATGCGATTCTCGTAGGACCGATAGGCGCCTTCACCGGACCGCGTTCGGTAGCGAAGCTCTCCGGCGACGCACCCCACCTCGGGGTCTGCGAAGTGGGAGACGAGACGCCGGATGGCATCCGTCCGATACATGCTGTTGGCGTCCGAGAAGACCACCACATCGATACTCTCGGGAAGGGCCCGGACGGTTTCCAGCAGCGCGGCCGTCTTGCCGCGATTGACGGCGTGAGCCATAAGCCTGACACGCGCGTTGGCGCGAGCAAACTCGCGAACGATCGGGCACGTCGCATCGCTCGATCCGTCTGACGAAACCCAGATGCCGAGCTGTGCAGCCGGATAATCTATCGAGATCGAGTTCTCGAGCTTGGCACGGATTACCGCCTGCTCGTTATATGCCGAGATCACCAGCGCGACGCGCGGGAGCTCGTCGGGGCAGGCGTGCCGAGCGGGAGGTGGCTGGCGGGAATGACGGAACCGGGCGAGCAGCCGAAGGGCTGCCGGATACAACAGGAACGTGTAGGCCGACCAGATTCCCGATACCACGATGAATCCGAACAACACCGAGTGCGCGGTCGTCACCGGGAATCAATAGGCACCACGCTTAAGCGCGACGGCCTGAATGGTCCGCAGCATGATCCGGACGTCGTTCCGTAGGGACCATTGCCGCAGGTAGGCGAGCTCCAGGTCCGCGCGCTGGGGATAGCTGACGTCGCTGCGACCGTTGATCGCCCAGTTGCTCGTAAGGCCCGGCTTGCGCGAGAGCAGCAAGGCAGCGGTCTCGCCGTAGTGGTCCAGCTCGTCGGCCACGATCGGCCGCGGCCCCACCAGGGACATGTCTCCCAACAGGACGTTGAAGAGTTGAGGTAACTCGTCCAGGCTGTATTTCCGCAGCACGGTCCCGATCCCGGTCAGCCGAGGGTCCAGGTGCGGGGGCAACTTGTAGTTGTTGTCGACGTAGAGCTGGTATAAGTGAGGATCGATCTGCAGCACTTGTTCGGCATGCTGCCGCATCGATCGAAACTTGTAGCACCGGAACATCCGTCCCCCCGCACCAAGCCGCCAATGCCCGAAGATCGGCGGGCCCCGAGACTCCAATTTGACGAGCACGGCAAGGATGGCGAACACGGGGCTCAGCAACACCAGGGCAAGGGCGGAGAGGCAGACATCCAGGACCCGCTTCGCCGCCAAGTGCCATGCGTGGAGGGTCGGTGCAGTCAGCTCCACCAGAGAGGCGCCCTCCTCCCAAACCGGGCGTGGGTCGACGCCGGCGACGCGCGCGGTGCGCGGAGCCGCGAGCAGCCGACAGCCGCTCGCCAGCGCCGTGTCGGCCACGAACGCGAAATCGCGATGCGCCAGGGGACCTGCAATGAGAATCGAATCGGCGCCAGTATCGGCGATCACCCTGGGGAGCTCACGGAGCACGGGGCTCGGCGAACCCCTGTTCGTCGCCACGGCGGCAACGATGTGAAATCGCGCGTCCGGACCGGAGCCAAGCATCGCGGGATCGATCCAGTCACTCGCGCCGCCACTAACCAGCACGACGCGGCTCGGGAAAAGGCTGGGAACCACTCTTCTGATGAGCTTCTCAGTCAGCGTCCGCGACAGGAGCAAGGCCGGTGTGAACCCGGCAATGACGGTTGCTAGGCGCATCGCGACGGCGTCGGCGGACCGCTCCCACAATTGCGGGTACAGCATCATCAGCGCTGCAACGGCCACGGCCCCGATGATTCGGCCCTGGTCTCGACCCCGACCGCGGCGCCCGTACGCCCCCGTAATCGTCAACGCCAGCAGACAGGCGACCGCGAACTGCCAGCCGCCCAGGGTACCAGGTGGAATCAGTGCGCTCAACAGCACGCCTAGTCTGTCGCTCAGAGCCGCGTGATCCTGAACGACCTGGATCAGTGCGCGCACCGACACAACGGTGCCCAGGTCCGACATTCCGAGCAGGAGCGTCCGCACGACATCGCGCGCCCAGTGGCGGCGGCGATTCCTGCTCGCCCAGTGAAGCTGCGGGGCGCGAGCCCAGAGGGACAGAACCGAATCGAGACGGATCGCGGTCGTCATGTGCCCCGCGTTGTGTAGCAAACACCGTGCGCGCGCAGAGCGCTAAGTGCTTGTGCGCGTTGAGGTAGCGGTTGCGCGTCTGCTACATTGCGCGTCGGCGTCATGTGCCGCGGTGTCGCCTGTCGGAAGGTCGCCACGTTGCAGAAACTCAGCGTGGACCGAACGCCGTCGCTGGAGAGTCTGACCGGAGCGGCGCGGTCTGCCTGAGCTGCTGCGTTCCGTGGTTACACCGTGGCGGCGCGTGCGAACGAAGGCCGCTTCTGCACTGGTCGCGGTGTGACCTGCACGGCGAGCGCGCCTACCACGAACCAGAGCTGCTTGCGGTTATCCCAGGAAAGCGACATCGATCCGAGCGCGAGGGCGAGCAGCAGGACGATGGAGAACCTTCGTTGGACGGGTGGCAGGTGCCGCAGGGGCCCGAGCACCGCCGTGATCATCGCGACAAACAGGAGGAGTCCAACGAGACCGTCCTCGACCAGGACAGAGAGGAGGACGTTGTGGGCTACCATCTCCTCGTGGATCGTCGGTTCGACGGCTGCTTGGAACGCTCCCGCGCCGACGCCGACCAGCGGGTGCTCGCGCGCCACCTCCAGGCCGGCCATCCAGATCGCCCCCCGGCCTCCGAAATGGCCAGCCTCGATGTCGGCCCGGGTGCTGGCGATGCGTGCGAAAGACGATTCCGGAACGACGTTACTCGCGACCACGAGCGATCCGGCAGCGAGGGCGTACAACGCGGCTTTGGCCCTGAGCCGCAGCCGCCCGAGGGTCAACGGAATGATCGAGAGTCCCACGAGCGCTGCGAGGACCGACGCGCGGGAAGCCGTGAGGAAAACTGCTGTCATGCCAAGCGGGAGGTACAGTCGCCACAGCCATGCGCTGCGCCGGTGGGGGTGCGACAGGCTCACGTACCACGCCATGGGAAGACCGAGCGCGAGCGTCAAGCCGAGCTCGTTGGCGTCTTGGTTCAGCGCTGTGAAGCGCGCGATACCGGTCTCGGGGCCCAGGGCGCCAGAGAGAAAGTTGTGGATCGTGACGAGCGCGGCGACGCTCGCTCCCACGACATAGGCCTGAAACAGTGCCCGTTGGCGGGCCGACGACCACGCGATCTCCCAGATCAGCCAGACCAAGACGACCAGTTGGAGATACGTGATGACACGCGTCCGCGTCGCCTCCGGATCAATCGACCAGAAGCTGCTTACCCCAGCCCAGAGCACAAACAACCCCGCGAACATGTGAAACCAGGACAATGGCGTGAGGCTTCGTCGTGCCAGGATATACAGCACACCGCCTGCCGATGCGACGAGGCCGACAATGCGCGGGATGGAACCCACCACAGGCAAGTTCACGAACACGTCCCAGGGGAGGACGAGGACGAAGCACCAGAGCGCACCGTATGCGGCCTTACCCATGGCCCTGCCGGCTGCTCGCATAGGCTGTGCCTATTCCGTAGTCCTGCTTGATCGTGGCGGCGCTGCCACACGCTTGGGGTGGCGGGGGACGGTTCTCTAAGCACGGTCCTTGCGACTCCTCAACAGGTGCCGCCGAGACCTCTCACGCGGAGAAGGAGGATGGACCTGAGTAGCTGGGCTGTCGCTGCGCTCTTGCTTGCGCCCGTCGCGTCCGCAGCGGCGCAGGCGGCTCGCAGCGATCCCGTTCTGCGACCCGGTGACATGCTCCGGCTCAGCGTGTGGCGCCACCCCGAGCTGAGCGGCGACTTCTTAGTCGCTCCCGACAGCACGGTTGTGCACCCGCTGTACCAGCGAGTGCAGGTTGCGGGCGTACCATTGCCGGTGGTCAAGGAACGGTTGAGGGCCTTGCTCGTCACCTATGAGCAGGGCGTAGAGTTCGCCATTGAACCCCTGTTCGCAGTCACCGTCGCCGGAGAGGTACGGCAACCCAACCTGTATCGCCTGCCACAGGGCACCACGTTCGCTCAGGCAATCGCCCAAGCAGGCGGACCAACGGAGGTGGGCCGGCTGGATCGGGTCCATGTGATCCGCCGAGACAGTGCGATGGTGATAGACCTGGCCAGGAATTACTCGAGGTATGAGAGACTGCCGATTGCTTCCGGTGACCAAGTGCTCGTGGCGCGTCGCTCCGACTCGAACTTCCTGCGGGACGTGCTGTATCCCCTGGCCAGTCTGACGGCGGCGGTGGCGGCCGTGCTCGCCTACAGTCGATATCGCTGAGCCGGAGCCGGACGATGTCAGAGCAAGAGCACACCCCTCACGGCGCGTCGGTCGGATTTCGGGACCCAGCAGAGCTCGAGGCGCCGGCCGCCACCGTCCGTCTGGAAGACCTGCTCGCGACGGTGCGTCGCCACATCTGGTTGGTGCTCGGGGTGGCGACGGCCGCCGTGGCGGCCGCGGGATATGCGGCGCACGTGACGGGCCCGGTGTATCGCGCGGTCGCGGTCATTCGCTTGTCAGATCCTCGGCGCGCGTTGACCGGCGGCGTGGTGGAGGACCCAGCCAGTGCGGACGAGCGGTTCGCCGATCCGCTGTTGTCGCTGGTGGAGCTCCTCAAGAGTCGTGCGGTCGCAGGAGCCGTGGTGGACAGCATGCCGACGCTGCGGATGTTTCCCCGAAAGTTCTCGGCGAGTCTCGTGACGGACGTGGCCATTGCGGCGGACGCGGTGGCCGAGTCGCTCCACGTGACGTTTGACCAAGACAGTTTTGTCGTCGAGACGCCGTCCGGGCTGCACCGTGCGGCCTACGGCACCGTCGTCGATGTCGGGGACGTTCGGTTCGCCCTCTCGCATCGGCCGGATACGAGACGCGGGTTGCTGCGCGTGCTCAGCCGCGACGCCGCGATCAGCCGGCTGTTCGATGACCTTCGCGTCAAACCGCGACTGCGCACGGACATCGTCGACGTGGCCTATACCGCGCAGGACCCGGCCCGCGCTCAGGAGGTCGTCAACCGCGTGGTCGACGTCTTCCGAGCCGCGAGCGCCGACGCCGCGCAGCAACAGTCGAGATTGCGACGCGAGTTCCTCGAGTCCCAGCTCCAAGTCAACGACTCCCTCGTGGCTGCTGCCCGGCGGACCCTCACGGAGTTTCAGCGGCGTGCTCGTTCGGGCGGCTCGGCTGAGCCCCCGGGACGGGAACGGATCGAGCTCCCGGGAATCGAACTGCAGCGGGAGCAACTGCTCGCCGAGCGGCGGACAGACGAGGATTTGCTGACAGCGCTCCGCGACAGCGGCGCGAGCCGCAGAGCCGTGCAAACTGCTCTGTCAATCCCCGGGGTTGCGGCGAGTCCGGCAGTGGTCCAGCTCAACTCGCAGTTGTTCCAGTACGAGAAGGCGCGCGACTCGTTGACCAGTCTCTCGGCGTCGCATCCGGACCTACCGCGTCTCAATCAATTGATTTCGTCTGCAGAAGCGAAGCTGCTTCGCGCGGTGCAGGCCGGCATGCAAGGCACAGTTGCCGCACTCGACGGGCGCATCGCGGCGATCAACGACCTGCGGGCCCGGCGGACGGGGAGCCTGCAGCAAGACGCGGAGGAGGCGCGATTGACGGAACGCGTCGAGAACGCGCGAAAGGTTGCGGATGAGCTGCGCGTCGAGTACGAGAAAGCACGGATCGCCGAGGCCGTTACCGCTGGGCAAGTGGAGATCGTTGACCACGCCGCCCGCCCGGTCAAACCTGCCGGCATCGGGCTGGCAGAACTGCTCGCGCTCGGGTTGCTCGTTGGCCTCGTGCTCGGCGGAGCGGGTGCCTTCGTGGCCGACCACTTCGGTCGCTCGATTGACCGCCGAGCGCAAGTGGAGCATCTCGGCATGTCAGTCCTCGGCGTCGTGCCCCGCTGTGCGAGTAACGGCGACAAGATCGGTCCGAAGGGCGCGGACGCGGTGGTGGAGGCGTTCCGCGGAATCAGGCTTAACGTACTGAACGTGCATGGCGCGGCCGGGCCAGTCGCGGTGGCGGTAACGAGCCCCGGGAGTGGAGATGGAAAGTCCTTTGTGAGCTCCAATCTGGCGCTCGCATTCGCGTGCGCGAATCGTCGCACCTTGCTGATCGATGCCGACCTTCGCCGTGGGAGGCTGCACCGCGGGCTGACGCTGCGCCGCCAGCCGGGCTTGACGGACTTGCTGGTCGGCGACACCTCGCTCGAGCAGACCGTGCAAACAACGACCTATCCGTCCCTCGACTTTCTGGCCAGCGGATCGCGGCGACGCGACGCGCCCGAGCTCATGGCCTCGGCTGCCATGGCCGACCTTGTGACCAGTCTGCGCTCGCGCTACGGAGTCATCGTGGTTGATACCCCCCCGCTCGGAGCAGGCGTAGATGCCTTACTCCTGGCCATGCTGACCGGGAGCCTGCTCGTGGTCCTGCGGCTGGGCCGTACCGACCGGGCAATAGCGGAGGCCAAGCTCGAGATCCTCAGGAATCTCCCCGCACGAGTGATCGGTGCGGTTCTCAATGACGTGCGGGAAAGTTCAGAGTATCACGCCTACCGCTACTATTTGGATGGCTACGAACTCACGAACGAACCGCTCTTCCAGCCGCTCGTCGCCGGTCGTAAGCAGGGGAACACACGCGATGGAAAGGCGGGTGCCGCACGGACCGGTCTCACTGAGGACCGATCCAGGGAGGAGCGGGGCCACCCCTTGTAGGTACGGTGGGAGCTCCAAGCGCGCCTCATCGTGGTGACCCGCCTCACGGCTTCGAAGCGATGCAGCACCGAGCATCGGAGGAAACGCGATGGCCAAGACCACGACGACAATCGGAATCATCGGTGCCGGACACATTGGAAGTCAGATCGCACGACTCGCGGTAGCCAACGGCTACAATGTAGTGATCAGCAATTCACGCGGCCCGGAGACGTTGTCCGCGCTCATCGCGGACCTTGGTCCAAGAGCCCGCGCGGCGACCGCCGTCGACGCTGCAAAGGCTGGAGATATTGTCGTCGTTTCGGTGCCGCTGAAGAACTACCGGAAGGTTCCGATCGAGCCCTTGGCGGGCAAGATCGTCATCGACACCAACAACTATTACCCTCAGCGGGACGGCCATATCCCCGAGCTCGACAACGAGTCAACCACCACGGCCGAACTGCTGCAGGCGCATCTGCCAACCTCGAAGGTCGTCAAGGCCTTCAACCATATTTACGCCGCTGCTCTCACGACTGACAGACAGCCGTCGGGAACGAAGAATCGTCGCGCGCTGGTCATCGCTGGCAACGACAACGACGCCAAGACGAGAGTGACCCGTCTGCTTGACCAGTTCGGCTTCGATACGGTGGACGCAGGCCCGCTGAAAGAGGGATGGCGTATCCAGCGCGATACCCCCGGTTACGGTCCGCGTCGAACGGCAGAGGAACTGCGCCGGGACCTGGCGGCGGCCAGGCGGTACGCGGATCAGTAGCCAATACAACGGGGTGACGAGGAAGGTCGGCCCAACCGAACCGGACCTAAGGCTAGACGCCTAGACGTGCAGACGCCGAGACGCCGAGGAAAACCTAAACCCTCAAACCTTAGAACCACTAGGCGTCTGAGCGTCTAGGCGTCTGCGCGTCTAGCCGTTAGGGGTGGCTGACGGGAATTGAACCCGCAACCTCCGGAGCCACAGTCCGGCGCTCTAACCAATTGAGCTACAGCCACCACGGGCGGTGGCAAATCTAATGGGTCGAGCTGGTGGCCAGAAGCGGCCCGCCCACCGGGTGGGCGGATGACCCGGTGGGCGCGTCGGTTTGCTCCGCGGAATAGCGCCGGAACAGCGCGGCAAAATGCACGGCGAAGGGCGGACGCAGCATGGTGTCGTTGTCGCACCCCACGGGCCCGACGTACTCGTCGGTGCGCTGCGCCAGCGACGCCCACACCGGCGTCGCGGACGGCAGCCATCCCGGGCACGGCAGGAACAGGCTCAGGCGGCCCGCGAACGGCGCCGGCCTGTAGCGGCGAATCGCCGCAATCGTGGCGCGCTCGACAGCGGCGCGTCGCACCAGCACGGGATCGAGCGCGGCCGCGTCCGCGGCCGCACGCAGCTCCCTGCGCTGCCGCCGCCGCTCGGCGATGTAGCTGCTGAGCTCTCGCCACGAAAGCGACCGGAACGCGCGCGCGTGCCCGGCGACCCGCGTCATCTGCTGGCGCAGGCGCCACGCGAGCTGGGAGGGGAGACGGTACCAGGTCGGATCGGGACAGCCGAACAGCGCCACGCACCGTACGCTCGCTCCATCCCGCGACAGCTGACGCGCCAGCTCGAACGCCACCGTGCCGCCGGCGCAGAAGCCGGCGAGAATGTACGGGCCGTGCGGCTGGAACGTCCGCATTTGCTCCGCGAAGTACGCCGCGAGATCCTCGACGCGCCTGAGCGGCTCGCTCCGGCCGTCGAGCCCGGGCGGCTCGAGCCCGAAGAAGGGCTGGTCGTCGCCCAGCTGCTGTGCCAGCGTGCGATAGCAGAACACGTCACCGTTGTGCCCGGCCACCGCGAACACCGGCGTGCGCGTGCCGCGTCGCTCGAGCGGCACGACCGCGCGCGGCCGCTGCGCCAGCTCGTCGGCCGAGCGCAGGAATTCCAGGATCTCGCCCTTGCGTCGCTGCAGCTCGTCACGCAGCTCGGGGGTGAGCGTCCCGGCCGGGGCCGTGCACCGCAGGTGCTCGCCCTCGGCCCAGACCTGGATATCGCGGCCGCGCAGCTCCGCGAGAAACGCCGTCACGCTCACAGCTCCACCACCTCACGATCGCGGCTGTCTTCGGTCTCCGGCTGGCCCTGACCGCCCCCCCCGGACCAGGACAGTGTCTCCAGGGCCCCGGCCAGTGCGGTCACGCTGGGGTGCTCGAACAGAATGCGGAGCGGCAGGTCGGCTCCCGACGCCGCGCGCAACTGCGCCATGAGCCGCGCCGCCATGAGAGAATGGCCGCCCAGATCGAAGAAGCTCTCGCCCACCCCGAAATCCGCCCGCCCCAGGGCGGCCGAGAACACGCCCATCACCATCTGTTCGGTCGGCGTGCGCGGCGCCACCCGCTGGGCGCGTGGCCCCGTCGCGCCCAGGTCCGGCGCGGGTAGCGCCTTGCGGTCGAGCTTGCCGTTGGCGGTGCGCGGCAGCGCGTCCAGGCGCACGAAATAGGCGGGCACCATGTATTCGGGGCAGGCGGCGCGAACCAGTGTGCGCAGCTGCTCCACCAGATCGGCGGGCGGACGCGGCGCCACGAAGTACGCGACGAGGTGCTTGTCGCCTGCGTCTTCGCGCGCGACCACCACGACCTCGCCGACCGCGGGATGTCGCTTGATGGCCGCCTCGATTTCTCCCGGCTCGATCCGGAAGCCGCGGACCTTCACCTGGTGGTCGAGCCGCCCCAGCCACTCCAGGCGCCCCTCCGGCAGCCAGCGCGCCAGGTCGCCGGTGCGATACAGGCGCGCGTCGGGCGCGAACGGGGTCGGCACGAAGCGCTCCCGCGTCAGCTCGTCGCGGCGCAGGTAGCCGCGCGCCAGGCCGGCGCCGCCGATGTACAGCTCGCCCGCCACGCCGGGAGGTGTGGGCTGGCGATGGGCGTCCAGCACATAGACCTGCGTATTGGCGATCGGCCGACCGATGGGCACCCGGAGGACGTCGGCGGCGGTGACGCGGTGGATGGTCGACCAGATGGTGGTCTCCGTCGGGCCGTACATGTTCCACAGCTCGGCGCAGCGCGGGAGCAACCCCTGCGCCAGGTCCGGAGGCAGGGCCTCGCCGCCACACAGGACCTTCAGCTGCGGCGACCCGCTCCATCCGGCCGCGATCAACGCCCGCCACAACGCCGGCGTTGCCTGCATCACGCTGCACGCCGAGTCGCGCATCCGCTCCATCAGGCGCGTGGGGTCGAGCGTGTCGTCGCGGCCGGCGATCACCACACGTCCCCCGCTCACCAGCGGCAGGAACAGCTCGAGTCCGGCGATGTCGAAGGACAGCGTGGTCACGGCGAGGATCGTGTCCGCGGCCGTGAATCCGGGCGCCCGCTGCATCGCCAACAGGAGATTCACGAACGCCGAATGGGGAATCTCCACACCCTTGGGCTTGCCGGTGGAGCCGGACGTGTAGAGCACGTAGGCGAGGCTGCGCGGGTCGGGATTCGACGCGCCCGCGTGAGCGCTTCCCGGAGTCGCCCCGACCAGTCCGTCACCCTCGAGCCGCACGACGCGGGGGGCGCGCAGCGACAGCGTCCGGTCCAGCCCCCGGTGCGTGACCAGCACGCTCATCCCGCTGTCCTCGACGATGGCGGCGAGGCGCTCGGCGGGGAACGCGGGGTCGAGCGGCACGTACGCCCCGCCCGCTTTGAGAATGCCCAGCAGCGCCACCACCATGTCGAGCGAGCGCTCCACCAGCACCCCGACCAGCACATCGGGCCCGACCCCCTGCCCTCGCAGCTGGTCCGCGAGTCGACCGGCGCGACGATCGAGCTCACCGTAGGTCAGGTGCTCCTGTCCCCACACCACCCCGACCTGGTTCGAGCGCTGCCGCACCTGTCGCTCGATCAACTGATGCACGCACAGATCCCTGGCCGGATCGGTCATGGCCGCGTCGTTCCACTCCACGAGCACGCGCCGGCGCTCGACGTCGCCGAGCAGCGGCAGCAGCGAGACGCGCTGTTCGGGCTCACGCACCATCGCCTCGAGCAGCGTCGCGTAGTGCCCGCATAAGCGGCGGATCGTCGCGGCTTCGAACAGATCGGTGTTGTACTCGATCATGCCCTCGAGGCCGTTCTGTGTCTCGGAGAGGAGCAAGGTCAGATCGAACTTCGCCGTGCCGGTTTCGAGCTGTCGGTTGCCGGACACCTTCGACACCTGCGACACGCCTTCGGGGTTGTGCAGCACGAACATGACTTGGAACAGGGGCGTGCGGCTCGCATCACGGTCGGGCGCCAGCGCCGCGACGAGGCGCTCGAAGGGAAGGTCCGGGTGCGCGTAGGCGCCGAGCGCCCGGTCGCGCACCTGTCGCACCAGCGCGCGGCAGCTCAACCCCTCGCTGAACCGCGCGCGCAGCACGACGGTGTTGAGGAAGCACCCGATGAGTCGTTCCGTCTCGCTGCGCGTGCGGCCGGAAATGGGAGTCCCGACCAGCAGGTCGTCCTGGCCGGTATACCGGTGCAGCAGGGCCGCGAACCCCGCCTCGAGCGTCATGAACAGCGTGGCCTGCTCCTGCCGTCCCAGCGCTTTCACCCGATCCAACAGGGTACGCGACAGCTCGAAGCCCTCGGTCGCGCCGCGGAAGCTCTGCACCGGGGGACGGGGCTTGTCCGTGGGCAGATCGAGCACGAGGCGCGCCCCCGCCAGCTCGTTTTCCCAATACGCGATCTCCTGCTCGAGCACGGGCCCCTGCAACCAGGCGTGCTGCCAGCAGGCGAAGTCGGCGTACTGAATCGGCAGCTCGGGCAGCGCTGGACGCCGCGCGTGCGTGCAGTCGTCGTACAGCTGCAGGACTTCCTGGTGAATCAGCTCCATCGACCACTCGTCGGCGACGATGTGGTGAATCGTCAGCAGCAGCCGGTGATCCGCAGCCGAGAAATGGACCACGGTCGCGCGAAACAGCGGTGCGCGGGCCAGATCGAACGGCTTGCGCCCGTCGTCCCGCACCACGCGCAGCCACGCCCGCTCGCGCTCCGGGTCCGGCAGCGCGCGCAGATCGAGCTCGGCGAGCGGTACGTCGATCGTGGGCGCGACGACCTGCTGCGGGTGCCCGTCGCTCTGCGGGAACGCGGTGCGCAGCACGTCGTGGCGGCGCGCCAGCTCCAGCAAGGCGCGCCGCAGCGCATCTCCGTGGTACGCCCCGCCCAGGGGGATCACGTCGACGATGTTGTACACGGGACTGCCTGGCGCCAGCTGATCCAGGAACCAGAGCTGCTCCTGGGCGAACGAGAGCGCGCACGGTCCACCCTCCGAGCGCCGCACGATGCGCGGCGTGGTGCCCCCCCCCGACCCCTTGGCGTCGGCCAGGACCGTCGCGATGTCGCCGATGGTCGGGTGCTCGAACAAGGTGCGGGTCTGCAGGTCCACACCGAAGACGTCGCGGATCCGCGCCACGGCCCGGATGGCCAGCAACGAGTCCCCGCCCAGGTCGAAGAAGTCGTCCGTGCGGC